>Ga0123355_10018016_pt1 | contig 11184 bp, 6 predicted proteins | sample TergutEmb28metaG_3_FD_89872 | JGI IMG/M metagenome (GOLD analysis project Ga0123355, IMG submission 89872) | Embiratermes neotenicus P1 segment gut microbial communities from Petit-Saut dam, French Guiana - Emb289 P1 | ecosystem: Host-associated > Arthropoda: Insects > Digestive system > Gut ...
CTTTAGCCGCCAGGTGCCTCCGTCCGCAACGAAGCGAGAGATCCTAGCAGCGAAAGGTGGAACTGTGGGCGAGAAAAATGTCCGGTAGTAATTTTGCCTAAATTCCGACTTCCACGTGAATTTTGGGATCTTTTACATGCCGCAAATCTACGACATGGGACCGACGGCTTTACTTCCCCTCCGAAGGAAGGCGTGCTGAGGATTTTTTCGCCCTAAAAATCCGACGTCTTCGGCCGGGTTTGAACCCGCACAAGCACAATATGGATAAATAAATAATAAGGGTTGATTTAATGACAATTTTATTAATTAATGTAGTATTTTGCCTTAGAAAATTGGAGAATATCGTTATTTTTTGACGACACTGGGGGTAGAGGGGATGCAACAGGCGCCTAATTATGAAGCGTTGCCTCCCCACTTGAAGCTGTAGGCTGGTCTGACAGTCTTAAAATTCTGGATTCCCTTCATTTCAAATTTTGCGCATGCAGTGAGCAATTGCTAATATTTTACATCACAGTATTTCAAATTCGCACAAATCGCGACAACACGGAACATTTAGGAAGGCATCCTTGACTGTAGTGACGTCTGTAGCTGGCTGGTTAATCGGACTGCCCCTTTAATAGAGCTACTATGCACTGACCGACATTGCTAAAAATACACGCAAGTTTTTTGGAAGAAAGAGTCCGTAGCTCGCGCCTCACTCTGCTTCTTCCGTAGTACGGGATCACACTAATTTGGGCAGACTGCCAATAAAAACTAGGACTTGGACTCAAGAAAGACGTCACTACGCCAGAAAATACGTCACGAGCATGATGACACCAACTTGCCGTTAGTGTGACACACGCGCAAAAGTGCGGTGTCGTAATAACATATGTGCAGTAGACAATGTAGCATTTCTGTTCCTAATTGGACGAGGTTCTGGAAAGACACGAACAAATTGTAATGTCTTACCAGTGTTTACGTAAGCGTTATTATTCTTCCTAGATAGTATGGTGAAACAAAATTGTTTACGTGAAATTATAACACTCCAGTTTTAATTAATTAATGTTATAATCGAGTTAATCTTATGACGTTCTTTTGCACTTTACTTTACAATAATCGTATCGTCGGTCATGGGCTTAATTACACAAGCCTTACAACAGAAGGTATAAATTTTAAGGCGTGGCATAAAGTTTATTGCACTCTTACGAACGAGCTCACCGGAAGAATATTTAATTACATCACCTTCCAAAGCATAAGATTTAGATCATTTTATTCGGCCGTTGTTCTTCTTGTTACTGCTATTACGACAGTAAAATAATGTCCCTTATTTAATTAATCTGTTATGAAGCAGTACGCTAATTGGAGGTATCGATCGGAATATTCTTAACCTCGGCACGAGATGAAAGTCAGTGGTCAGCTTCAAGCGCCGGCTCTTTTACTCCCGGGGGAACAGCCCCCGGTACCCACTGAACAGGAGGCTGGATGGGCCCCCGAACCGGCCTTGACTTTTGGAAAAGAGAAAAATCTCTTTCCCATGCCGGCAATCGAACCTAGGTCCTCCAACCCATACCCTAGTCCCTAAAGTGACCGAGCTATTCAGGCTCAAATAACTATTGCGCATTATTCATTGTTTATTACACACGTATCCTTGATGTTAACAGGTTCAAGACATATTAAACGCCGCACAATAAATTTTATAAAATCATATATTAATAACTAAAAGAAATGTGATGACTGGTTTTATATCCTTACTATAATGGAAAAAATTTGCGGTTTCTGCAGCATTTCGCTGATTTTTAAAGTATCCAGAATACGTTTCTTCGTAATTCTAAGCGTCTGTCTGATGAAGATTCAGTGAGACCGTATCTGTTCAGGCCTACTTGATTCTGGTACATAAGGCGTTCAGGTTATTTCTTCTGTGTTGGGTAGGCCTATTCGTTTGTTACTTCGTTTCCGTACTTTTATTGTGCGTTGTTGTTTAGTTACAATCCCAAACCAGTAACACAGCAACTTCGACACAGTCACTACGATGTGCATACATTTACTGACCCCTATAAAATTTGGTGTTCATTTGTTGGCAGTTCTAGATTTCGCGAAGGTCACTTATGATGAAAAATAATGCACCATTGAGAAGAACGCATTTTACCAACACGTCTGGACAAGTGTTTACAGCCAGATGATGCGCCGAAAATCGAAGAGTTAAACGAGACTCTCTGAAGATGGCGCCGACGTGCGCCGAAACGCGTAGGAGAACGTAATGAAACGTGATGTGTACAATAGGTGCATTAATTGTTGGTTTAGACAAGAGACAATTAATACGAAGGAAACGCACGGTACAGACGTTACTAAGAACATGTAGGTAAAGAGGTCCAGTGTTCAAAAGCGGGATAGTTCATATGCCAACATGAATCTGAAGGTTCTCACTGTACTGTTCATGTAACTTCAGTTCTCCTGGGACATGCAATCTAAGAATGCACAGAACATGCAAATGGACAAAGTGAGATCCTCCGAAAAGTCCAATCGACATGGCATCATATCCCAGAAGATTGCAACTTCGTCTCGTAAATGTGTGGAAATAGTTTATTACGTGACCTTGATTCTGCTCTAAAGGCATAAATGCCAGTTCTGTTACGTTTGTATTTGCAATCCGTCAGTCATTCGAAAATATAATTAGGCCTGCACAAAGTGTCTGCTGGAATGACAAGCCATACTGCACATCAGTGCATAGAAGCAGTAATTTTCCGCTGCGGGATGCAGAATGATCAAGTACAATAATGTTCATCTTTGGAATAACAATTTGACCAGGAGTATTTAGCTAGTGAACCAAGGACGAAGAAGAAGGACCTAGACAAAAGAAGGAAAGAAAGAAAGAAAGAAAGAAAGAAAAGACACAAATTTCAACAGTTAATCAAGGAGAAGTACCAAAAGTGGCCAACAAGCAGCACGGCTGCAATGGGAGATTCTAAAGCCAGCTTTAGCAACGTACTGGTCTCGGAAATATGTCGTGAAGTAGCTTAGATAGTCAAATACACGCTTAGTTGTTGGCTAGCTGTTGAACTTTCTGTCAGTCGGTCCGTCTGTCAGCCAGTCAGTCATTCAGCCAGAGTTATCGTCGCAGAACATACTGGACCGGCAAAGAAGCTCATAACGTGACGCCGATCTGCGGTGCATGACAATGAACGAGCTGGGACTGCTTTGACACTTTGTACCCCGGTTAGGAGTAGCGGAGATTTATGGTTGTGTAATGACACGGCCCAATTTCGAGATTATTCCTGGCCGGGATTGCTCCCTTGGGATGCACTTAGTGAATCATTAGCAAGCAAAGTTTCAGTGCAGGATCGCAGCCACACTATGCAGTCTTACACAAACGAAGAGAGAACGTTAATAAAACAGGTAAACAATAAATTCAGAAAGACAAAGCATGGAAAGGAAGGAAGAAAAAAAAAGTCAACAGCAGGAGTAAAAAAAGGTAAAGTGCACCCTTGTACAGGCACTGAGGCTCTGTACAGGCCGTGCGACCCATAGGGGGAGTAGAGGTACAGCTGTACTCTTTCTTGACCACGGCGCTAGAAGGGGGTGAGGGGTCAGCGTCACGTCCCGGCCGCTCTTAACCCCCGGGGAACGACCAGGTATCCACTGTACAGGAGGCTGGGTGGGCCCCAGGGCCGGTTTGGACAGGTGCGGAAAATCTCGCTCCTACCGGGATTCGATCCCCGGACCGTCCAGCCAGTAGCCAGTCGCTATACCGACTACGCTACCCGGCCCACAACAGCAGGAGTGGGTGGTGAGTGATACAAAATCCTAAGTGACGTTGCTGACAGAAAAATAACTGTCGTGTCACCGTCTGAAGTAAGTCATTAGTTGAGCACGTTATGTAACATACGTGGTAGCCCACACAGTTTGACAGTGCACTCTTGTAAAGGCACTGAGGCTCTGTACAGGCCGTGCGGCCACAGGGAGAGTGAAGGTATAGCTCTACTCTTTCTTGACCACGGCGCTAGAAGGGGGTGAGGGGTCAGCGTCACGCCCCGGTCGCTCTTTATCCCCGGGAAAGACCCGAAACCCATTGTACAGGAGACTGGGTGGGCCCCAGGGCCAGTCTGGGCAGGTGCGGAAAACCTCGCCCCTAACAGGATTCGATCCCCGGACCGTCCAGCCAGTAGCCAGTCGCTATACCGACTACGCTCTCCGGTCCACAACAGCAGGACTGGGTGGTGAGTGATACAAAATCCTAAGTGACGTTACTGACACAAAAATAACTGTCTTGTCACCGTCTTAAGTAGGTCATTAGTTGAGCACGTTATGTAACATATATGGTAACCCACACAGTTTGACACTGCATTCTGTACAGTACAAAGAGCATGTTCTCGAACCAACAAGAACTCCAGATTTTGCTGCTACTCTACTGTAAAACGGCTAATTATAAGCCTGCAGGAAATAAGTCTCGAATTGTAAAATTGCCTTAATTACAGTGACACAACTAATGACGGCCAGTTGACATGAGCGGCCGCTAAAAGAGGTCAGCAATCTCAGCGAGGGAATTGACAGTCAAAATAAAACTGGAACGTTCATCAAACTTAACAGTGTCTGTTGACACTTCCTCCGACTAACGGGCATTAGAAACGGCCAATGATGGCCAAAGGAATTAATAAGAGTGTACTCCAGCTGGAGTAGCCCTACACATACTTTTCCAAATGATTTGATTGTTAATATTTCCGTTGAATTTGACTTATTTTGACCGCAGATTCGAGTAACATTCATTACGGCAGTGCACTGAGACATAACATTTTACTTGTAATTCGTTAAATCCAGAAAATTACAGTTAATAAGTTAGTCAAACAATTCAACGATTTTTGTTGAACTTTGGGGTTCATAACTGTATTCATTAAGTGTTGCATGAATCCACCCAAGACCTTCGCACTTAAACAGGCCTCTGCATTACATCGAAAATGGTTTAAAAACTTGTGGATTTTAATAAGGTCAATGCTTTGTACCACACGCTATATTTAGTACAATGAGCCGTCCTTGATAGGATAGTTTGTTCCGAGCTTCATCTAAAGGATGGACACAGACCAGGCGCGGATTTGGTATGTACTTTCGGGTGGGGTTAAAGATTAAAGCATCCGAAGACAGAGTTGTGCCTTCTTCTTCTTCTATGGCGCTACAACTCTGATAGAGTCTTGGCCTTCTCGACAATATCTTTCCATTTAAGGCGGTCCTGCACTTGTTCTGCCCACTTCATAAGCTTAATTTTCTTCAGATCATTCTTGACATCATCTTCCCATCGGGACTTGGGTCCTCCAGCTGGTCTTCCTATGGTTTCCATTTGTGTATTCTTTTTACTATGTTAGTTTCGGGTAATGTTGTGCCAAGGCTTAAAATTATATTACTTGCCAACCTTCATAAAATTTTAACGTTAATGTTTTCAGATTATCATAAAATTGACAAAACTAACAATTAAAACACACAATACTCAAAGAGCATTACAAAGGTCTACGACCACTTCTGCTTGGACTGCTTGTCACTAAAGATGAAGGCACTACGCTTCTTCAAAATTACGCGTTTAGCATTCGACACAGCGTAATATCCCAGAAAATTTGAATCTTCAACAAAATCGCCATGAGAACTACAAATCTAACATGACGATTTTTCGTTCCGAGTCCTTTCTGTGGGCAGATAAAGCCCGGCAGACCCTGTGGGTGCGCCCCAGATAGAGACGAAAATGAAGTTTGCTGGACAGCTCTTGATACAGGACCGAAACTTCAGACTGCACAGTAGTCTGCTGAACAATACGTAGTTCACACACCAACAAATGCACTGTTTATTAACTTGGTTAAAAGTTTTAAATTTAAATTAAAATACACAATAATATTAATAAATTTAAAACTTTTAACCAAGTTAATAAATAGTGTATTTATAGGTGAGTGAACTACGTAGATTTCAAAATGCACGGTGCAACGATTAAAAAAACTGTTGAACAGTGTCGCTATAAAGCAAGCAGAGTGACACGCAGACACTACCTGGCTACAGGACTTCCCTGTTTACACAGTCGTATACCTAGAAGGTGAATACTGTTGTAGAGCAGACCTCATACTAAGAGAACTAATCAACCAACCAATCAAACTACTGAACTAACTGACTCATTCACTCACTCCATGGAGCAGAGTCCTTCCTGAGAATCTAAAAGTCCTTAGCTAGTCAAGAATTTCTATCCATTTTACGGAACCCGAAGGTTCCTTACCGCATTCACATGCGCCCCGCTATCTGTCCTATCCTGAGCCAGATCAATCCAGTCAATGCCTCCCCATCCCACTTCTTGACGATCCATTTTAATATCATTCTCTCACATATGCATAGATCTACCAAGTGGTCTTTTTCCCTCAGGTTTCCCCACCAAATCCGTGTATACACCTCTCCTGTCAGTAAGAGCACATTTATGACACAACTGTAGAAAAACTGATAATATCAAGACAGAGAGCTTAGTGAAGTAATATTAATTGCAAAATAGGCTTCGGCTATAATATTATGTCGATAGGGATAAAATCTAATCTCGCACTTTTGTGTGGAAGGCGAAGGAAACTTAGGCCACATCAAAGCAAGAATTTTAAAACTATTTTACGCAAAGTTTGTTTCGAGTATAGTAAATAAGCTTCAGTAATTCAGTCTCCAAAAGGACAGCTTTTCATATGACTGTTCAAATAACCATTGTATGCGGGTCTCAGTTTCTTTGACTTAACGATACCAATAAAAAGTAAACAGTAGCAATCACGGAGCTACCCGACACAAACCTCTCTCTCTCTCTCTCTCCCTCTCTCTGTTACCAGCACAGTTACTTTGTCTGACGTCCGAGCATCTCGGTACGTTACATGTTAGATAATTTCAGATTTTAAGCTTTCCGCGAGTTGTCATATTTTTAAGCACATTGTTTAAATTACAAGTTTAATTCTTTAAACTTGAAAAGCAAAATGTGCAATTTCTTTGGCATAGGCCTACCAAACTGGGAATTACGAACTACGGAAATTCATTGGATACCAAATATAAAATGCTCGGAGGGAAGAATGAAATCGGGTCGGTTATAATAAAGTATACATTGAAGGAATGATTAGAAGAAGGATATTAGAATGTGGGACTGTTCGGGAGAATAAGAATGTATAACTTATTACGTAAAAACGAAGACGTGAAAAAGAAGAAGCTACAGGATTTATGGAGAGGAAAAGGGAAAACAGAGAATTTCTTAGCTGAATAAATGCCTCTACTTACTGGGTTCTTTCTTCTCTTAATGTCGTCTTGGTATGAAAGTTATTTGCGACGTATACGTAAAGAAATGTAAACAGTTCCCTCCATAGAACATTGGCAGATTCATTACACTGGAGCTCAAGAGCAATCTTTGAGGAATGCATGGAGTTTTGAAGGTCGCTAGCGATTCTGCTTGCTTACTGTCTTATTAAACAGCAGCATACCCCAGTGTGTTAGTTCCATAGCACAGGACGTTTCTAAATACACACATTAGTGCTATTTGTTTAGCAGATAGAACCAAGTGGAATTACACTGTCTAATATTTGCAGCGTTTAACTTTCGGATTGTGGCAGGCTCCAGAGAATAAACGTATTTGTGCTACGTAACTCCGACGAAGTTTTCATTGAAGAGCCAGCGGTTCTTTTAGCTGCTCAAGACGTTCACTGCACTACATGGAACCCGAAGGTTCAATAACAACTGCATAACAGCCTGCCACTTTTCTGTCTTGAGGCGGATGAATCCAGTCAACACTGTCCCACCCTATTCTCTTGCGATCCTCTGTAACATTAGTCTCCCGCCTTCTACTAGTTCTCCGAAGTGGCCTCTTTCCTTCAAGTTTCCACACCAAAACCCTCTTATTCCTCTGATGTGCCACATGTCCCGCCTATTTCATCTTTCTTCATTTCATCACTCGCGTAATATTTGACGCGGAATAAAACTCGCGTAGTTTTCTCTCGAATTATGTTCCTTCCTCCCTTCTAAGCCTAAATATATTCCTCATCGCCATATTCTTCAACAGTCTCAGCCTGTGTTCTGTCCTTAACCTTTCAAAGCCTACTGGTTATTTGATGGGGGGGGGGGGGGCTTTGGAGGGATAGCGTAGTCGGTATAGCTACTCGCTACGGGCTGGACTGTCCGGGGATCGAATCCTGTCGGGAGGCGAGAATTCCGCACCCGCCCAGACCGGCCCTGGGGGTCCACCCAGCCCCCTACACAATGGGTACTGGGCCTTTCCTGAGGATAAAGCGGCCGGGGCGTGGCGTTGACCATCCACCCTCTACTAGAGTCGAGGTTAAAGAAAGAGTAGAACTATACCACTAATCCCCCTCTGGACTTTCGTGGCCTGTTCTAGGATGAACTTACAGGTTATTTGATGCATCAACAGGTCTAACATTAAAAGAAATGTATATTCTGCCCACACTGTATTTTGGTGTCTTGTGTTTACTTCAAAACAAACAGCAACGTTGCCCTGAATAACACAAATTGACTGGTTTCTATAACCGAGATGTAAAGTGTTTTCCACCTTACTCCTATCTGTTCGAGTTGGTAGTGTCCATTACGTAAAGATGGTCCTCATCTGAGAAAAGAGAAACAAAGCAAGAAAGAAAAGCAGGAAGAAAGAAGGAAAAAGACAGGGATAGAGACAGAAAATTCTTTGGTTTCATTTCAAATTTGCGTAAGTACATCTATTTAACTGTGGCACATATTTGGTCTGTGATTTCCTACTGCTGACACAACAAGAGACAAAATATTGGTGTTTGCTCTTCGTAGTGTCGACTGGTTGAAAGGAGTCAGATTAAAGGGTAACACATGGATTCTATCTCTCTTTGCACCAGTTGGTTCAATAAATCTATTTATGTCTCACTTTTAACCAAATTACATATGCACTGTACATCTCCAGATGAAAGGCCTCTGGGTAAAGCCACTTGCTTGGGCCTTGATTATGGAACTGTGGTAGAATTCAGTGTTTGTGACGCAACTGAATATTCAGACTCTATTAGCTAGAACGAGGAAGAGCATCCTCGATGTGGAGCTGTCAATAGCATGGCGTGTATCTTTTATGCACGATATTCTCTCTCCTATCTATGTTTCATGTACTGGAAAAGGGGACTATTCTGGAATTCCGCTAGATGGTATGCAAAATGCAGGGAAGTGGAAAAGGCTTACCATGGCACACACTGAATAGAAACTACTGTTCAGATAATGGTCTTGTAGTTGTGAAGCCGCACAAGTCTTACCGGTGGACACCATCATTTCAGAGTAACACACTATCTGCATCATCTTCGCGGAGTTACAACCCACAACACCATAATATGAGCACACACCTAAGTCAAAACTTCACGTCATAGATTCACAACTTCGCATCTTACATCAGTGTTTTTCTTATTATATTACAGCAAAAGTTTTGTCTGAGTTAGGCACCCACCGGAAGCAATAAGTTCACAGTAGGACTATCAGCGAAATTAACGAGACGTGAAACAGACGTATAATTTTCCCAGCACCCACTGTAAAAGTTATCTCACTAGCTGGCTACGTCTTCCTTTAATTTCTATTTTTGAGTCTTAACCATAAACTGCAGAGGTTCAGCGAAGGCTGTATTTTAGCCCGCAATGAATCAGCCTGGCACGTAACTGCATATTTCCTGCATCACGTTACCAACCGAGCGCAGCACACAGCAGCAGTCTATTTCCTGTTCTATGTAGATTCGAGCTGTAATTACATTCACTTTAATGACTTTACATGTTATAACATTTTTCATGTAAGTTGTGTCTAATATGGCGCCAGTAACACGGCTGATTTTCGTATTATGCGAATAGAACGAAGTGAGGCAGTTCACCCTGTAACAGCATGGCGGCCCAGACAGGGGGCAGAAGTATAGTTCCAATATGTTTTCAACCTTGACGCTAGATAGGGGTGGGTGCTAAACGCCACGCCCCGGCCACTTTACCGCCGGGAAAGAAGCCCGGTAACCACTGTAGACGAGGGTTGATGGGCCCCTGGGCCGATCTGAGCGGGTGCGAAAAATCTCCTGCCATTGGAATTCGATCCTCGGATCGCCCAGCCCGTAGCAAGTGGCTACGCCGTCTACGATACGCTGGCCCACAATAGAATGAAGAAATACGTGGTAATTCCAACTGTTACAACGTTATGCGATGTGGTCCAGTGAGAGATTATTCTGAACCCGGTAATCGGTTCTGGGATAGCATCAAAGGCGAGGAGGATTTTCCTGACTAATGGAGCGCCTATGCGAATCTGCTCCACGCAGCTGCGTAATTTTATGTGAGCTACAGACTGCTACAAGGTTTGAGGAGGTGAGTGACCCTGTAATGTTAGTCTATTATTATTATTATTATTATTAAATCAGAAAATAAAATTTTCCAAATTCATCAGGTCATTCGTTTTCTTGCAGACGCCTCCAGAAAAAAGTAATGAGAACCTCGAATAGATTCTGGCATTTTACAAAACTGCTGGAATTATTACGCTGTAGAAAACTACACAAAATTTCTTCTTTGTACTCTGTTAAATATTCGCGTTATCGGAAAATGTTCAGATAAAGCTTGTCGATGTATATTTTCATATGCATCCATACATATATTTCGTATGATGTAACCTTGTGTGGATAATTACCCCAAGATCGGTGTGTAAAGCAGTAAATCATCTATTATTCCGACAAGGCACAACATTCTCAGTGCCAGGTCAAAATACAGTGAGTAATAAAATGATTTAGGAAATGACACGTATCGACAGACAGACAATCGAACATGACCTGTTCTTCTATGTTTTCGTTTTATGTAATACAAAAATGCGCCATTACAGTTACGTCAACGAAACATGGAACCAGAATGTCAATGCAACTGACGTGAGTGTTACAGGCCCCATGCGCAGGCAATGCACGTGTAATTGTACGTATCAAGTATATGTGAAGTCGATAAATGTTATGCTAAAAAAGGCAAAGTTGCCGCTGTGCAGGCCATGAAGGTAAATGGGGGAGGAGAGGCATGGCTCCACTCATTCTTAACCTCGGCGTTATATGAAGGTGAGTGGTCAACATCATGTCTCAGCAGCCTTACTTACTTACTTATTACTTACTCCATGGTGCAGAGTCCTTCTTGAGAAGCTAACTGGTTTGCAGCTAGTCAAGAAATTCCCCGCATTTCACGGAACCCGAAGGTTCATTACCGCACTCAC
>Ga0123355_10018017_pt1 | contig 11183 bp, 9 predicted proteins | sample TergutEmb28metaG_3_FD_89872 | JGI IMG/M metagenome (GOLD analysis project Ga0123355, IMG submission 89872) | Embiratermes neotenicus P1 segment gut microbial communities from Petit-Saut dam, French Guiana - Emb289 P1 | ecosystem: Host-associated > Arthropoda: Insects > Digestive system > Gut ...
TAAGACAGCTGCAGAAATTGTTTATAGTCGAGCAGATAGCGAAAAGCCGTATATGGGATTAACAACTTGGAAACAAGCACCTAATGGCAAAGTGTTGAAGAGCGATACAACGATTGCTAAAAATTATTTAAATCAACTAGAATTAGATAAACTGAATAGACTTGTTGTTATGTTTATTGATTTTGCTGAGATGAGAGCGTTAAACCGGCAGGTGATGATAATGAAGGATTGGATCAAAAATATTGAAACATTTTTAGCATACACTGATCAAGAGATTTTAGAAAATGCTGGAAAGATATCGCATAAAATGGCGGTAGCTAAAGCACATGGTGAATATGAGAAGTTTAGAATTAAGCAAGATATAGATTATGTTTCAGAGTTTGATTTGACATTTGAGAGATATTTGAAGGGATGACTGGATTGATAATGTTGAAAACCTCGAATAAGGATTATCAGGGTGATATGAAGTTTTTAGATGTCTTAATATGCCACACTGTTGTCATGTTTGATGTAGTATAATTAGATTCATATATTTGACAGGAGGACTGAAAAATGAGTTTTAAAAGAATAACACCAAGAATTTTAGTACGAAAGGATTATGGGGCGTGTTTTGATTTTTATACTGAAAAGTTAGGTTTAGTACCTGTTTGGGGCGATCGTAATAGTGGTTATACTAATTTTGCCGTAAAAGAAGGAGAGGAGCCAATTTTTGCAATGTTTACTGGAGCAGGATTATCAGAAATTAACGGTTATGTTCAACCTGATAAAATAGCTCAATCTGATACAGTGATGGTCTTTATTCCATCAGATAATTTCGAAGCAGATTACAAGAGGCTCAAGGATTCAGGTGTAGAGCTTTTCGGTGAACCACAGTTTTTTGAGAGCTGGGGAGGCGTAAAGAGTGTATTCTTCCGCGACCCAGAAGGAAATTTGCTTGAGTTAAGTGATGGTGATGTTTAAGAGGTAGCAGATTTGCTATCTTTTTTTGTAAAATGATATGTGTTGTGATGAAAAATCTGATGGTTAAATATGTCGCATTTCATATCAAGAAATTTAACTTCAATTTTCGTATAATAATGAGGGTGGTGAGAAAAGATGAATACAGTAAACAGCGAATCGATAGCAGTGAAGAAAATGCAGACCTATATCCAAAAACATTTGCAAGTTCCTTTGACAGCAGGCGATGTGGCAAAAGCGGCAGGATATTCACAGTATCATGCAGCACGGTTATTTAAAAAAGAAGTAGGGCTTTCTCCTTTTGAATATATCCGTCGTGAACGCTTGCTTGCTTCTGCATATGCTTTGAGAAAACATAAGCCGAAAGTGTTTGATATTGCACTTGATTATGTTTTTGATAGTCATGAAGGTTCCACGCGATCTTTTTCAAATGCTTTCGGGATCGCTCCGAAAAAATATGCTGATTATCCGATTCCAAATGGTTGGCTAATTCCTTACCATTATCTCAACCGCCAAAAAACAAAAACGGAGGAATTGATTATGAACAATGTTATCTTTACTCAAATTGTTGAACGCCCTGCTCGTAAACTTATTTTGCGACGAAGTAAAACGGCAGCCCATTATGATGAATATGTTGATGAAGTTGAATGTGGTGCAAAAAATGCTTCGATTCCATGGGATATTTTGTGCGAAATTAAAGAAGCACTCTACGAACCAGTCGGTCTCTGGTTGCCAGAAAATATGCGACCAAAAGGAACTGGAATTTACGCGCACGGGGTAGAAGTTCCTCTTGATTATTCGGGACAAATACCAGAAGAATTTGATGTGATTGAACTTCCACCATGTAAATTGCTTGTCTTTCAAGGCGAACCGTATGATGATGAGTATTATGAAAACGCCATAGGTGCTTGTATGGGACAAATTAAAAAATTCAATCCTGAAGTATATGGCTATCAATATGCTGATGAACTTGCACCAAAGATGCAACTCGGTCCTCAAGGATGGCGAGGTTATATCGAAATGCGCCCGATTCAAGAGATGAAATAATCGCTTATTTTCATAAATAATCCACATTTGGAGTAAGCCCTCGAAGAAGTTATATCATATAAAATATCCATTTCGGAGAAAGAACAGTCCTTCGAAATGGATATTTTTATCTATAAGCCACTAGCTCCTTAGAGCTATTAAAAACGTGAGCCGAAATCAATCCATCACACAACTAACAAAAGCAACTGCTGGGATGGTTAGTATAACCCCAAGACTACCAGCAATACTCCTGATAATCTCAATCACCATAAAGTCGCTACCTATAAGTTGGTTCAAAGATGTACCCTGACTATAGATGAGAATTATCATATTCAAGGATGTTCCAGCGAATGCTAAGATGAGGGTACAGGTCATGGTTCCCATAGTGTCCCTACCCACATTCATGCCCGATCTAAAGAGTCGTCCCACAGTCATTTTTGGATTATTTTTACGTAGTTCGTGAATTGTAGAAGCAATTGTAACCGCTGTATCCATCACTGCCCCGAGGGATGCGATTAAAACACCACTGATAAAAAGACCGGAAGCTTGTGCGTGTGGAAAGTTGGTTGTAGCTAAAATTAGACCCACTTCTTCCATATGAAAACCAGATATATGAGCAACCGTACCACCCACGTGTGTCAGCACGGCTGTCGCCACGATCCCGATTAAGCAGCCAATCATCGCCGAGATGCCCTTTGTACTGAGACCAGCTAAGAGGGTCAAGGACACGATTGTGACAAGGGTTAGAATGAAAAACGTGGTAAAGATGACAGGGTAGCCACGGAGCATCAGCGGAATTAGAAGGAAGATAATGCAGATGAGGGTAAAAACAAGGCTTGTAATAGCGATAATACCGCGTTTTCCGCCGAGAATTCCGAGTACAAGCAAGAAGATAGCAAAAAAAGTAAAGACTGCTTCTCGGCGCTCAGGATTTTGGATATGGATGTTTGTAATTTCCCCTGCTCCAACGGACATGCGAACTGATATACGATCGTCGATTTCCAAATGTTGATTAGCGATTTGATTTAAAAAGTAAGTGACTTCTGTGTGTGTTCCACGGTAACGACCTGTTTCAATTTCAACGACAAGCAACATCTCGCCAGTATAAAACCCATTTTCTGTTATTTCAGTATCTGCCCCTAATACTTGCACAACACGTGCTGTTTCATGATAGGAATTTTGTTCTTCGTGAGGTTGCCTAAAGCCGTCGTTTGCATAGTAAATCGCACTCACAAAAATAATAAGCGCTACCACTCCAACGATGATCTTAAACCCGAAATCTCCTAGCTTCTTGCGCATAAAAAGTCCCCCTACTTTGTATACCGTGGTGCTAGTATACCAGAAGTTGGGGGCGAAAATTGTTTGTCGGTGGCGAGTGGGTTAATTAATTTATTGTTCTCCAAAAACTTCAGCTACATCAAGTATAACATGTTTAGTTTTAATAGCATCACCTACTCGATATATTCTACTTTCAGAATGATCAGAATCAATTATTACATGTTCAATTGTTTTTGCAGTAAGATTAATATTCCAACATTCTTTAATTGATTTAGGGTGAGTATTTTCTGACATTAACACCTCTCCTCCTTCTTGAGCAATGCTATAACCAACACTGCTTTCATTAACAAATAATGATGTATTGCTCGTCAATCTAAAATCAAACATTTGTTTATGATTATAGACATGAGCAAGGTAGACAGCTTTCTCATCTTCAACGATATAGTACAAAACAGAATAATTACCTTTGACTAATCTTCTGTATTCGTATGCTTCGCTTTCCCTTTCGCTCGTTTCACAAACTGGGTGCATTTTAGGATAAAGCTCCAGATAATCACTCGCTTCCAAGATACTATCTACTATTCCTTCAGCTGCAGCTGGATTGCACAATTCTTCGCTTATATATTCCTCTATTTTATCTAATTCATCTTCGAATTCCTCTCTTGGAACTATTTTATACATCGCATCTCTCCTTAATCCTTTTTTTAACAGAAAGTAAATATTCGCGTGCACAAACTTGACGATTTTTGTTGTTAGGATTTAACTCCCCTTCTCGAAGACGAGCAATTATTCGAGCACGTTGTTCATCAGTTTTATAATATTTTACACTCGACACAGAAATATTTGATGAATCCTCATCTGTATAAATAAAGGGGGAATCAGTTTCATAGCCCTCCTTGATTATTTTTTTGATATTATTTTCTAGCTCTGAAACAGGATTAGTTATTACTGACTGCACATCAATCACCTCTTGATTATATTCTAACATATTTAAATTGGCTTATCAACCCTCAAGCTCTTCCTTCATCATCACAAGCGACGCGTCGGGTGAAACAGTTGGTAAATTACGATGTTTATTATATGTAACATCAAATTGACAAACAGCTTTAAATTGACACCAATCACACGCAGTATTTGCTTTATGACGCGACGGGTTGATATTTAAATTCCCAGCTGTCATATAGGAGACTGCATCTTCAATTTTTTTACCAGCATATACACGCAACATATCAAAATCATCGGTCGATAAAATCTTATTCCCACGTGCTGCAAATGTTTGATCCTTCTTCAAAGTGATCGGGACAACGTCACTCTTAGTTGCAGCTCCTTCTGCGAGGGTGGTGTCGCTCATCATCGCAACTTGATAATTTTCTGGTAAGTAGCCAGTCATGCGGTAGTCAGCTGATTGTTGGTTCTGGAGGGTTGACTCAAGGTTTTCAGTTGTAAGGATTTCCTCATTGATTTGCGTATACGGGTTATGCACATGGAAATAGAGTGCACCAGCGCCTAGGGTATTTTCGCTTAGCCCGTTAATCGCTACGTCAAGATATGTCAGCAGTTGTAAACTCAAGCCGTAGTACACCGTGTCGAGGTCGAGTTCCTTTTTACCAGATTTGTAATCTACGACACGCAAGTACATTTTATCATGAACGCGTGCCGTATCAATACGGTCGATAATCCCTTTAAGCGACAAGCTAAACTCGCCAATTTTTCGTGGGGTCGTTTTAATCCCAACATCCCCCTGTTCATTTACCCCTTTTCCAAACCGTAATTCAAAGTAAGATTCCTTAAACTCGCTCCGCTGAGAATGCCGCGCCAGAGCAGTAAGTGTTTTTTCCACAACAGCCGTTAATTTGTAGTTCAGTGCATTCATGCGGGCGCTAGACTCAAGAATCGCAAAGGCGCGGTATTTTTTAATCGTTTCGGCGACTCCCAGTTCGGCGAGTTGCTTCATTTCAGCACCACTCAGACTAGCAAATGAGCGACGATCTCTTTTTATCAGCATTGAAATGTATTTCAGTGCTTCATGATAAAGGCTGCCGATATCTGGCATTGTTAGCTCAAATAAATCACGCTCTCTCAATCGTAATCCGTAATTTATAAAATGAGCAAATTGACAATGATTAAATAGCTCAATTCGAGAAACACTCGCCTCGATTTCTTCGCCATAGACCGCTTTTGTTAATTCAGCTGGCAGTATGTCAACTCGATTCTCATACCCAATAGCACGCTTAATTAATTGATACCCAATCTGATCGCTACGTTCGTAGTATTTCAAAATTGGTTCATAATACGCCATCTGATCCGAATTCAACTTCAAATTCAGTAACGCTTTATCAAATAAGGCTTTCTTCGTCGTCAAACGCTTATACGGGTCATCCTCTATGACTTCCTGCAGCTTAACATTCGGAAACATATTTTGAATATGGCTGAAAATATATGATGGCTGTCCATCATTCTCGCTCGAATATGAGAAAGTGACTGATTCTTGCGCAGCCGCCAATATGGTATACAAACTAAAAATCTCATCTCGCTGCGATTGCACTAAGCTAGGTGCCAATTGAATATCTAAGCTTGTTAAAACTTCACGTTCCTTCTCACTCAAAAGACTTGACTCAGCTGGTGCAGATGGTAAAATCCCGTCATTAATACCGATGATAAACACGTGCTTAATGCCATAATTTTCTGGCTGGCTAAAATTAGTCGCTAGCTGATAACGTGATCTTGTAATATCGCCAATTTGTACAGCATCAAGTACTGGTGGAACAGTTGCAAAAGTTAGTTGTTCAAGTCCAGTTTTGAATATTTGGATAAAATCAGCAAGCGACATTTCATCATCTCCGGCAACTTCAACAATTTGTTCTAAAATCTGTAGTAATTTAGTCCATATTTGTTCATGTTGCTTCTTTTCTTTCTGATTATCTGTTTTTTCCGCTCCTTCTGTGAATAATCTTAATTTTTGTGGTATATCCAGTTGTTCAAGGAATTCAAATACGGCTGTAGCGAGGTGGGCTGCTGTCTTTGAATGTTGGAGTTTAGCTTCTAATTCTAGTATGGGTACAACGACTTGTTGCTTAACTTGATTTAGTTGCGCTTCAAATTCTAATTCAGCATCCGTCTGATTAGTAGTTCCATATTTACTGTAAATCCAATCCTTTCCTGATGTCCAGTCATGCTTTCTAATATTTCTTGCAAGTACATAATTTTCTAGCAGGTCGATATCTTCAAAATGCTTTGCGACCGCCTGCTCGTATGATGCTCCTTTAACAAAATTTTGTACGCTTGCGAAAAGACCTGTTTTTAGGACTGTAAATATCGTATTATTATTCCAGTTCATCGTAAAAATATCAAAAATCTTATGCAGTAAGTTGATAACTGGGTGGGTCATCATACTTTCTTTATAATCAAGAAAATGGGGAATTTCATGCTTAGCAAAAATCGTTTTGTATAATCGGTGGTCTGTCTGGGGATTACCCCCGTAAATGGCAATGTTAGAGAATGCAATGTTTTGATGGCGCGTCAGCTGATAAATCCGAATTGCCACTTCTTCGATTTCTAAGCGACGGGTAGGAGCGGTTAGTAGGTTGATGTTCGCGGTCTGAATAGAAGTTGCACCTGCTTGCATGAAATTTTGTTCTAAGTGTGTGATGGTTGGGTTACGCCGCGCTGGAAATTGGTGCGCAGTTAGTCGCGTCACATTAGGTTTTAGGTGTTGTAGGGCATCATTTAAGTTGTTATAAGTTGCGGATGTGGTGCTCCATAGTCCGGATTGGCTGTTAACGCATGCTGTGAGGGCTATTGTGATACTTTTTGAGTTATGGGCTAATCGGTGAATAATCGCTTGTTCCTGGGCGTTAAATGTATGATAACCGTCGATATAAATATTAGCAGTTTTGATTATTTCACTCTTTTCGATTGCATCAGCGAGTAGGGTGAAGTAATCCTCAGTTGTTAGGTATTGTTTTAGTGTTATTTGGTTGAATTCTTCATAGATATCTGTAAGTATTTTAATTTTTTGCTTTGTCTGGAGTTGTAGTGATGCAGTAGGTAATTTTTCTTTTAGGTTTACCGTGTCTAGTTGGTAATTTTTGAATTCTGAAAAAAGCTCATCCATTTTCCCGATGAAACCTGGCTTTTTGATATATTTTGTAAAAACTCCGAGATGATCGTTATTCGCTATCATGATTTTTTGAAGAAGCATTGCTTTGCCTACTTCATCAAGATGATAACGCGATAAGCCCCCCACCTCTTGCATAATGCGATGTGCTAGGCGGTTAAAACTAAGGGCATTGGCACGAATCATACTATTAGCTTTATTCATTAATAGTAGCTGATATTCAGTGTGGAATGTCATCTGTTCAGGTGTAATGATAAAAATGGGATCCCCTGCCCGATGATCCGCACATTTATTTTTGATTTCAGTTAATATTTTGTGAGTTTTACCAGTGCCAGTGCGACCAAGTATAAAATGAATCTTGCTCATAAGTCATTACTTCCTTTAGTGTTGTGGTATTATTGTAACAATTTTTGCATAAAAAAACAACGAGAATTTGAGTCTCATCGTTTTAAAAGTTAAATTTCACCTGAAGGGACCAGCTTCGCTAATCATTCACTAGCTCATTAAGCTACAGCTTTACTTAACAGCTTCTTTGAATGCTTTACCTGCTTTGAATGCTGGGTACTTAGTAGCTGGAATATGCATTGGCTCTCCAGTTTGTAAGTTACGTCCTTCACGCGCAGCTCTTTCGCGAACTTCAAAAGTTCCGAATCCTACTAAAGTTACTTTGTCATCAGCTTTCATAGCTTCAGTTAAAGTTTCAATATATGCATTTAAAAACTTATCTGCATCTTTTTTTGTTAGTTCAGATTTTGTAGCGATTGCTTCTATTAGTTGCGTACGGTTCATAATCAATTTCCTCCAATTGTCTGTCTAAATTTTAAATTTGACCTTTTCAACTTTAACATAAATTGAGTATTTTGTCAAAGGATATCAATGAAAAATTCGTATTTTTTTCATTTTTTACAATTCTACACAAATCTTCATTGAAAATCAAGGTTATTTTAAAAATATTATGTACATTTATTCTAAAATTATGATATACATTTTGTTTAATTTTACTTAAAAGCTTTTTTGAACCTCTCCCAAAGAGATCCTGTCTTATCTTCTAATGAGTCAAATTCCTCAAGAAGCATCTTCTGTCGTGAGTTAACTTTCTTCGGAACAGCAACTTTAACTTTAACATACAAGTCACCCTGTGATTCGCGCCCGATATGTTTTATACCTTTCGTACGCAATCTGAACTCTGTCCCAGGTTGCGTTCCAGATGGAATTTTTAATGAAATTCTTCCATCTAAAGTAGGGACTTCGATTTCAGCACCAAGTGCGGCTTGTGTAAATGTAACTGGTACTTCACAGTGCAAGTTATATTCTTCACGAATGAAAAATTCATGTGGTTGTACACGGAATGCTACGTAAAGGTCACCTGCTGGTCCACCACTCTTACCTGCCTCTCCTTGACCAGAAAGACGAATTTGTTGTCCATGATTAACACCTGCGGGAATTTTAACCTCTATTGTCTTTGTTTTATTCTTTGTTCCACGCCCACGACAGCTATCACATTTATGTGTAATCTCTTTTCCATCACCATTACACGTTGGACACACCGTTTGCGTCTGTATGCGACCCAAAATCGTATTCTGGACGCCTATGACACGTCCATTCCCAGAGCACTGCGAGCACGTCTTAACATCATCCTTAGAACGCGCACCACTTCCAGCACATTTTGTACATTCTTCTTCGCGGTTAACAGTAATTTCTTTTTTAGCGCCAAAAGCTGCTTCTTCAAAAGTAATAATTAAAGTTTTCTCTAAATCAGCTCCACGGCGCGCAGAATTGGCACTGCGCCCACCACCGAAGCCACCAAAATTGCCGAATCCACTACCGCCAAACATTCCTTCAAAGATGTCCTCAAAGCCTCCGAAGCCGCCGCCACCAAAGCCACCAGCGCCACCCATACCTTCCATTCCAGCATGTCCAAACTGGTCATAAGCCCCTTTCTTCTGAGGGTCAATCAATACCTCGTAAGCTTCTTGAATTTCTTTAAACTTCTCCTCAGCGCCTTCTTCTGTATTCACATCAGGGTGATATTTTTTAGCGAGCTGACGGTGAGCCCGCTTAATTTCTTGCTCGGATGCCCCCTTATTTACACCGAGTACTTCATAATAATCTCTTTTCGCCAAAATTCTCGCCTCCTTACTTACAAAAAGTCAAAGCCAGCAACAGACTTTGACTATCCGCTTAATTATATTCTTTTACACTTCAGTATATTCAGCATCTACAACATTATCGTCTGCTGGCTTATCAGCCGCTGCGTCATCTGTGAACTCAGCAGCACCAGCATCCTCCGCACCTGCTCCATTAGCTTCAGCTGCTTTCTGGTAAGCACGCACTGCTACTTCTTGAGATGCAGTTTCTAATGCGGTTTTCTTTTCTTTGATTGTTTCAATGTCATTATTATTTAGAGCCTCTTGTAATTCTTCTGAAGCTTTTTCAATATTTGCCTTCTCATCAGCAGTCACTTCATCACCTAAATCGGTAACAGCTTTTTTCGCCGCGAAGATAATTTGTTCAGCTTCATTCTTTAATTCTACTTCTTCTTTTTTCTTTGCATCAGCCTCAGCATTTTCCTCAGCCTCTTTTACCATACGATCAATTTCATCATCAGTTAATCCTGAGCCAGAAGTAATCGTAATTTTTTGTTCTTTCTGAGTTCCTAAGTCTTTTGCACTGACATTTACAATCCCATTGGCATCAATATCAAATGTTACCTCAATTTGTGGAACTCCGCGTGGTGCAGGTGGGATATCTGCTAATTGAAAACGCCCTAAAGTTTTGTTATCACTTGCCATTGGACGCTCACCTTGTAAGACGTGAATATCTACTGCTGGTTGGTTATCAGCCGCTGTTGAAAACACTTGTGACTTTTTCGTTGGGATCGTCGTATTACGCTCAATTAATTTCGTCATCACCTGACCCATTGTCTCAATTCCTAGAGATAATGGCGTAACATCTAATAATAAGACATCCTTAACATCACCTTGCAGGACACCAGCCTGAATCGCTGCACCCATTGCGACTACTTCATCAGGGTTAACACCTTTACTCGGTTCTTTCCCTAATTCCTTTTTAATGGCATCTGCAACAGCTGGGATCCTAGTTGATCCCCCTACTAAAAGGATCTGATGTAAATCATTAGCCATCATACCAGCATCTTTTAATGCTTGACGCAGTGGAACCATTGTTTTCTCAACTAGTGATGAAGTCATATCATCGAACTGTGCACGGGATAAAGTCTTTTCTAAGTGTAATGGTCCTGATTCATTCATTGAAATAAATGGTAATGAGATTTGAACAGAAGTAATTCCTGATAAATCTTTTTTTGCTTTCTCAGCAGCATCTTTAACACGTTGCATTGCCATTTTATCTTTTGATAAGTCAACGCCAGACTCCATTTTGAATTCTTTAACAATCCAGTCCATGATCACTTCATCAAAATCATCTCCACCTAATTTGTTATTTCCAGCTGTTGCTAATACTTCAAAAGTACCATCAGCGAGTTCTAGGATTGAAACATCAAACGTTCCCCCACCTAGGTCATATACTAAGATTGTTTGTTCGCGATCAGTCTTATCTAAACCGTAAGCTAGTGCGGCAGCTGTCGGCTCATTAATAATACGTTTAACATCTAAACCTGCGATTTTACCTGCATCTTTTGTTGCTTGACGCTCTGCATCATTAAAGTAAGCTGGTACAGTAATAACTGCCTCAGTTACAGGTTGCCCTAAATACGCTTCTGCTGTTGCTTTTAAGTTTTGTAAGATAATCGCTGAAATTTCTTGTGGCGTGAAATCTTTACCATCAA
>Ga0123355_10018018_pt1 | contig 11183 bp, 10 predicted proteins | sample TergutEmb28metaG_3_FD_89872 | JGI IMG/M metagenome (GOLD analysis project Ga0123355, IMG submission 89872) | Embiratermes neotenicus P1 segment gut microbial communities from Petit-Saut dam, French Guiana - Emb289 P1 | ecosystem: Host-associated > Arthropoda: Insects > Digestive system > Gut ...
GTTTGACATAAGGGTTAGTATACTGTATACTTATATATACTGGCGGGATACTAATTATTGTATGCGGGAGTTCTTGACAAGCCCTGGGGGCATAATACTTATAGCGGTTATTTCGGCATTTATTGTCGCTGCTCTTGTTATCGTTTTGTATAAGCCGGTTTTTAAAGTGTTTTTTGATTTTGTACTTGCGCTGACGGCTTTGATTGTGCTTTCGCCGGTATTTTTGGTCATTGCTATTTTAATTAAAGCGAGTAGCCGCGGACCGATATTTTTTAGGCAAAAGAGAGTGGGGCGAGGCAAAAAACTCTTTACAATACACAAATTCCGCACCATGCGAATTGATACGCCTAAGGACGTAGCTACGCATTTGTTGGATAATCCCGACAAGTATATCACCAAAATAGGCAAGTTTCTTAGAAAAACAAGTCTTGACGAACTGCCGCAGATTTGGGATATTTTCCGCCTTAAGATGAGTATAATCGGTCCGCGTCCGGCGCTCTATAACCAAGACAATTTAATAGCTGAACGGGACATTTATGGCGCCAATCGTATACGTCCGGGACTTACGGGACTTGCGCAGGTCTCGGGGAGGGACGAGCTGGAAATTCCCGTAAAGGCAAAAATAGACGGAGACTATATAAAAAGACGCAATATTTTTCTCGACATCAAAATATTTTTCTTGACCGCGGTCAAGGTCTTTAAGTCAGACGGCATAGTAGAGGGGGGTACAGGACAGATGGACGGAGAAGCGCTTGAATGCGATGAATTGTGTGATGACACCTTGACAGAGGTTGCGATTGTTGAAGAAATAACAGAGGAGCAAGCCGTTGAAGAAAGTTTTGATTACGGGGGCTGACAGTTACGTTGGGAGCGCTGCTGAGGTGTGGCTAAAAAATGCAGGGCACGAGGTGTCCGTGTTAGACATGAGAGATGATGCGTGGCGTGAGACAGACTTTTCGGAATTTGATACAATATTACATGTTGCCGGTATAGCGCATGATATAAACAAAAAAAAGGATGCACAGCTCTATTATAGAGTTAACCGCGACTTAAGTTTAGAAACAGCGCAAAAAGCAAAAGCTAGCGGAGTAAAGCAATTTATTTTTATATCAAGTATGGCTATCTATAACAGTATAAAGGTAAAAAACATTTCTGCAAATACACCGCTTAAAGCAAATGATTATTACGGGAACAGCAAGTTGCAGGCTGACGAAGCGATGCAAGCGCTTAATTCAGATGAGTTTAGTGTAGCCGTATTACGCCCGCCAATGATATTCGGCAAAGATTGCAAAGGCAACTTTCCCCGTTTAATTAATTTTGCCGTAAAAATCCCTATCTTTCCAAAAATCAAAAACCGCCGCAGTATGCTCCACATAGACAACTTTTGCGAAATAACTCGTCTTATAATAGAAAGCAATTCGCAAGGAATATTTTTCCCCCAAAATCCCGAATACTTTGCCACAACCGACTTATGCGTTCAAGCCGCCTCTCTGAAGGGCAAAAATTTAAAAACAAGCCGCCTCTTCAATTGGTTAGTTTGGTTAGCGTATCCACTTATGCCGTCATTACGAAAACTGTTCGGCAACTTAACTTATGACAAAGAAATATCAAATCACTTTGAAGGCGTATATCAAATTATTGACAACACAAAATCCGTAGAGGAAAGCATTTGATGCCGTTATTTTCGATTATAACCGTTAGCTATAATAGCGAAAAAACGATTGCTGAGACAATCGAAAGTTTATTAAATCAAACAATATATGATTTCGAATATTTTATAATAGACGGACTTAGCACCGATAATACTGTTGAAATAGCAAGAGGTTATAAAGAACAATTTGATAGTAAAGGTATTTTGTATAAGATTATATCCGAAGAGGATAACGGTATTTACGATGCCATGAATAAAGGTATCGCAAATGTCGAAGGTGATATAGTCGGAATTATTAACAGCGACGATTATTATAATCTCGATACGCTGGAAAAGGTCAGAGACTTTTATAACACACAAGGTTTTGATATACTATACGGCAATTTGCGTGTCTTTAATGACAAAAAAGAATTTATGAAGAAATCCAAATATACTAAGAAATTTGATACAAGATTTTGGAATCATCCTACTACCTTTGTAACAAAGCATGTGTATAATGAATTGCAATATGCATGTGAAAGTATGTATGATGATTTGGATTTTATGTTAAGAGCCAGAAGCAGCGGCAAGGATATTAAAATACTAAACGAGGTTTTGGCTAATTTTAGACTAGGCGGTGTAAGTAACGGTAAAAGTTGGAAAGGCAGGAGAGAGAGCATAAAGCTACGTAACAATATCTATAAAAAGCATAACCAAAAGGGATATAGGCTAAACAATTGGCTCATAGAAACAGCAAAATTTTTTTTAAGTTAATAAGGAGAGAAAATAATGAAAAAAGCGTTTATTACAGGGATAACGGGACAGGATGGGAGTTATCTTACCGAATTGCTGCTTAGTAAAGGATATGAAGTTCACGGTGCAATTAGGAGGGCGAGTACATTTAATACAAAAAGAATAGACCATCTTTTTGAGGACAAAAATATCGGCAATAAAAAGCTGTTTTTGCATCACAGTGATTTGACTGATTCGAGCAACCTTAATAGACTTGTCGAAAAAATTGCTCCTGATGAGATATACAATTTGGGTGCGCAAAGTCATGTTCAGGTCAGTTTTGATGTGCCTGAATATACCGCCGAGGTGGATGCAGTGGGCACTCTTAGACTGCTTGACGCGATTAAGGAAAGTAAAATAAACACAAGATTTTACCAAGCGTCTACATCCGAGCTTTTTGGCGGAATGCCCGAAACTGCGCCGCAAAGTGAGACAACGCCTTTTTATCCCCGCAGCCCGTACGGTGCGGCAAAACTATATGCCTATTGGATAACCGTCAATTACAGAGAGGCATATGATTTGTATGCCTGTAACGGTATACTCTTTAATCATGAATCGGAAAGGCGGGGAGAAACCTTTGTTACGAGAAAAATATCAATGGCGGTAGCGGCTATTTTAGCCGGCAGGCAGGACAAACTTGCCTTAGGCAATATGGATGCAAAACGCGATTGGGGACATGCCGAGGATTATGTATACGGCATGTGGCTTATGCTTCAGCAAAAGGAAGCTAAGGATTATATTCTTGCCACGGGTGAAACTCATGCGGTAAGAGAGTTTGTTGAAAAAGCATTTGCGGTTGCGGGAGTAACAATCACATGGAAGGGAAAAGGTGTTGATGAGAAGGGCATATGCAAAAAGACCGGCAGAGTCTATGTTGAAATTAACCCAAAATACTTTAGACCTACCGAGGTTGATTTGCTGCACGGTAATCCGGCGAAAGCGGAAAAGGAATTAGGCTGGAAGCGTAAAGTCAGCTTTGACGAACTTGTAAAGAGAATGGTTGTGAGTGACTGCTTTGAAGCGGGTATAAAGCTATGATGAAAAAGGATTCTAAGATTTTGGTGGCGGGTAGCCGCGGTATGGTCGGAAGTGCCGTTATAAGGATGCTTAAATCGAACGGATATGCGAATATTATCGGTGCTGACATAAGCGATGTTGACATGATAGACGCTACAGCGGTATGCGCTTATTTTGACAGGAATAAACCACAATATGTTTTTTTGGCGGCGGCTAAAGTGGGCGGAATTGTAGCTAACAACACCTATCCCGCTGATTTTATCCGAATCAATCTGCAAATTGAAATAAATATTATTGAGGCTTGTTATAAATACGGAGTAAAAAAACTGCTTTTTTTGGGCTCTAGCTGTATTTATCCCCGCGATTGCGAGCAACCTATTAAGGAAGAGTATCTTTTGGCGGGAGCATTAGAAAAAACTAATGAGGCGTATGCTCTCGCAAAAATCGCCGGACTAAAGATGTGCGAGTACTACAATATTCAATACGGCACCGACTATATTAGCTGTATGCCGACGAATCTTTACGGTCCTGGGGATAATTACGACTTACAAAATTCGCATGTGCTGCCCGCGCTTATCGCTAAAATCCATAAAGCAAAAACCGAAGGGTCAGCCCAATATATCGTATGGGGGACGGGCAAGGTAAAGAGAGAGTTTTTGTTTGTGGACGATTTAGCTTCGGCTTGCGTGTTTTTGATGAATAACTACTCCGGAAACCAAACCGTAAATGTCGGCATCGGCGAGGATATTACAATCGCCGAACTTGCGGAGACGGTTGCGGGCGTGTTAGGATACAAGGGCAACATTGTGTATGATACGACAAAGCCCGACGGTACGCCCCGCAAACTTCTTGATGTGACTAAAATAAGAGGAATGGGTTGGCGGCATAAGACAAAGTTGGAGGACGGTATCGCACTGTCATATAAGGATTATTTAAACAGGTATCACAAATGAAGGTATTGATTCTCGCCGGCGGAGCCGGAACAAGATTATATCCGCTCTCTACGGAGGAGTGTCCTAAGCAGTTTTTAAAGCTCGCGGATAACAAGTCGCTGCTTGTTAATACGGTAGAGAGGTTTTTATCGTTATGCCGTCCAAGCGATATTGTTGTTATTACCAATCAAAGATATAAAGATATTACACAACAGGAGCTGGCAGATAATAATTTGCAGGAGGTGAGTATAGTCACTGAGCCAGCAAAAAAAAATACCGCACCCGCCATTGTTTTGGGTGTGCGTAACTGCATAGACAAACTGGATGCGGATAAAGACGAGCCGATTATTATCGCCCCGTCCGATCATGTGATTAGACCCGTAAAAAGCTTTGAAGCGTCTGTCAATGACATGCAGTTGATTATCAAAAATGATAAAATCGCTACGCTTGGCGTTGTTCCTACACGACCGGATACGGGTTACGGATATATTAGAGTTGCCGATAGAGAGGCGAATATATCAGATGCCGAGAAGTTTTATGAAAAGCCCGACAGTAAAACCGCCGAGCAATATATCAAAAGCGGTGACTACTATTGGAACGCCGGAATTTATGGGTTTTCATACAATGTGCTAATTTCCGAATTGAAAAAACACGCGCCGGAGCTAGCTAAATTGCTGGCAAGGCCTGTAGATACAATATTATCCGATTACCCAAGCTTAACCGGTATTTCAATCGACTATGCCGTATCCGAAAAGTCAAAAAACATTGCTGTAGCAAAAATGCAAGCCGAATGGAGCGACATAGGCGGCTTTGTAGCTCTTTATGAGTTAAGCCCGAAAGATAAAAACGGCAATGCGGTAATAGGCAATGTAAAGTACGAAAATTGCAAGAATTGTCTGTTGATAGCCGAAACTGAATTTGCAGCCTATGATTTATCTGATTATATTGCCATACAAAACGGCTGCTCCGCGCTAATTAAAAAGAATGGAGACAAAAATTGAAAATCTATATTGATACAATTATATTTGACTTGCAAAAATCGGGCGGGATTTCGGTTTATTGGTTTGAAATCATATCCCGCTTTGTGACGGATTCAAATATCGAGTTGATTCTAATAGATTCTAATGAGCCCAAGGAAAACATATTGTACGGTAAATTAGATTTAAGCGATATAAAGATTATTAAGTATAAAAAATTCCTTAACCGTTACCGAGCCGTTAATTATCGCGAAAATGAAAAACACATATTTATATCCTCGTATTACCGGTACTCAAAAAACAAGAATGCAATTAACGTTACGATTATTCATGACTTTACTTATGAGTATTTTGTAAAAGGGCTTAAGCTGTTTGTCCACCATCGTCAAAAAAAGAAAGCGGTTAAAAAATCAGAAAAATTGATATGTATTTCGCAAAATACAAAATCAGATTTAATTAAATTTTTCGGAGACATGGTTAATAAAAAAGAAATTCATGTCATTTACAACGGAGTTGGTGAGTGCTACAGGCATCTCACAAAAGCGGAGTTATTAGAAATAGAAAATAAAAATGAATTTTTGAAGGACATTAAATCACAGTTTGTACTATTTGTCGGGGCAAGAGGCGGGTATAAAAATTGGAATGAAGCTATAGAGCTTTTCAAAAAATTGCCTCAAGAGTATTTTATGGTTAGTGTAGGCGGCTCTCCGCTTAATGAAGACGAACAAAATTTATTGAATGAAACAAGCGATAGGCATATTTATATACCGCCTGCGGGTAACGAAGTATTAGCGTATCTATATAACAAAGCAGAGGCTCTCTTATATCTATCCGATTACGAAGGGTTTGGCATTCCTGTAGTCGAAGCTCAAAGATGCGGCTGTCCCGTACTTGCTAAGCCTGTTTCGTCAATTCCGGAAGTTGCAGGTGATGGCGTGCATTTTATCGGAAGTGATGCAAATATAGAGGGGATTAAGGAGTTTTTCTCACGCAAATATCAGTATACACTTGATTTTTCATGGGAAAAATGCTATAATGAATTGAGGGAATGCTTAAAAATAAATTGACGAACGCAAAAAAAACAAAACAAATAATAGTAGGCAAGGATGTTACTTTAATATTGCATATTAGCATTTTTTTGCTGTTGTGTTTTTTTGCATTAGTTTTTGCTGTCGATTTTTCAGTATATTTTGTGCTTCTGTCTTTTCTGTTTTTAAGTATTTTTTTAGAAAAAGCGTATAGAAACCATAAATGGAAGATGTTTGTCAACGTACGGGTGTTATTTTTAGTTTTTTTGTTTTTGTATACTAACTTTTATCCGATATTCTATGTGTACTTTAACTTAGATTTGCCGATACCCGTTAATGTATCGCTATTTGCTGTAAGAACGGCAACGATACTCGGCAATATTTCTATTTGCACCGCGATTTTACTTTTGCATTTTATCGAGAAGAAGGATAGTCAAAAAAGACTGATAATCAATTTGGAGGCAAAACTAAAAAAAATTAAGCCGGGACCGCTTTTTTTCATTATAGAATTTATTGCGGCAGTTTATATTATTTATTATATTTTTCAAATAATTTCTAGCAATGCTATCGGTATAATGTTAAGCGGCGTTGACAGGGTTCAGTTTGATCAAACATTTCAAATATGGACGCATTTCTTATTTGATTATATCGTAGTAGCATATGCTTGCTTCATAATTTTAATGTGCTCTAAGAGATTTTTCTTAAGGCAAAAGATTTCAAGGATGATGTATCTTCGCCTTGCATTATGTGCTCTGTATTATGGATTCAGCACTTTTTTAGGACATAGACGATTATTGATGTATGTTTTGATTTTTACTTTGATATGTGTTTTAATATTTTCAAAACGAATTCAAAAAAGATATGTTATCGGAAGTGTTGCCGGTTTGGCACTATTTGTATCAGTAGGTTATTTGCGTAATGTAGGATTCAGTTTCAGTAACATATTTTCTCCTATTGCCTTTTTTTCTGCGCTGGGTGAATTTATGATTCCTATAAACACCTTATACTATTTTATCGATAACCCTCCAGATGTTATGTTCGGCGCAAGTTATTTGATGACGCCGTTAGTTTTAATCCCGTCCGGAATATGGAATAACAAACCCGATTTGCTTGCGGTTAGATTTGCAGACTTAATGGGCGGAACTATGGGTTATGGGTATTCGCCGTTGACTGAAGCTTTTATCAATTTTTCTTATTTGGGATTTTTCTTGTTTCCGATTATATTATTTATTATTATAATTGCTGTAGAAAAATCAGTTTCAGTTCATCCGATGTTTTATCTGATGTTCTTGATTCAATGTATGAATTTTAACAGAGGAGAGTTTTCCGCTGTCTTTATTGAGGCTGCTATAATGTGCGGGGCGTTGTGCCTTATGTGTGCGGGAGGCTTAAAGAAAAAACGATCAAAAATTTTCTCCTCAAAAGGAGGCAAAAATGCTGTATTTAATTGTTACGACTCAAGATAACAAATCCAGTCAGTTTAGCCGCCTTATAGAGTCGCTCAATAATCAAGCACTGGCAAGCAAGCTGAAAGTTATCGTAGTTAATCAAGATTCTGAAATTGACACTGAGGACTTCCAGTTTTTATATAAAGTAATTAACGTAGAAAAATGTAGTTTGTCTAAAGCCCGGAATATTGGTTTGAGTATTATATCGGATGAGGAGTGCGTCGTGGGCTTTCCTGATGACGATTGTTGGTTTAACGATACGGTTTTGAGTAGAGCACTTGAGCTTGTAAGCGAGCAGGATTTTGTTTGTTTTGGGGTTTATGACGACTTGCGGAAATTACCTTATGGCAATAGGCCGCTTAATATGAAAGAGATAATTACGTTGAGTAATGCTTTAACATTGCCTGTCTCGGTCGGAATTTTTATTAAAAAAAGCAAAGGAGAGAAAATTCTTTTTGATGAGATGTTTTCGGTAGGAACTAGATGGGCGTGCGGAGAGGAAACGGACTTGATTCTCGAGATGATTTCTAGGGGCAAAAGAGGAATTTACTACTCATACGATAGCGTATATCACGAAATTGAAAATATCAAATTTGAAAACACGGAAAGAGCCTATAAATACGGGTTAGGTTTTGGAGCCTTAATCGCCAAGTGCGTATACAAAAGAGGACAAAAAGAACCGCTCAAAATCTATAGGAAAGTTAAATTTAGAAGCGTCGTTGCAAAAAAGATATTTTTATTTAATAGAGAAAAAAGAATGATGTATTGCGCTAGACTAAGAGGAATCAAAGATGGCTACGAGGAAGGGAGGGCATATTATGAGCGCAATTGACGGTTGTGAAAAAATCTCGGTAATTGTTCCCGTATATAAAACCGAAAAGTATATTAATCAGTGTGTAGATAGTTTACTTGCGCAAACATATAGCAATCTGGAAATTATCCTTGTAGATGACGGAAGTCCCGATAATTGCCCTTTGATTTGTGATGAATACGCTAACAAGGACAAAAGAGTAAGAGTAATTCACAAACAAAACGAGGGATTATTTGCTGCCGTAACTGACGGAATTAAAGCGTCAGCCGGTGAATATATCGGATTTGTAGATTCTGACGATTGGGTGACAGCCGATATGTTTGAAGTTTTGATTAACACAATTGTCGCCGATAATTCCGATATTGCTGTGTGTTCGTTTTACAAAGTGTTCCCCGCCCGCAAAGAGGAATGGGCGGTATTATTGCCTAACGAGGCTTATGAGGGAGAAAAGCTTGAAAGTTGCATTTTTAAAAAGCTTATATACGAACGCAACATATATGGGTCCAGATGTAATAAACTTTTTAGGCGGGAACGGCTGATTAATAATTTGCAATGGGGAAGTAATTGTATAACGCTAGGTGAGGATCTGATTAGGATAGTGCCTGTAGTTTTGGATGCAAAAAAGATTAGTGTCATTTCAGATAGATTCTTATATAATTACAGACATAATTCAGAATCTATGACAAATGCATATCTGCCGAATTTACTTCAAGGTTCTTTAACTCTCTATAATGAATTAAATCGAGTTTTGGTTGAAAAAAATAAACGTGACCTAATAGACGATGTGAAATCATTGCATGCGGGGCATATAAGACAATGTCTTAAAAACGAAATTATAAAAGGCGGGGTCAAAAAAGAAGTTAAAAAAAATATTAAGCGGATAATGTCGGACGAGCTTACTGAGGAATGCTGCAGAGTGTTAAAAAAACGTAAAGACCTCGAATTCAAAACTAGATTTGCAAATTGGATGATTTTGAAAAAAATGTCGGGCTTTTATTATTTTGTTGAAAGCAGGCGTGTATAAAAAGGAGTTTTATGATACCAAAAGTAATTCATTACTGCTGGTTTGGCGGCGGAAAGCAACCTGAGCTTGTCAAAGATTGTATTGACAGCTGGCGGCAGTATTGTCCTGATTATGAAATAAAGCTGTGGGACGAGAGTAATTTTGATATACATCAAAACAAATTTTGTGATGAAGCGTATCAATCAAAAAAATGGGCTTTTGTAGCTGATTATTTCCGCGCTTGGGTTTTGTATAATTACGGGGGGATATATTTTGATTCAGATGTTATACTAAAGCAGAATTTTAATGTTTTTTTGAAGGACAAATTTTTTATCGGTTTTGAAGAGCTTTTCTATGTTGCACCTGATACAATGGGCTGTGAAAAAGGACATCCCTTAGCAAAAGCTATTCTTAATAGCTTTAATGATGACAGCTTTATTAAAGAAGACGGTACTTTCAACTTAAAAGTAATGCCGGCAAGAGTTACAGATTGCATACGGTCGATATATAATATTAAGAAATTTTACGAGCGCAAAATCTGTTTGCCGAATTTAACGATATACCCGAAAGAGTTTTTTTCCCCGATTGATTATTATACGGGAAGGATGAAAAAATCCCGAAAAACACATTCGGTGCATCTTTTTAACGGCTCGTGGATTGATAATAATTCTAAAAGAAAATACAATGCGCCGCGTCGTTTGGCACGAAGATTCAAGATATTTATTAAAAAAAGAAAAATTCAATTCTTTGGATAAATTATAATTTGAGACTATATCTGATAGATTATAACGGTGTTGCAGATAATAACGGTAATCCGGTCGGTCACACTTTAGGCGTTGCGAAAAATTTTTTTGAATTACTTAAAGAGCAATTTGAAGTTTTTTATGTTGCGCCTAAAGCGTACACGAATTCTTTTGAGAGAGTTATAGTTTTGCCGGATAATGCTAATCTTGAAAATACTATTCAAAATAAAAAAAACTTAGTTAAAATCAACCTAAAAGCAATATCTGAAAAGTGCGAACAAGGAATTCTTTTCTTTTGTCACTTTCATCCGTTATATGCAAAATATTTACCCAAGCCTAATAAAAACAGAAAGATTGCGTGTGTTTGTTTTTCTCACATACCTAAAGAAAAGCCGGATGATAACTTCTTAAAAAAGCATTTGCGGAAAGTTTATTCATATCGGCAGTCAAAGTTTATGTCGAGGGCTTCAATAATATTCAAAAGCAATAGACAACTTAATTTCAATCACAAAAATGAAGTTTTTTTACCTGATTATTTTTATGACTCAAAGAGATTGTCTTGCTACAGGAATATTAGTAAGGACAAAAATATAGTTGTTTGTTTAGGGCAAAATCATAAAGAAAAAAAACTTGTTGAGCTTATTAAGATTTTTATAAAAAGCAAAAAAAAGCTGTTTATAATAGGAAAATTTTTCAATGAAGCCTTTTTTAGCTCTTGTATAGAGGCGAAAGGTGAGAATGGAAATATTGTAATTGAGAATAGGTATATTAGTGATTCAGAATATTTTTCAATGCTTATGCA
>Ga0123355_10018019_pt1 | contig 11182 bp, 1 predicted proteins | sample TergutEmb28metaG_3_FD_89872 | JGI IMG/M metagenome (GOLD analysis project Ga0123355, IMG submission 89872) | Embiratermes neotenicus P1 segment gut microbial communities from Petit-Saut dam, French Guiana - Emb289 P1 | ecosystem: Host-associated > Arthropoda: Insects > Digestive system > Gut ...
CTCCATGGTGCGGAGTCCTTCTTGAGAAGTTAACTGGTTTGCAGCTAGTCAAAAAATTCCTCACATTTCACGGAACGCGAATGTTCATTACTGCACTCACAAATGTCCGCCACCTGTCTCTATCCTGTGCCAGCCCAATCCAGTCCATATACCCACATCACACCTCCTGAAGATACATCCTAGTATTATCCACACATCTACGTCCAAATCTCCCCAGTGGTCTCTTTCCCTCCGGTTTCCCCACCAAGACCCTATACACCCCCATCTCCTCACCCATACGCACCACATGCCCATCCGATAATTGTGTTTTTCTACGTTTTTTATTCAAATATTTTATTTCACCAAAATTCTGTTTCGCTTCAATTAATCTTCAGAAACTGCTACACATAGGGTGCAACCAGACTTAAAAGGCTGCCTTTATCTTACAAAATTAATGGTAATTTCGTTTTGAAATTATAGTTTATTTCTCGTTATTAACTTAATTGAATTCAGGGGTGTTGCACCATGTAATTTGGTACATTATGTGTCAGTTGAAGAGAATATGTTATTTTGAGCTGCATGTAATTCTGTAATATATTTTTATTTATGTGCCTTTCCACTGTGGCTTAAAGGGAGCCGTTATAATAAAAAGGCGAGAAGTTCACATGGAAAAATGTTGAAAAAATAAGAATTATTGGTATTTTTTTAAAAACATGTTATATATGAAACTATGTATGAAGAGGGTTATATTTATTGCAGTCATACTGCCTAAGAATGAACGTTTAAATAAAATTACCAATTTTTAAAAAACTGATCATTTTTGAACATATTAAGTCCCATGTTGTTCCTAAAGTCCAATAACACCTATCCAGATCTCGAATTGAATTGTTACGTTTGCTGCAATCACAACAGTGAAAATATTTTTGAGTTAATTGTGCCTTATTGTAAGTCAAAAAAATAACCCTCCAAAATCTTTTTAATATTTTGGAAGAGAAATTTTCAAATTTCACATTTTTAATTTAGATTTTCTTCATTTCTTATGTAAATGTAAATTTAATAAACAAGAAAAATTATAAGCCTTTAGTAGAAAACATCTTTTATTCTCAATCATTTACATCTCATGTAGAATGTAATTTGTTTCCGAAAACAAATTAAACTTTCCATCAGGGGTGTCAAATTGGGAAAATAATTTGTTTTCGACTGAAAATGTGTTATCGAAAAGGTCTTTAAACATGGGATTATGTTACATTAAGCTAAAGACTCTAATACCAAAAAGGAATTACCTGATTTTGATAAAAGCAATTTCTTCTTTTCAGGGGTTGTCAATTTGCAAATGAAGAAACTTGTGTTTAAAATTATGCTACATACTTTCATTTTATAGGAATTTAACCCAACGATAATTTAAACGAAAGTATGATGAGTGAAATAACCGTAGAAGTTTCCTTGTACTTACAAATGAGGTCTCAGTCTATAGTAAATTAAGAAAATTAATGTGTTATATTTTACGCTATAAACACACAATTTTGCTTCTGAAATAACACTTATACTGCTCTATTTGTCACACGGCACTATCTTAAATTGTGACATTCTGCTGTATAAGTTTCTTTGGTTTCCAGCGTTTAGAAAAACTGCATATTTTGCGTAGTGCAATGTACGGTTGAGTTTATTTTTATCTATTTTCATTGTAAAATATTATTTGTCTGAGGGTGCTTTTCAATGTAGGGATTAGAAAAGTTATGGCTGCCGCGAAATCAGACCTACAAGTGAGGCGGAACTACACTAATCAATCATTTGCCACAAAGTTCTTTGTTGCAATTCTATACATACAACTGCTTACATCAAATGAATAGCACGTAATTTTTTCTATAAATACTTTATGAAGATCTGAAAATTATCTGCCGTTTATTATGGATTCGAACCCACATAATTTAAGATAATTAGGAGAAATGTGAACTTTACACACAGTAGATAATAACAAATATGTCTGTATCCCTTCTCCCTATCAATTATTAATTTTGGGGTCACGAATATTGAACAGTGACAATTAAATTTTCAGTAGTCCAAGTTACTTAGCGACAGGCTTACAAAAACATAAAAATATCAATATTTGGTGCAGCAATCAAAACATTGCTGGTGCAGTGTTTAGTTGTAAACAGTGTGAGAGAAGGGAAAGGCACGTTTTGAAGTTTCTGGTCCAAGCCTTTTCGGATGTGGCATTGTTTCAAATGGTAAAAGGAGAATTACTGCAGGAGATTATTGTTTACCTCTACAGTGTAGAAAAGTTGAAGAATAATGGCTTTTAATTTACAAAAATCGGTAATCATCGCCTGCTTTATTAATTCCTAAGTACCTTATTTCAGTAACACACCAACAAATGCACACGTATGTTCTTCAATACTCTAAAATTTACATTAAAACACATAAAACTTTCCTACATATTTCGATCACACGATCATCCTCAGAGAGCTTACTTTGTTCCTTACTAAAGTTACAAATTTAAAACACTCAGTATGAATGACCAAAATGTAACCTAAATATTATCATCTTCATGTAACTTTATATACAACTTTACATAATATTCACTTGTATTTATACAGTTACGCGTCTAATTTACATAGAGATTGTTTGAAACTTTGTGCCTGACATGTACCACACACGAAGAAGTGTTTCGATTTTGCTTCAATGTGTCACTGTTTTACAATAAATAAAATGTTTTATTTCAAATTAGAACATATCGTTAAATTTGATTTCTGTTTCAATTCCGGCGTTTTGTATTCGGAATTAAAAAGTGAATCTCTGAAATTAAAGGCCGCATTTTCATCCTGAACGCTGTTCTGCCCAACCTACGTACACCAGCTACGTCACATCCCGCAACACTCTAATTACATAATATTCTCCAAAATGAGTACCTGAAACCTCTAACCTAACATATCTACTGGCTGCACTAAACCAGTGCCCACAATACCGCTACACATGTTACCGAAAAGAAAGAAATGGAAAAAGTAACAGTTCAAAACGCAAGTCACCAATTATTTACACAACAATATATGTTTTGTAAAATTTTATTTTTCAATATGAAGGCCCAGCATTTATATATGTAAAAGCTCGCATCACAAGTTGAAGCCTGTTTTTTTTATAATTGTCTAATATCAAGATATTGTAGTGTTTATGTACATGTTACCTTTAGATATCAATTTGGGAGTTTCATGGCAGATAACGTGTTGTCAAATAGGAAGAAACTTCTAATTAAATAGTTGAAGTAAAGGAAAAGTGTTAATTAATCACTTACAGATAAATATTTGTTTTGAAAATTAGATATGCAGAAAAATATAAAATTTTCTTTCGAAAATAAAACAAATATTAATTTCTTCATAAGTCCATTTTAGTTGTAAGAAGCCTCTTTTTTTGAGTTATATAACACAAATAGAGACGCTCTATTATACCATACAATGAGACAAACACAATTGGACATATACAGACTGACATACAGCAAGAATAACGCATGTGGATACCGTTATCTGTGGCCAGTCTGGCCATAAAATACATTGCACATAATATCGTAAACATCATATTTTTCTGAAAATAATTTATTAAATTTGGATTATAAGTCATTAATTTCTCAATACAATATAAATATATCTATATATATAAATATAATGTAAAATAAAGAAATTTTCATTAACTACATGATTTTATTTTTATATTTAATGAAACTGTAAAGTTCTCGACAGCTATTCAAAGAATAGAGCTTTGTAAAATTTCATGGACATCCTTCCGGTGGGAGACGAATTGTTGCCAGGAACAGACAGAAGGACAGGCGGACAAACGGACAGAGAAAATTGTTAATTTAAAATCACTTGGTGCCAAATTGTGAACGGCCTAGGAATAGAATAATATCCATGCTGTCAGTGGGTTTAGGGCTGAACTTCCTAGCACTGTTCGCTTAAACACAAATTTCAGAATACATAGATTAAGGCAGTGGGTCAAACCGAGACGTAACTAAATATGTACCGAACTGAGATATACTTCTAATAATGGCTCGTATTTGTTAAGTTTATACTTTGAAAATTTGATGAGCAAAGATTCGAAAATAATAATAAATTGGATGACATTAGATGCTGAACATGAAATGGAATTCTGTTTGTACCATGGATTGGTAAGGCACAATTTTTGTGAGGGGGTGGTGGTGGGGAGGAGGATTTGGTTCGGAGTCGATCAGTCAAAGTGCAGTGCGATATCAACCTTCCCACCTCTGTTATTGCAGTAAGAGTGTAAACACTTGTCTGTACACAGTGGCACTGTGTCGTGAAAGTCGGTCTTTTGAAATTTAATTCCGATATATTAATACGGAGGATAGAGAGAAAAATATCAGCAAATCTCAGGCATCTGTCTTTCATTCGTAAAGCAACTTCATGTGTTTAGCCTTGGTAGTTATTTATAAATTTATTGTGTTTCTGGTTCTAAATGAATGGCATTTCATCATTTCTTTCCCTTACACATCGCCCTGTGTTCGAATAGAGTTTGTTTAAACAACTGGAACAAAAGAAATCAGGATCCAATTAAAATATTATAGTAATATATTGGACAGACTACTATAAAGGCATCATTTGTTGAACAAGAAATATTATATCTACGTAGTTCTCTTTCTATCAGTCAGTGTAACAATGAACAGGTGTTACATTAGCTCTTCTACATTTTTTATCTTTTCAGTTTATACCGAAGTATCGAAATAAAATTTGAGGAAACGTGAATTTTAAAGAGAAGAATAAAATTTAATTCGTCTTCAATAATTTTTTTATTTACTGAGTCATTTTTGTAATTTCCTTAAAATTCTGCCTTCGTATCTCCCAGAATTAAAGGTAAACTTGTTTGGAATTATAGGTTTCTTCTGGTTGTTACATTTATTGCTTTCTGTGCCGTGGCACCTTGCAATTTCGTAGATTATGTGAGGGTTGTAGTAGAATAGGTTACATGTGCTGTACGTAATACTGAAATGTGTTTCGATAATGTGCCTTTCACTGTGGTTAATGTGAGCCATTCTAATTCAACAGAAATTACGTACAAATAGAGAGCTGTTAAAAAATGTAAGCATTGAAGCTAATGGTTTGAAAATATAATATATTAGGAAATGTTCTGTGTATACGGTGCAAATGTATTGCGTTCATGCTGAGTGTGAATATATTTTGTTATATATTTCCTAGTTAATTTCAATGCAGGTCACCGTTGAAAATATTAATTCTGAATGGCGGTGGTAAACTCTAAAATTCCCAATGGGAGACTCGAAATTAATTACTTGTTTTGCTGAAATCACAGTATTGAAACTTTCTTTTGTAGAGTAAATTAGGTTTTGTAAGTCCAAAACGCCATCGAAACTATATTTTTTATAGACATGAATCTATCAAAAGGCGATGCGTTCTTTGTTTCTGTCTTGCTTTCTCATGTAAACATAAATTTAAATGTACGAGAGAAATTAATAAACGTTCGGTTGAAAAACAAATTCTCAATCGAAAGCATCTAATCTGGAAAAAAATTATTCTGGGCAACAAATTTTATTCTCAATCAGAAATATCTAATTGAGAATATAAGATATTTTCTAATACAAATTTCTTATTTATTGAGTCAAAACTAAACGGGATTTTTTTCTATTAAGCTAAATTAATAAAATTGCGCTAAATAAATTACCGAATTTGTAAAAGGAGATTCATTCATTTCAGAGTTTATCAATGTGCAAATGAAGAAACTTATTGTAAAGTACTTGATATAAATTCAATAAATCAATAAATACAGCGTGCTGTTAAGATTCGTTCATAAACACTATTAAATTTAAGGAAATTTGAATCCATTCTCAAAGCCAATTTTTTTGTGAGAAGTAAATAAATGTAGATGCAGTTTCGTTTACAGTTATTACAATTTGCAGCACTGGAGTTGTTCTGAGATACATTGAGAAGTTTATTATTTTCGACAAATTATACATACGTATGTTGTTAATAATGAAGTTAGTAGTATTTTGCTTTAGGTTTCTCTAAGATAATATAATTTAATTTTAAAAAAATGTATGACTCTGGGGTATCTAATTCTAAAAATTATTCAAATATTCTGCAGAATCCACTAAGGTTTAATATAAGAAAAATAGAAATGTCACAGGTAACTTTAAGTCCATAAATTTTCAATATCACTTTTTCAATTTTTATTATAATTTTTTAAAATAATATGGTTATACAACAAAACACACACATTCCCTACCTGCAGGTTTCGTCAGCAAAATCTACACTGTAACAAATCATGAAATATTGTAGAGCACAACAGGATCTACACTTTCTAAAAACTTTCATTTAAAAACAGCATGTGGAAATTTATGTTATTAAATTCAGAAGACGTAAACAAAGTATCATATATGATTTTAATCCAGCAATAATTTAAATGAAGTTGTGAAAAAATAAAATAAAGGTAACATTTTTACTTAAAATTTACAAAATGTCACGAATTTCAGTAAGATAAAAAATAGGGCGCTTTTTTACACTAGTAAGACACTGTGTTGCTTGTGAAATGACACTAATACTGTTGTATTTGTCACACGGGCGCTTCGTTCAATTCCGACATTCAGATGCGTAAGTTTTCTGTGGCTTACAGAATTTATAAATGTTTATTTTCCGTACGACTTTTCTGTCGGTCATTATGCATTCGACATTCCATTAAATAAGATCATTCCGCGTTCCTTGGCAACAATTTAACAAAATTTTCAGCCGTTACAAGAACTGCGCACTCTATAAACAGCAGGTACTAACAAATGTACAGATACTCGGTTTAAATATAAATTGTTAATTTGGAGGTCACTTCTGTGGAACAGTGACAATTAAATATTCATTTGTTAAAGTTACTTGGCAACAGACTTCCAAATATATAAGAATGTCAATAATCAGTGCAACTGTGAGTACGCATCGGTCTCAGTGTTTAGCTCTAAGCAGTGAGAGAGAGGCGATAGGAAAGCTTTGAAGTTTCCGATTAAAGCCTTGATTGATGTGGCATTGTTTCAACTGGTAAAGGCGACTTCCGGCAGGGGAATAATGCTTACAGCTTCAGGATCGCATATTGGAAGAATAATGACATTTTATTTGAAATCATTTATAAAGTTTCTTGTTTTATCTTACCGTAATTACTTGTTTCCCGTTCCCATAATGATTTTACAAATCCATGATTTAATAAGACTAAAACATCTTTCAAATACTGAGCCACACATCATTGTTCGGATTTTCTGTAACTACGGCTTGTAGATATGTTAATATTGATTTTCGTTTTGCTTTTCTTGCAAGGTGTTTTTTTTACTTTGTTTTAGAGAAACAAAGAAAGAAGAAAAATGAAGAAGGTTAACCAACTTGCTTCGGGACAATCTGCCGGTATTTCCTTAAAAATGTAATCTAATGCAAAATTCCATAATTCAGTTTAGCTCATGACAAGACTGAGTTGTAGATATTTATCCAATAAATATATTAACAGATATCTTATTCGAATTATATTTATATATGACTCTCATTTCAAATAATGCGTATTTTCTTCTGCATTTCCTTGAGTAGATCTTAGAACTTATAAAAAATATTTCAAGTTTGATAAGTTGTTTCGAGAAATCCCATTATGATAAACAAATAACAACATTCGGATACTTGTACAGGGTGTCAACAGAGGGCAGGAATATCTCAATGAGGCACTTCGGCAACTGTATCTAATTGCAGTAGGAAATCTACACAAACAGACTGGTGGGTAATTACTCGTTAAAATCGAGGGCTAAATACCTTGTTTTATTAAAAAATTCGGAATATTTGTGGTCAGTCATACACTGTTATATTGTATGGTCTGGTTGATAATCTGATAGACTGCGTTACAGCTTGTGTTATAAGAGTGTTGCTAGTTCCTAAACAAATGTTATTTACGATGTATTTTTAATTTATAAATTTATGCGAAATAAAATAAGAGTGAGTTTAATTTAATTAATATGAATCTCGTTAAAATTTTCTTTCCTTTAACATAATTTTTTATTTAATAGATTGATGCAGTGTACAGAAGAAAGACTTATTAAATGATGTGTACCAATTCATAGCTTTTCTCCTGAAACAGCTTAAGGAAAATGGATTAATTTAACATGTAGGCTGTCCAATTAAATATATAATATAAAATTAAAGTCTCAACAATTCCATATATTGAAGCAAATTACCTGTCATATGGAGAAATTTAATGGAATCAGTTTATTCTTCTGGTTGTAGCATTGAGGGCTAAAGTACTGTCGATTTTCTTCCACAAAATTAAATTCCGCAGTCGCGATTGTTTCACAGATAACTGCTATCATAAGAAGACGATAAGAAAGTGAGTCGGTCTGTAGTACAATACGATTCAAAATCACCGTCACTTTTATGTTGTTAGGTCACAATGTTTAATATCCAAGCAATGACAAACTTATTCCTTCAAATTAAAAGAAGTTGGGGCCTGACAACAGAAGTCGAGTGATTTTATTTAAACTAAAAATTCGAGATTCCCATTTTCAGATCTCCTTCCCAGAGTATACTGTCCCATTATTATGTTAGATATTTTACCATGGCGCAAGATCACGCAAGTACAATGGACACTTCATTATCCAGGATTCATGATTACAATCATACCAGCCACACACGATAGGACGTCTGTGAAAGAGAGATCAGCACCAATCAAATTCCGCTACATGATAACTGACTACAAGCACAAGAGAAGAACTTCCACGCTACTGCCGGGATTCGAAACCAAAATACAATTAAGGAAAGGATTGCGGACTCACGCTTTAGGAATTGTGTTTGTTAAAGTTCACAAATAACGGTTTCCGATAATTACGCACTGTCTTACAGTCCGTGTTACATTCACACATTACAAGGGGAGACGTGGTCTGAAATTTTGCAAAGAAACTTATGACACAATAAAGCAATAAATTTTTATGAAAATGTAACATTTGGTGTTGTTTTAGCAATCTGCCGCTTTTTACGACAGTGTGCTCTCTCGTCCTTCCTTGCTGTCGCCGTGAGGAAAGAAAATTTTAAGTCTCTTTCATACATAAAATCATTTGTTATCGCAACTGATTATTTATATCAGGGAACAAGCAGAGCCTGTGTATGAGTACAGGTTACCGCTTCGATATAACCGAATCAAATACATTTTGGCTGCAGACAGCAAATTATATATTGTTAAATAACATTCAATTATTAGGTCATTATAGATTTTAAGGTCAAATACTTGCGGTTATCAAATAAGTTTTGCATGTTCTACGTAATGTAGGCTTAGGTCACTTTGTGAGTTGAAAATTGTGTGCAAGAAGAAATTTTGTCAAAGCAGACTTACCCAATATTTGTCCCACGACAGTTTAGTGGTCTTCACGTAATACACAACACAATGCAGTATAAACGAACAAATGTCGATGTTGCTGTTCAGCGGTACGCTGTTGTGCAGTGTGATATTGACTGCTAAGTAGGAAATTTAATGCTAACTTCTTATACACTTCTTCGTGTCTATTTGACCACGTACGTAGCAAGAGAATTACAATGATTCTCCCTTCACAAATAAAGTTAATTTGTACAATATTATCTCAGGACATGTGATATATATATACTGTTAAAAAGCCTTTTCTTTCGCAGAACCTTCTTGCCTACAGTGTGATTTCGGATACCAGTCAACCTCTACCAAATCACACGGCGTCTCATCGTAGGAGGCCGCAGGCTTCACACAAACCGGAGTCAAATCTGCGTTAATTTAGGAGTGTAAATGCCGTGTATAGCAGAATAACATTCATAAAATACATGACAATTTAAATGACATAATTCGGAGCTAATCTCACACAACTTATGGTCTTTCTAACCCAGTCACATGACTAGCACCTACTTCGTAAGCAGACGAATACTGGCGCCCCACCTGTCAGCAGGAACACACTGCTACTCTCGCACAAGAACTCCACTCTGTCCAGAATTGGAGAATCGGACGGGACGGGAGAATGTTACCTGCGGCTGTAGTTTGAGGCTTGGTGGAGTTATTGCTGCTATATCAAACTGAAGGCTTTATAGTTTTAGATGGAAAGTGTGAGGAGAATTGTGACGTATCTCTGATGACGTCAACAGAAGCACAAATGCATGTGAAGAGTGTCTTTGACGTTGAAATATTTACTGGAAAATTAGGAGACATCCCAGCAGAAGAATTTAGAGCATCGGGGAAGAAAATTTCGTTCTGAATTCTAAAAAAAGTATTTACTTGAATTTGGAATAAGGGGAAATGTCTAAGGATGAAAGGAGTCGATTATCTTACCTAATATAAGAAGTGTAATGAAGGGTTTTGTAGTAATTAAAGTGACATCACTTTTCCAACTACATAAAACTTTTATAATAACCTCCAGTCAATCTTAACTGCAAATGCAGAAGAAAATATTTTGAATCATTATTATAGATTTCGAAAAATAAAACACGTTATCTACTGATAAAATAAACTTCATTCGTCAAATAATTAAAAAAATGGGAACAAAACAAAAAGTGAATGAGCCACGTTTCGGCTTCCAAGTAGTTCGTAATTCAGTTAGGATAGAGGAATTGTAAAATATTTTCATTGAGTTTCTGAACACCATTCAACTTGAAGTCAGAAAAAAAGGATCTGAATGAAACCTATTACATGTTATAGATAAGCAAAATTTATTGTCGTTTATCCTACTGGGATTGATGCGAAAAAAGTGATCTTTTTCTACATTGCTCTGATGACGTCAGAACAATGGAGATTTACAGAATAATTCCAGTTCACTTCCGTTGCTCGGATTACAGTCTCTTGGAATCAGATACATTCTACTCTTCTGCAAATTTTTTTCACTTCTACATGTTTCTAAATCAACCTGTCTTTTGAGATTCCTTTAGCGTTGTTATTTATTTTGGTAGTATGTACATGTAATTGGTGGAATTGAGTTGGGTTGGCTTCAGATTCAAATTCGTACTGCCATAGGATTATTTTCTATGCCGTCATTAGGCTTAAGGCTCTAAGGATAAAAATTTGTACATTCAGATTCTCTACAAAATTAATTGAAATAAATTTTATTTTCCTAATGCAATAAAACACTGCACATTTATACAATCAAACGTCGTCCTATAAGAGTCAAGTAAGTCCCAAAAGAGGATTGAAATTATAGCTCTAATGTATGTTTAATATCGCCGATAAATTA
>Ga0123355_10018020_pt1 | contig 11182 bp, 11 predicted proteins | sample TergutEmb28metaG_3_FD_89872 | JGI IMG/M metagenome (GOLD analysis project Ga0123355, IMG submission 89872) | Embiratermes neotenicus P1 segment gut microbial communities from Petit-Saut dam, French Guiana - Emb289 P1 | ecosystem: Host-associated > Arthropoda: Insects > Digestive system > Gut ...
CAACACCATTTTTGAACCCGCAACATAACTATTTGTACTGCATTCCGTTCCGGTGATATCTTACAATATTTAACCGGCGATTTCTTACATTTTCAATTCGGCGTTGACAGGGCTCCCGTCATCGCGGACGGGGCTGTCAAAGAAGGCGTTAGCGCCGGGAAAGCTCTGGTCTAACAGGGCGATGAGATTATTTTTCAGAGCGGTTCTGTTCTTAGTATAGAAGCTATACTGTCGATTCAGGATTTTCAGTTGTTCACGAAGCTTTTCCATGACAGTATGTTCCCGCAATTCTGACCAATTGTCAAGACCATATCTGGCAATCTTCATGGCATCGGCCTTGTCAGTCTTTACCTTGCGGATGGAATTGTTGCCGTACTCCTTGATAAGAAGCGGATTGACCGCGCTGACAAAGATACCGGCATTGCAAAGTGTCTGAGCTACAGGCTCATAATATCTGCCCGTATGCTCCAGAATAACGCGTGGTTTCACCGTCCAGATTTTTAAGGGAATGAGCCAGTGTCCGGAGTTCGCTGGCGGTGTGGCGAACCTCGTAAGGTGTGACCACCACTTCTCCAAAGGGGCGCACAATGGCGATCATGCTCTTTCCTTTGGATACGTCGATTCCTACTGCGTTCATTGAATACCTCCCGATGATTGATTTGGTGCAAATGGCAAACCACTCTTTACTTATTGCCGATTCAATCTGTTTGGTGACACGAACGCTTACGATGGTTCTACCTGCATAAATCGAACGCTGCGAATGAGGGAATGGCTGACTGACTATGTAACGGACGAGAAGTCCTTGAGGGCAGCCATCAAGCCATTGCCACCTCATTCTAACAGCTTAGGCAACAAGATGGAAAAGACATGGCTGGATGCCATGTACTCACCTAAATATATAGTAACAGGGGGTATTGCCTTTAATTCAATGGAACAAATCGGCAAAAAATACACCTATATACTATCAAGCCAAAGCTTGCGTGGATATATGGAATGCAAAATGAAGCATATTTTGCGCTTGATAACGCGATTTTGTCGAATTTTGACCTTGTTTTCACCGTGGCGTATGGGCAGAAATATGTCAAGGCCACGCTGTTTTCTATTTCATGTTTTGAGGAATATCCGCCAATCCCCTGCACTACAGCCTTGTCGCTTTGCTGTCGCCTGTCCTCTTGATGGTCCAGCATTTACCGGACAGCTTCAACTATTCTGAAGCATGACCCCAACTATTTACATGCTGGACTATTTGCATAATGTATGGTAAACTGCAAGGAATGCACGGTGGTGCGGATACGCGGGAAAGCGATACAAACAGGCCTGTCCGGGAATCTGCTCCCGGGCAAGTCTGATGAAGGAGAATGGGGTATGCAGTCATCAACGATAGTACTCGGCGTGATTGGCGCGGATGTTCACGCCGTGGGCAACAAGATTCTGGACTTCGCGTTTACAAACGCCGGATTCAACGTGATTAACCTCGGCGTCATGGTTAGTCAGGAGGAGTTTATCGAGGCGGCGATTGAGTCCGACGCGGCCGCCATCCTTGTATCGTCGCTGTACGGCCACGGCGACATAGACTGCCGGGGTTTGCGGGAAAAATGTCAGGAGGCCGGACTCGACGGCATTCACCTTTATGTGGGCGGCAATCTTGTCGTCGGCAAATCCGATTTTAAGCAGGTGGAAAAGCATTTCAAGAACATGGGATTCGACAGGGTATATCCCCCAAGCGCTGATCTTCACGCCGAGATTGCGGAAATAAAAAGCGATTTAGGAATCGGCTGACGATATGAAATACATACTGTGCGCGGACTTTGGGAGCACATACACAAAGCTCACCGCGATAGACGCGCGGGGGCGGAAAATCCTTGGCACTTCCCGCGCCCCCACAACCGTGCGAACCAACATCTTAGGCGGCTATAACGACGCGCTGGCCGCGCTCGAGGAGATCACGGGGCGGCTCACATACGACAAGCGCCTGGCGGCGAGCAGCGCGGCGGGCGGTCTCAATATGATCGCCGTCGGCCTTGTGCCGAATCTCACCTCAAAGGCGGCGAAAATGGCGGCAAGCTCCGCCGGGGCAAAGCTGATCGCGACGTATTCATATGAGCTGGTCGATGCCGAACTTGATATGATCCACTCTCAAAGACCGGATATGCTGCTTTTGTCCGGCGGCATAGACGGCGGCAACAAGGACGTTATGTTGAAAAATGCCGAAAAAATCGCCGAGATCGGGCATGTATTCCCCGTGGTGATCGCCGGAAATAAGGCGGCGGCGGCTCAAGCGGCGAAAATTTTGGAGAGTTGCGGGAAAGAAGCGGTTGTAACGGAAAACGTAATGCCGGAGTTTAACAAGCTGAACATAGAACCGGCCAAGTCCGTGATCCGCGAGCTGTTTATACGGCGGATTATAGACGCAAAGGGCCTCTCAGAAACAAACGCGATGATGTCCGCGCAGATCGTTCCGACGCCGCTTGCGGTGTTTAACGCCTGTGAGGCGCTAAGCGGACTTGGAACGCTCGCGGCCGTTGACGTAGGCGGCGCGACAACTGATGTGTACTCAATGTCCGACGGGGCGCCGTCAATGCCGGGGGTCATCGAAAAGGGGTTGCGTGAGCCGTTCGCCAAAAGGTCTATAGAGGGCGACCTCGGCGTAAGATACAGCGCCGGGAGTCTGATTGAAGAGGCCGGGATTGACGCAGTCGCACAAAAGAGCGTCGCATCGCCGGAAGTTTTACGCAGACACGCAAAAAGATGCGCGGAAGACCCGGGATTTATATCACAGGACTCCGCCGCCGGAAGAATTGACGAAACGCTGGCCGGGGAATGCGTGAGGATATCGATGAACCGCCACGCGGGCCGCCATGAGACAGCGTACACTCACATGGGCGAGGTCCTGATACAGACGGGCAAAGACCTGACAAAGACAAAGTACCTGATCGGCACGGGCGGTAGCGTTATAGGGGCAGTCTCGCCCGAGACTATCATGGTAAACGCGCTGCAAACCGGGGAGGATTATGAAATACTCAAACCGGAAAACCCGCGGATTATAATTGACAGGAACAATATTCTGACGGCAATGGGGCTCTTGTCCAAAGTGGACGGTGAGCTTGCCCTTGGCATTATGAAAAACGAATTTAGTTTATGAAGGAAGATGTGATTATGGACACAAACCTGAAAAACAAAAAACTGTCCGACGAGCATTTCCACGCGCTGCGAAAAGAAGTTCTGGCGCAATGGCCTACCGGCGCGGAGGTCGATTTTGACGACGCCGTCGCCTATCAGAAACAGATTAAGGAAAATCGCTTTAGCGAAAGGCTCAGCGCCGCGCACGCCGGGGGCGAAACTCTCATCCAGCCGCGCGCCGGAGTGCCGGTCGTCAGTGAGCATATCAAGCTCTTAAAATACCTGGAGGAAGAGGGCGAGGCAGATCTCCTCCCAACGACGATAGACAGCTATACGCGCCACAACAGATACAAGGAGGCGCAGGCCGGGGTAGATGAGTCGGTCCAGACCGGACGCTCGATGCTCAACGGATTCCCGCTTGTTAACTACGGCGTTGAGGTCGCGCGGAGCGTGACAAGTTCCATAAATGTCCCCGTGCAGGTGCGGCACGGCACGCCGGACGCGCGTCTGCTGACGGAAATTGCAATTGCCGGAGGCTTCACATCATACGAAGGCGGCGGCATATCGTACAACATCCCGTACTCAAAGAACCACTCGCTCGAAAAGACGATTGCCGACTGGCAGTATTGCGACCGGCTGATTGGCCTTTACGAAGAAGCCGGAGTGACGATAAACCGTGAGCCGTTCGGCCCGCTGACCGGGACGCTTGTCCCGCCGTGTATATCGCACACGGTCGCGGTGCTTGAGAGCATACTGTCGGCGGAACAGGGCTGCCGCGACATAACGGTCGGGTACGGCCAGTGCGGGAATTTGATTCAAGACGTCGCCGCGATTAATAGTCTTAGCCGTGCCGTGAATTACTATCTTGACAAGTTTGGCTATTCCGGCGTCACGGTCACGACGGTACTTCATCAGTGGATGGGCGGGTTTCCGACCGATGAGTCGAAGGCGTTCGGCGTAATATCATGGGGCGCGGCGGCGGCGGCGCTGTCAAAGGCGACGAAAGTCATAGTAAAAACCCCGCACGAAGCGATGGGCATACCGACGATGCAGGCAAACGCCGCAGGGCTGAAAGCGACAAAGCAGGTTGTGTCGATGCTCCGCGACCAGAGTATGCTCGACGCCGCGGAGGTCAGCGCGGAGGCCGACATGATTATACGGGAAGTCGCGTGCATAATGCAAAAGGTTGAAGAACTTGGCAACGGCGACCTGGCAATCGGGACGGTGCGCGCGTTTGAGGCGGGCGTGATTGACATCCCGTTTGCGCCGAGCAGGTATAACGCCGGAAAGATCATGCCAGCGCGCGACAACACGGGCGCCGTGCGGTTCCTCAACTGCGGATATGTGCCATTTTCCGACGACATAAAAGAGTTCCACAGACAAAAGCTTGAAGAGCGCGCCAAGTTTGAAAACAGAGAAGTGAGCTTCCAAATGGTCATTGACGATATCTACGCCATCGGAAAAGGGTATCTCGTGGGCAGGCCGAATTAAGTAAAGCTCATGCAAAACTGCGGTTTTGCATGAATTTTGGAACAGAGAAAGTCCCTCCGGCGAAATGAATTCGCCTACGAGACGATTTGATTACGAGGGATTTTGAATGAGGCGTAAAAGGAGAGTAGCATGAAGATTAGAGACATAGTATGCTCAGCGGGATACACGGGTTTTTTCTTTGACGATCAGCAAGCGATAAAGGCCGGTGCGCTTGAGGACGGCAATACATACACCGGTGAGCCGCTGACGCCGAATTTCACGAAGATACGCATGGCCGGAGAATCTGTGTCGGTGATGTTTATTCTCGACGACGGGCAGATCGCGTTCGGCGATTGCGCGGCGGTGCAGTATTCTGGCGCGGGCGGGCGCGACCCGCTGTTTCTGGCGTCTGATTTCATCCCGATTATTGAGCGCGAGATTAGGCCGCTTTTTGTCGGCCGCGAGATCACAAGCTTCCGCGAGATGGCAAGTCTCGCCGATAAGCACATAGATTCACAGACGGGACGCCCATTGCACACCGCCATAAGATACGGCGTTACTCAAGCTGTTTTAGATGCCTCCGCGAAGAGCAAAAAGACGATAATGGCAAAAATCGTCGCGGAGGAATACGGCCTTACGATATCCGACAAACTGATCCCTATATTCTCACAATCGGGGGATGAGCGGTATAAGAACGTGGACAACATGGTGATAAAAGGCGCGGACGTTCTGCCGCACGGGCTTATTAATAACCTTGAAAAACTGGGCAAAAACGGCGAAAAGCTCATCGAATACGTCGCGTGGCTCGCAAAACGCACCGCCCAGCTCGCACCGTACGACGGGTACAAACCGATTCTGCACATCGACGTATACGGGACTATTGGGCTTGAGTTTAATAACGCCCTTGATAAAATCGCGCTGTGCCTTGATAAGGTCGCAAAAGCCGCCGGGCCGCTGACCGTGCGCATAGAAGGGCCGGTTGACCTAGGCTCCCGCGCGGCGCAGATTGAGGGACTGGCGAAACTCCGCGCGATGCTTGACAGACAAGGCACGCGGTGTGAAATCGTCGCGGATGAGTGGTGCAATACCGTTGAGGACGTGATTGCGTTCGCAAACGCCAAAGCGGGGCATATGGGCCAAATAAAAACGCCGGATTTGGGCGGAATCGACAACACGATTGAGGCCGTGCTATACTGCAAGCGGAACGATTACGGCGCTTACTTAGGCGGGACATGCAACGAGACGGACAGGTCCGCCCAAGTGGCGGCGCATATCGCAATGGCGACAAAACCGGCGCAGATACTGGCAAAGCCCGGCATGGGCGTTGACGAGGGATTTATGGTCGTCTATAATGAGATGAACAGAGTGCTTGCGCTTAAGGATGTGATGTGACCATGGAAGAACTAAGAATACTCTCCCCGACAGCGATACTTGGGTACGGCTTCCCGGAAGGGTCGTTTATGGCCGGCATGGCAAAAAAGCCGCATGTAATCGCGGTGGACGCCGGTTCAACCGACCCCGGTCCGCACTACCTCGGCGCCGGAATCTCGTTCACGGACCGCAACGCCGTCAAGCGCGACATGGAGTATATGCTAAAAGCCGCGGTCGAACACGGCATCCCGCTGATTGTCGGCTCATGCGGCGGCGCGGGGGCTGATGTACATCTCGATTGGAACGTGGACATCGTAAAAGAAATCTCACGCGAGATGGGGCTTAGCTTCAAGCTCGCGGTGATAAACGCGCAAATACCGAATGAAACGGTGATGCAAAAGTTCGAACAGGGCAAAGTAAACCCGCTGCACCCCGCGCCGTCCGCGACGGCGGAGGATATCACGGACTCTGTCGCGATAGTCGGCCAAATGGGAAATGAGCCGTTTATTGAGGCGCTGAGCCAAGGCGCGCAGGTGATACTCGCGGGCCGTACGTATGACCCGGCTGTGTTCGCGTCGCTCGCCGTGATGAAAGGGTACGACACGGGGCTGGCGATGCATCTTGGCAAGATACTCGAGTGCGCCGCCATCGCCGCGACGCCTGGGTCAGGCAGCGACTGCCTGTTCGGCTGCGTCGGGGCTGATTATTTCCGGGTGGAAACGCTGTCCCCGGCGCGCAAATGCACGACGATTTCCGTTGCGGCGCACACGCTTTATGAAAAGACCGATCCATACCGCCTGCCCGGCCCCGGCGGAATGCTGGACTTGACGAACACCACGTTTGAGCAGGAGACCGAAAACTCTGTAATCGTCCGCGGTAGCAAGTTTGTGCCGTCCGACGGGTATTTTGTAAAGCTTGAGGCCGCCAAGCGCGTCGGCTACCGCACCGTGAGCATAGCGGCGTCGTGCGACCCTTTGTTTATCGGGCAGATCGACGAGATAATAAAAGAAGTCAAAGCGCGTGTGGCGGCGAATTTCGCGGGCATGGATATGGGTGAATACTTTTTAGATTTCAGGCTCTACGGCAAAAACGGCGTCACAAGCATGTTCCCGGAACGCGTGGGGGGTTCACATGAACCGCGCGAAATCGGAATTGTGATAGAAGCGGTCGCAAACACACAGGACGCGGCGAACACAATCTGCGCTTTCGCGCGCTCAACGATGCTGCATTTCGGATATCCCGGGCGCAAATCCACGGCGGGGAATTTAGCGTTTCCGTTCTCGCCGTCCGATTTCAAGGTGGGAGAGGTTTTTGCCTTTTCGCTGTACCATCTGATGGAAGTTGACGACCCGGTCGAGTGTTTCCCGATTACTATTGCAACGCTCGATAAAGGGCAGATCACACCTGAGCGGGAGGTTTAGCATGAAAACAAAACTACTGGACATCACCGAGGTAATCAGATCGAAAAACGCCGGGCCGTATGAGATCACGTTTGACGTGATCTTCAAGGATTTTGACACGTACAGAAAAGTGGCGGACGCCGGGATTTTTAACGCCGACGATTTCGCCAATCTGTATTCGATTGACAAGTCTGACGTAATCGACGTCATCAATTTTGACCCGGCCAAAGCGATAAAGATAACGATTGTCCGACCGCTGTGTTCGGGCAATCTGGGAGAGTCCGACGTCTACGGAGCGCAACAGCACGGCCCGCTATTTGACATGGAGTTTGATCTGTAGTCAATGCAAATCTTCGGATTTGCATTGATATGGGAAAGGGATGGCATCTGCGGCGAAACCGGGATCCCCGTGCAATCACAGATTGCGTGGGGTGAAAGTGAATTCGCCTACGGTGCGATTGAATTACGGGGGTTGTACGGAGGATTAATGAAAAAACAGCAGCTTAACATAATAAAGCATTCGCTCATGTACGCGCGGTATTTTGCGCCTTGCGGAAAAGGGCGTCTGTTAATGTTGGGCGAACAGATTTCACAGCACCATTTAGACTTTAACGACAAGCTTATCGGAATCATCGGGGACGCGGGCGCTGGCAAGTCTATCATCACAAAGGGGATGTTCCCTGGGCTTGAACTTGTCAACAACGACAGCGGACTCTCGTCCGGCAAAATTATGCAGATGCGCCTGGACTTTAATCAGCAGGATTTTGACGCGACGACGTATCACCTCGACATCCGTTTCCAGATGGCGTTTACGCAGATGTATGAGATATGCGAATTTGTTAAAGGCGCGCTGGCAAATGGACGGCGAGTTGTTATTGAGCATTTTGACTTGTTGTACCCGCACCTGAAAACAAACGCCGACCTGATTGTCGGCATCGGCGAGGATATAATCGTCACAAGGCCGACGCTGTTCGGCCCGCTGCCAGAAGAGATACATAACCTTGTGTTCCCTACGCTCATCTACCGCAAAAAGCTCCACACGGCAGAGGATCTCACGCATTATATAATTGAGCGGGACTATGACCTGCATGACTTTTATTACGGCGATATCCGGCGCGGATTTGTACTCACGTTCAACGAAAAGCCAGACCTTGATCTGTACGCGCTTGAGCATAAAGTAAAACAGCTGCTGGATCGGGATTTACCCGTGAGCTATTATGACGACGGGCACATCATGGCGGGTGAGCATCTTATTGAATGCACCGGTCCGCGGATTCATGTACGCACGACCGGCGAGATTGAAAGCTTCGCGCTGGTTAAAGAGCCGCTGTACGACAGGATAAATGACGTCTATGTTGTCGTAGGCCGGATAATCAGCGACGATACGGAACTCAAAAATATCAACAAGCTCCAACTTTCATAAAGAGCTGGATATTAAGGAGCGCGAAATGCCAACTATACACACATCGAAAATCACGGAAACTGTTGCAAAACTCTGCATAGATGCGAATTATTATCTGAACGCGGATATTAAGAGCTGCCTTGCCGCATCGCTGAAAACAGAAACGAACGAGACCGCAAAATGGATCACCCAGATACTTATCGAAAACGCCAAAATCGCGGAAGAATCACGCTCTCCCATCTGCCAGGACACGGGAATGGCTGTCGTGTTCATAGACATCGGGCAGGACGTTTCGATAAAAGGCGATTTTCTGGCAGACGCCGTTAACGCCGGCGTCTGCAAAGGCTACAAAGACGGGTATCTGCGCAATTCCGTGGTGAGCGACCCGATAGACAGGATAAACACGAACGACAACACCCCAGCCGTCATACATTACAGCATCGTAAAAGGCGGCAATATGACGATCACCGTCGTGCCGAAGGGCTTCGGCTCGGAGAATATGAGCGCGCTTAAGATGCTCAGCCCCTCGGCGGGAATAGAGGGAGTGGAGGCGTTTGTCGTCGATACGGTTAGGAGCGCCGACTCGAACCCATGCCCGCCGATTATCGTCGGCGTCGGCGTCGGCGGCACGATGGAGTGTGCGGCGATACTCGCGAAAAAGGCGCTGCTGCGTCCTGTGGGATCAAGGCATAGCGATAAGTTCTGGGCCGGGACGGAGACGCGACTGCTTGATGCGATAAACGCGCTCGGCATCGGCATAAACGGCATCGGCGGGACGCTGACGGCGATGGCGGTTAACATAAACGTCTACCCAACGCACATCGCCGGACTGCCTGTCGCGGTGAACATCGGCTGTCACGCAACGCGCCACATGACGGCGGTGCTGGAGGGAGAATGATGGAAAAACAGTTCACAACCCCAATTACGGATTACAGCGGCTTAAAGGCAGGCGACCTTGTACTGCTCTCCGGAACGATATACACCGCTCGCGACGCCGCGCATAAGAGGATGGCGGAGATGCTTAAACGGGGGGAGCCGATGCCGTTTGATTTTGCCGGGAATGCGGTTTTCTACGCCGGACCGTGCCCCGCGAAGCCGGGACAGGTGATTGGATCAGTCGGCCCGACAACGGCCGGGAGGATGGACAGCTATGCCCCGATGCTGATAGGGGCCGGACTGCGGTTTATGATTGGAAAAGGCCGACGGTCGCAGGAGGTTCATGACGCGCTCCGGCGGCACGGCGGGATTTATTTCATCACAATCGCCGGGGCTGCGGCGTATATCGCGCGGTGCGTCAAATCGGCGCGGGTGATCGCGTTTGACGATCTTGGCACAGAGGCGATCCGGCGGCTTGAGGTCGTTGAAATGCCGTTGATTGTGGATAGTATAATAAATTAGCACTTGCCCAATAGACCTCCCGGCTACCCTACAAAAGTGCGCATTTGTTGCTTTTTCCCAAAATCATTGAGTTGCTGTAGAATATGTGATAAAATCGAACCCAACAAGAAACTGTATTAGGATACTTTGCTGGTTTTTATTACTGATTGGTGCGAGGAGGCGGTTATATTGACGTATTTGCAGATGAAATGCTTTGTCAGTCTTGCAACAACCCAAAGAATGTCAGAAACGGCTTCGGCGCTTGGACTAAGCCTGTCTACTTTGTCAAAACATATCGACAAAATTGAAGTAGGGCTATCCGCCTCGCTGTTTGAAAAAAAGCTTTCGCGCAAAATTTTGACGCGCGAAGGCGAGCTGATATATCCCGGTATAAAGTATATTGTCAAGCAATATGACGACATGCGCGATGAGTTGTTCAGATATCACTCGTCGCATGATTCGCCGATCAGAATCGCGGTAGGGTTCCAACAGTCGCATGTAATCAGGCAGCTTTCTAAATTTATAAGGGCGCACTCCAACGTAAAGATCGAGGTAACAGAATGCTCCGCAAGCGATGTGTGCGCTATGCTGGACTCTGGCATGGCGGATGTGGGAATTGTTTATGAGCAGATAATAAATAAAAAATATCCTGTCTCGTTTCAGCTGGGCAGCGACCGCCTCTGCGTTGTCGTATCAAAAAAGCACCCGTTATCCGGGTGCGAAACTGTTTCTATAAAACAACTGCGCGGAGAAAGGCTTTTCCTCTATAAGGGCGACAACCTAATGTATAATTACCTTTTGAATGTCTGCATTGCCGCAGGTTTCGTGCCGGATGTGGAGCATGGCATCCTTCGCATGAGTACGCTGTTATTTAATGTGGCGGCCGACAATGGCGTGTCACTGCTGTCCGAAAAAGCGGTCGAAATGCACAGAATACAAGGAAACGTTGTTGTATATCTTGAAGAGGACCCGCTTATGACTATGTGCGCGGTCTGCGCCGCGGAGTATCCGAGCAACTCGCTTAACTTCCTGATGAAATTTC
>Ga0123355_10018021_pt1 | contig 11182 bp, 8 predicted proteins | sample TergutEmb28metaG_3_FD_89872 | JGI IMG/M metagenome (GOLD analysis project Ga0123355, IMG submission 89872) | Embiratermes neotenicus P1 segment gut microbial communities from Petit-Saut dam, French Guiana - Emb289 P1 | ecosystem: Host-associated > Arthropoda: Insects > Digestive system > Gut ...
TCGCCAGTTTGACAGCACATAATAAAATAACTAAACTACGCCCCTTGCAAAGCAAGGATATTTTTTTGCTCAGTATTGAAAATAAAGGCGGCGGATAATGGCGGAGTGTGGTATAATAAGATAAAACGACAAGGAGAAAAGTCATGACTCTAAAAATAGGAAAAAGTGGCAATCGCCCATATCTTTCAATTGTTCAAAGTTACAGGGACAAAGTAAATAAACAATCACGGACAAAAACAATAAAGTCGTTAGGCTACTTAGAAGATTTAGAGAAAGAACATCCCGGAGTAGATGTAATTGCGCATTTTAGAGAAGTAGCACGACAAATGACAGAAGAAGAAAAAGCGCAGCGTAAAGTAACACTGACAGTTGATATGAATGAATCATTGTCATCAGATACAAATAATCGCAGGAACGTAGGGTATGCAGCATTGTTGAAAGTATATTATGATTTGAAGCTAGATCATTTTTTCAACAATGATGCACGTAATCACAATTTTGAGTATAGTCCGAACTCGATAATGACATTACTGGTAGTGTCAAGAATATTATCACCTGGTTCTAAGTTGAAGGCATATGAAGAAAAGAATCGCTACTTTGAACGATTTGATTTTTCATTAGTCGATGTATATCGAGCATTATCATATTTTTCTAGTGTACGTTTGGAAGTACAACGTCACATCAACGAACAGATAATAGCATGTTATGGCAGAAGAAATACTCAAACCATTTACTATGATGTGACCAACTACTACTTTGAAATAGACAAAGAGGACGATTTGCGCAAATATGGTTTAAGCAAAGAAAAACGAAAAGACCCAATAGTGCAAATGGGCTTAGCAATGGATTCCGATGGCATACCATTGCATTATGAGTTGTTCCCCGGAAGTATGCCAGATAAAAGCACATTCCGTAGCGTGATTGGCGAAGTGCGCCTAAAATACAATACCGGTCGCATAATAGTAGTTGCAGATATGGGTGTAATTACAGGAGATAACATATACTATCTTGTAGGTGGCGAGAAACGAGATAAGACATTAAATGGTTATGTTCTGAGTTTTTCCGTGCGTGGAGGAAGTGGCGAATTCAAAAAATATATTCTTGACCAGTCAGGTTATCGTGGCAGAGATGGTAAAGCTGTAGATGAAAGTGCTGATTTCAAGATAAAGAGCAGACTGATAGCCAGAGAAATCAACGTGACAATGCAAAGTGGTAATACATCAACCAAAATAGTTTACGAAAAACAGGTGGTATTTTGGAGCAAGAAATATGCAGATAAAGCAAGATCCGATCGCGAAAAAGTATTGCAGAAAGCAAAGTCTCTAGCTAATGAGCCCGGTAAATACAGGAAAGCGAGTGCCTATGGTGCAGCAAAATATGTCAAGCATCTTGATTTTGACAAAAAAACAGGTGAGGTTATGACGACAGGTAAAGCCTTGATTTATGATGAAGCAAAGGTTCTGGAAGAAGAAAAGTACGATGGTTACTATTCGATAGTCACTAGCGAGAAACATATGAGTGACGAAGAAATTAGAGAAACATATCGTGGTTTATGGGAGATTGAGGAAAGTTTTAAGATAACAAAAAGTACATTAGAATCTCGACCTGTGCATGTATCCCGTCCTGACAGAATTGATGCCCATTTTTTATCATGCTACATTTCGTTAGTAATTTTAAGGTTGTTGCAGAAATTGACGAATAGAGAATACTCGATTGATGAGATGGTAGATTGTCTCAATCGTATATCCTGTAGTCATGAGACAGAAAACATCTACCTCTTCGATTATTTCAGTGAAACAGCAAAGGGTCTTGGAGAAGCAGTAGGCATTGATTTTAGTAAAAAGAGAATGCGTTTAGGCGATATCCGTAGCATAATTGGGGATGCAAAAAAGTAGCATTAATCCCCCACATGTTTTTTCAGAATCGTGTACTCTGAATTCTTTGTAATTGCAATACTTTATGCACTCTAAACACATGTTTAAGCTGTCAAATAAATTGACACAAAAAATATTTTTTCATTTCATGAAATTTAATTCTATCCACTACATCTTTTTTCAAATACAAAAGTCCGCGATTCGTTGCAGCGCAACATTCGCGGACACATTTTGTAGAGTATGGCTGTCAAAGTCAGGTTGTCAATAACTATTTGTTGTTAAGCCACTTCTCACGAATTCTCTAGAAGTGATGTCTCCCATGTATATACTGTCTCCTTTAAGATTGTTTCGAAATACTGATTGATCGCTAATCTAACTGCGACAGTGTTTCTATTACTGCTACTGCTTTATCGATATCCATATCACCCATTAATGGCTTTGCAGGAGCAAGGACATATCCGCCGTCTCTTTTGAACAGTTCCGCCAATCGATGAATTTCGCGATTGATTTCTTCAGGAGTGCCTTCATTTAATATACCTTGTGAGCCCAGACACCCCCAAAAAGATATGCGATTTCCCCATTTCTCTTTGAGTATTTCGGGTGCCATATTGGCAGCTTCCGGTTGTACGCTCTCATGACAGTCCATGCCTATTTCAATAAGGTCATCATATATCTCTGCAATGCTGCCACATGAATGATGAACAATTTTTTTGCCTTGACTATGTATTTCAGCATAAACTTTTTCCCATGCGGGCTTTATAAGTCTGCGCCAACGTTCCGCCCCAAAAATGATTCCCCTTTGATCACCCCAATCATCCCCAAGCAAAAACGCATCTGCCGGAACATCTTCACAGGCGCGAACCATCCCAACATAAATATCTGTTATCTTTGAAACTAATTCAACATAGAAATCTTCATCTATTATCATATCTGCTAGTACATTTTCAAAACCACGCATACGCCATGAAACTTCAAATAAGCCCCAGCCCATATTTATAAGGCGATATTGCTCATCATTTCCTTGATAACGCTTAATCGCTTCCGTTTTCTTATCATATATTTGTTTTGTAAACGCTTCTAATGGCGGAAAATTATACCCGTCAAGTGAAGGTTCAGCGAGGGGTGGTGTTTCTAAGTGCCATGGTTGTTTATCCATTCTCCATAACGCACCATATACATCTTTTGAATATATATCGTCAATCTTTGTAAAGAGCTGTGTATCAATACTCAGATAGCTACATGTAAACTCCCGTAACTTTTTTGTTCGCCAGTTCGGATCATTGTAGTATATCGCAAGCCGTTCTTCCAGCTTCGATTCGATATCTATGCTATATGGTGTTGTTTCAGTACCCTCATGATTGAGGCGTCTTTGTATGATTTCTCTCGCAGTCATATATGACCATCCTTTTCACTCATATTAATACTAAACACTGATTGAACAGTATAAAATTGGCTCCCGTAAATTTTTGGGAGCCAATTTTTCTATGATAATTTTGCAATTCTAATCATTTCCTCAGCTTCTTTTTCATCATTGCATGCACAATTTATGAAAATAGCCTTTTTCGTGTCCAACCGCTTGAGCAGTCGCTCATAGTCGTCCATCTCTGTACTTGAGCACCACAATGTTACAGCTTTATCCGCTCTTTGAATTCGCTCATATAATTCGTGCCAACATGGATCTAATGTACTCGGACTCCCGTCACCGGGTACCCATTGAATGGCATCAAGTTTAGGTAATGACAACAACATGTCCAGGTGAGGAATTTGCCCTTGTCCATCTAAATGGAATGTTGAGTTATCCAAAAATTCTGTTTGACGTTTAATATGTGGATGAACAAAATCCCTGTACATATCCGGAGATATCATTGCGCAAAAATCGCATTGCAATGTAAAACTACGCCCACGACTCCAGATAGGCCACCATGTTGCCGTACCTTTTTGATACTTTGCAAGCAAATCAACAATCAGATTATAGGAGTATTCCCATAAATCACTTACTACATCTATGGATTTCAATACTTCTTCTCTATGATCATATAAATCATATAGCAATGTATCTGTGCCTCGCAGGGATGCGATGATATCCAGTGTTCCGCCTAAATCCGGAATAGAAACATTACAGCTGCCTTTTTCGCATAGTCGTCGGCAATACTCTACCATTAACTGCCACATCTCGCTGTTTACATCTAATCGGATGTTTTTCAAATCATCCCAATCTTGTAATACCGGGTTTTGGTCAAACCAAATAGTGTGTTCTGCCGGAACAAAGTCTCCACCTATACAAGCTGAAAGCGATCCCGGTCCAAGATTACTAAATATATATGGGAACGCATCTCCATAATACGTTATATCTGTGTTATCGAAGCGCTCCATTCTATAGTCAAGATCTGTCCACTTCTTTTGAGGAGAGACTCCTTCATCGGATGGTGTTTTGTCTACCACCAGATAAAGCATTGGTCCATCAATAGCTTTGTTTTCCCAAAATGCATCGTACTTTTTAAGTAAATCTTCTCTCACTTGATTACCTCCTAGTGTAAGTATGCCTTGCAAAACTGAGATTATATATTCTCTCCCGGTTGATTCAATTATCTATTGACAAAATCCAATCGCTACATCAGCAGCAGACGATGCATCTGCTGTATATGCATCTGCACCAATTTGCTCACAAAACGCTTGTGTAATTGGAGCTCCGCCAACCATGATTTTAACATTGTCGCGAATGCCGGCAGTTTTTGCAGCATCAACAATTGATTGCATTTCACCCATAGTTGTTGTAAGAAGTGCAGACGCAGCAATGATTTGACAACCTTCGTCTATTGCTGTTTGGATAAATTTGTCTGCAGGTACATCAACGCCGATGTCAACTACTTCGAGACCTTTACCTTCCATCATCATCTTAACGAGATTTTTTCCGATATCGTGAAGATCGCCTTTAACAGTTCCTAGACAGACCTTACCGTTCGACTTAACTCCTTCTTCAGCAAGTAGTGGCTTTAGTACAGCAGCACCCATATTCATTGCACGAGCCGCAACGAGTACTTCCGGTACAAATACTTCATTATTCTTGAACTTGCCACCAATGATACCCATACCGTGTAAAAGTCCGTCATTCAAAATTGTTTGCGCAGATATACCATCTGCTACTGCTTGCTCTACAAGTGCCTTAACGTCTTTTGCTTTACCCATTTGTAATTGCTCAGAAATTTGATTTACAATGCTCATAATATCCTCCTGATTATAATTTATTTGTTAATATTGTTACCTTGGTTTACCGCCTGAACGTTTATATTCGCCGGGTGACATTCCTGTCATCCGTTTGAACACTTTTGTAAAGTAGCTTTGATCCTCAAAGCCTGAAAGATTTGCAATATCAGCAAGTCTAAATCTAGACACTAGAAGCAAATGTTTGCTTTTTTCGACCCGCAGATAGTTCAAAAAATTACTAAAGCTTTGACCTGTTTCCTGCTTAAATATTTTGCTAAAGTACGTAGGGGCAAGAAATACATGCTTTGCAACATCCTGTAGTGATATCTTTCGTTGACAGTTGCGCCTCATATAATGTATTGCCTTACTCACAACATCCACATTTTTTATAGAGGAAAATGAAAATAGGCTGTCAATATATTTGTTCATTAAGCCTGTTAACAAAAAACAAAGTGCATCAATATTTGCCGTCGCAGTAACATCTTGGAAGAACTTATGATTTAGCTTGAATATCTCATCGGGATAAGCTCCTGCATCTACAGCAGCACGAGAAATTAGTGCTAAGAGCTCATAAATCCGAGACTTAATTTCACTAAAATTTCCACCGGACGAGAACAATATATGTCCAAGCAGTTCGTTTAAATACTGTCCTGTCAACTGCTTGTCCAAAGCCGTGATACTGACCAAAAGAGCTTTTTCTGTTTGAAATGGATACTCAGGAAGTTCTTCCCCTGTCTTTAGTTCCATAATGTATTCCGTAATTTGCCCTTGAATCATATCTGAGTCTTTTGTCTCTATCATACGATTAGTTGCAGATACGTTATTCATAAACCCAACTGCCATGAATAATAGCGTTGCCAGGGCATTGACTTTGTTTGCGGGTATATATGGCAATTTGTCGACTAGCACCAACACTTTCTCAATACTTTCCACAGTAAGATCCAAGCGTTGCTCCAAGTCAAACATTATATAGTCATCTTTGTCTACCATTAAGAATGGACCGACTGTAATCTTGGCCGCACTTCCGGCATCATCTAAAATTGGAGAGACAAAAAATGTTAATCCCATAGGGCAAAAATAAATATATCTTCCACCAAAGCGCTCTGCTTCGGACATTCCATATGCTTGAAAAGAACTGCAATTTTCTCTGTTCAGACCTGCCGCATCGCAAATTCTACATGCCGCAAATCCATACCCTTCTTCAAACAAGACCTTCCCATCAACATCTGAAACCACACAACTCAATCCGCTGGACACAGAATACGCAAATGCACATTCAATTGCAAGATTCAAATCAAACTCAATATAATCTTCATTGCTTCGCATGAATGTCACCTCGTTAGTTGAAATATACCACACGATGCTTGCAGCAGACTTGTAATAATCAGGTTTTTTTTGTAATATTCTGCTATTTATATAAATTGTTTTCCTGTTCACTACCTACGATATACCTAAAGGAGTTGGATATCCCGGCGGAGCTACAACTTTTTCTTCAATTCAAAGAGCAAGCTGAGAGCTTCCAGAGGTGTCAGGGTATTCAATTCCGTGTTCTTCAATTGCTCCGCTATTTCGCTGCCACCCATATCTAATAGTGAAATTTGTCCATCATCTTCTATTGGGGCGCTACGCTCTTTGCGTGGTGCCCCTTTTTCGTTTTCTAATGTTTTTAATACAGTTTTTGCGCGTTTAATCACGCTATCAGGCACTCCTGCAAGTCTTGCAACTTCAATTCCATAACTGTCATCCGCTCCACCCGACACTATTTTGCGAAGGAAGATAATATCTTCGCCACGCTTTTTTGCTGTTATATTATAATTTCTTACACCATCAATTTCATCTTCCAAAACTGTCAGTTCATGATAATGCGTCGCAAACATGGTTTTTGCACCGAGTTTTCTTTTATCTGCACAATACTCCAAAACCGCTCGTGCAACGGACATTCCATCATATGTCGATGTGCCACGTCCTACTTCGTCTAGTATTAGCAAGGAATTGTTTGTTGCATTTGCTAGAATATCCGCAACCTCAGTCATTTCAACCATGAATGTTGATTTGCCTGCCGAAAGATCATCAGACGCTCCAATTCGCGTAAACACACGATCTGTTACTCCAATATGTGCAGAACGCGCAGGAACAAATGATCCTATCTGAGCCATTAGGACAATTATTGCTGTCTGACGCATGTATGTTGATTTACCCGCCATATTCGGTCCTGTTATTATCGCTGTTCTTGAGTCACCTATATCCAGAAACGTATCATTCGGAACAAATAAAGAACCTTGTTGCATTACCTCAACTACAGGGTGTCGTCCATCTTTTATGTCGATAACCCCCGAAATATCCATTTCAGGCATGCAGTAATTATTTGTAACTGCAACTTCAGCAAGAGAGCATAGCACATCGAGCTCTGCTACACTTTTTGCTGTTGCCTGTATACGCCCAACGGTTGTCGCTATCTTTTGTCGCAACTCCTCAAATAGTTTATACTCAAGGGCTGTCAATATGTCTTTTGCAGAAAGAAGCTCTGTTTCCAACTCTTTGAGTTCTTGTGTTATGAATCGCTCGCAGTTAGCCAGTGTTTGCTTTCTTATATAATCATCAGGCACATCATCCGATGATGATCGTGGAATCTCGATATAATATCCGAACACCTTATTATACCCAATTTTTAGTTTTTTCCCTGTGCGTTCGCGTTCTCTTGCTTCGACATCCGTCAAAGCCTGTGAGCTGTTTTCAAGCAAGCCACGTAGTCTATCAACTTCCGTATCAACACCACTTTTAATAAATCCACCCTCACGAACAGAGAACGGCGGTTCATCACAAATCGCTGTATCAATTTGTTCAGCAATATCACCAAGAACATCCATCGCTGCACACTCTCGCAAGGCTGTGGTTCTCACAGGTTCTAGTTGTAAAATCAACTCCGGTAATATATTAATTGATGATGATAATGCTTTCAGGTCGCGACATCCTGCATTTCCGTATACTATTTTCCCTATAAGACGCTCAATATCACCAATGCTTCTGAGATTAACTATCAGCTCACCACGAATTACAGAGGCTCTAAAGAGTTCTTGAACTGCCATTTGACGACGTTTTATCGGTGCAGTTGACAACAGTGGTCTTAGTAGCCATGTCCTTATCATACGTCGTCCCATAGGCGTTTTTGTTTTGTCCAGCACCCAAAGCAGACTCCCTTTCTTCTCACCTGCTCGCAATGTGGAAATAAGTTCAAGGTTTCGCATTGTATTTATGTCCATCTCCATGTATGCGTCATCATTATTACGACGCAATGTACGGAGGTGGGAAATGTCAGCATTTTGCGTGTCCGTCAGATATGACAAAAGTGCGCCAACAGCTAAGATATGTGATTGAGTGCCTTGAAAGTCAATGTCTTTGAACTGTCCACGCACCAGTTCTGAACAACTTTCGCCAAATCTTTCGTTATCATACTGTACCAAACATCCAAAACGTTCTCTTAAATAACCGCTTAAATGTGCAGTCATTGTCTCATCGCCGCCAAGTATACACTCTGCCGGAGAATATGTGCTAAGTTCGTTTTCAATATTGCGCATATCTTTTCCGACAAATTCTGTAACTGATATATCGCCGGTAGAAACATCTGCAAAACATATTGCTGATGTTTCTCCAAGATATGCTGCACACAGGTAGTTCGACTTGCTCTCGTCAAGCATTGACGATTCCATCAATGTTCCCGGTGTAACTGTACGCACAACATCCCGATCAACAATCCCTTTGACTGTTGTCGGGTCCTCAAGTTGCTCACATATTGCGACTTTGTATCCTTTTGCAATGAGCTTGGCTATATATGGTTCCGCAGAGTGGTATGGAACACCGCACATCATTATTTGATCTTCAGGTTCGCTAGTTTTGTTACGTGTTGTAAGGACAATATCCAACTCTCTTGCCGCTAATATAGCATCATCGCCGAACATTTCGTAAAAGTCGCCAAGCCGAAAAAAAAGAATGCTATCCGGATTGCGTTCTTTTATAGCGAGATATTGTCGCATCATCGGTGTCATGTACTGTGGCTCCTTTTGAAACTATTTGACGGTCGTTTTATATTAGTTAAATTTTGCCATTGCTGCGTCTACTCCATGCATTATTATCAGTTCTAGTGCCTCAGCAGCTTTCATACACGTATCAGAGACGAGTTTTCCCTCGTCATTAGTTAGCTTTGAAAGTACCCAGTCTGCCATATCATACTCATCGTGTGGTGGTCCGCCTACGCCGATTCGCACTCGAGGGAAATCTTCGCCTCCACACTTTGCAATTATATCCTTTAGCCCATTATGTCCACCTGCAGAGCCGCGCCTACGAATGCGCAACTTTCCTGCAGGTAGCGTAACATCGTCCGTGAGAACAACTACATTTTCTAGTGGAACATTATAGAATTTCATTGCTTGCCTGACCGAGTTTCCACTTAAATTCATGTACGTTTGTGGCTTGAGCATTAGAACTTGCTGATCGCCAAGCTTGACTGTTGTCATCAGAGCACTAAACTTTGCTCGATTAACTTTTGCTCCAAGCTCATTTGATATAATGTCTGCCGCTATAAAGCCCGCATTATGCCTTGTATTTTCATAACGCAAACCGGGGTTACCTAAAAACACGGCAATCCATGAGACCGGTGTTGTTTTTCTTCTAAAAAACATGTTTTAGCACATTCTCCTACATACTTCTATTGTTAATTACCTAAAGAGTGTTGATATTGAGACTTCTTCATAAATACGACTTATTGCTTCCGCAAATAGTGGAGCTGCTGTTATGTATTTTATTTTTTTGCTTTCTTTCTCTCCGGGAAATGGAATTGTATCTGTAAATACAACTTCTTTTATAACACTATCCTCAATTCTATCGATTGCACTACCGGAAAGCACACCATGGCTGGCACAAGCATAAATATCTTCCGCTCCACCTATTTGAACAAGCGCGTTTGCCGCTTCACAAAGACTTCCGGCTGTATCAACCATGTCATCGTAGAGTATAACTCGTTTGCCTTCAACCGAGCCTATAATATTCATGACTTCGGCTTGATTTGCTTTTTCACGTCTCTTATCAATAATCGCAAGTCCAAGACCCATTTTAAGTGCAAATGCTCTTGCTCTTGCAACAGAGCCAATATCAGGAGATACAATTATTGTATCATCAGATGTTTCAAACTTTTTATGATAGTAGTCAACAAATAGTGGCGAGCCCACTAAGTTGTCAACAGGTATGTCGAAAAACCCTTGTATTTGTGCGGCATGTAGGTCCATTGTCAACACTCTGTCTGTGCCTGCTGATGTAATGAGATTCGCTACAAGTTTTGCCGATATCGGGTCACGAGCTTTTGCTTTTCTATCTTGTCGTGCATACCCAAAGTATGGCATAACACAAGTTACTCTACTTGCAGATGCTCTCTTGCACGCATCTACCATTATTAGCATTTCCAGTAAATGGTCGTTTATCGGTGTACATGTCGATTGCATGATAAATACATCCGAGCCACGTACCGTTTCGTTAAGAGACACAGCTATTTCTCCGTCTGAAAACGTTGAAACTACTGTGCTTCCGAGACGTACCCCGATATTTCGGCAGACATCCTCTGCAAAAGGCATGTTTGAGTTACCACATATGATTTTAATATCCTTGTTCTTAGCCATTGTGACCTCCCATATTGATGTATTTATTATAATTTAATATCACTTATGATATATGACTTTTAATATTGCAGAGATTACATCTTTACTGCATTTTCCAAATCTTCGAGAATAATGATGGTTAAATCATCCCTTGTATGCCCTTCGAGCTTCGAAACTCTATCTGAGTGGACTGTGACAATGTTTTCAAAGAAATTTCGAACATCTCTTGCATTGCCAAAGTTATAATCGCGTTCATCATATAATTTGCAAAAATATTCTTGAGCATACTCTTTCGCATCGTCATTGAGAACATACTCACTCTTTGAACACATTATGTTGAAAATCTCAAACAACTGATTGTCATTATAGTCATCGAACAATAAGTAGCGGTTAAATCGAGATTCAAACCCGGGATTTGAACTTATAAATCGCTCCATTGGTTCATTGTAGCCTGCTACA
>Ga0123355_10018022_pt1 | contig 11182 bp, 11 predicted proteins | sample TergutEmb28metaG_3_FD_89872 | JGI IMG/M metagenome (GOLD analysis project Ga0123355, IMG submission 89872) | Embiratermes neotenicus P1 segment gut microbial communities from Petit-Saut dam, French Guiana - Emb289 P1 | ecosystem: Host-associated > Arthropoda: Insects > Digestive system > Gut ...
GGTACTTACACGTCCCGTTCTTATGTGTTGGCAGACTGATCCTACTGTTATGCTGGGACAATATCAATTGGCAGATGCAGAACTTGATCAGAGTCGTGTCAACGAATTGGACATCACAGTAGTTAGACGTCCAAGTGGTGGGGGAGCAATTTTCACTGATGGTGGCGCGCTACAAATTAGTCTAATTGTGCCTATCAGCGCACAAGAAAGTAGAGAATGCTTAGCATATAATGCACGCAAACAATTTGCTGGGCTACTGATTACGGCATTGCATCAGATGGGCATATCTGCATGTGTGAAGGGGCGAAATGACATTGTGCTGCAGTTTGGCGACAATGAAAAAAAGATTGCAGGCATGGCGCAGTTTGTGCGCGGACAGACAGTGTGTACTCATGCATCTGTTTTGTTTGATACCAATTTAGAGACACTTGCAAGTGTTTTGCGTGTTGACAGCGAGAAGTTTCGCACAAAAGCAGTTAAGTCAATTCGCAGTCGCGTGGGCAATATTAAGGACTATGTGGAGCATTATGGTGACGACAGTGTCATATTGCAGAGCTGCACGACAGCAGAGTTTGTCCAGTGCCTGCAAACAGCCTTTGTTGCAGCAGCAGGGGATAGAGAATCTGAGAACGTGCAGAAATATCAGTTGAGTGCAGTCGATTCAGAGCAGATTGCGTGCTTGCATTTGGCAAAATATGGGAATCCAGAGTGGATTGCCATAAAGACTCCAAAATTTTCCGTGCGGACGTCCAGGCGCTTTCCTGCGGGCAGACTTGATGTCTGTCTGGATGCGCGCAAAGGTATTGTTGAGCGCTGTTCTATCCATGGTGATTTTTTAGGTCTTGTTCCTGCGGATAGCCTGCAGGAAGCTATAGTGGGACTACCGTATGCGCGTGATACCTTTGCCACGGCTCTAAAGAAGCTTAACTTGCGACTCTATTTAGGTGATATTTCACGAGAGGAATTCCTATCCTGTGTCTTTGACTGAGAAAAAATCTTTGCAGCGAGAATCTGTTACGAGAAAACCAGAATGGTTGCGAGTTTCGCGCAAGCATGACCCTAATCAGCAGGCAGTAGAGCAGTTGTTAAAAAAATTAGGGCTTAACACTGTCTGCAAAGAGGCGAATTGTCCTAATTATTCAGAATGCTTTTCTCAAAGTACCGCAACCTTTATGATTTTGGGGACAAATTGCAGCAGAAATTGCCACTTTTGCAATGTGAGGCATGACTTGCCGCAAGATATTGATCCTGATGAGCCTAAAAATGTGGCACATGCCGTCAAAGAGCTAGGACTGCAGTATGTAGTGGTGACTTCTGTTACGCGCGATGATTTGCCAGATGGAGGAGCAGCACATTTTGCAGCTACGATTCGTGACATCAGGCAGATATCGTCGAACACTGTTGTTGAGGTACTCATTCCAGACCTGCAGGGCGACATGGATGCTCTTGAGTTGATCACAGATGCGTCTCCTAATGTGATTAGTCACAATATGGAGACAGTGGCAGCACTGTATCCGCATGTGCGCACACAGGCAGACTATCAGCGTTCGCTGAAACTAATTGCTGCTGTCAAACAGCGCAGTCCACACATTAGAGTAAAATCGGGGATTATGTTGGGGCTAGGTGAAACGAAAGAGCAGGTTATTGAATTGTTTGATGACTTGCTGCAAGTAGGATGTGAACTGCTTACCATAGGTCAATATCTTGCACCCAGTCTAGAACATCATCAAGTAGTTGAGTTTCTTGATCCGAGCACGTTTGATGAATATGGCAAGATTGCACGTGAACGTGGCTTTGCGCAGGTGGCATCAGCTCCGCTTGTTAGGAGTTCCTATCGTGCAGGCGAGTATGCCTGTGCCTGAAAACTTATGCGTGCTGAATTTGCTGTTGCAAACATGTAACAAGGGTTACAAAAATTAGTACTCATTTACTGAGTAGTTTCCTTGCATGTGCTAGGTATTTATTGATATTGGTGGTATACTGAACGGGCTTATTAGAGACATGTCGTTGGGGATAATTTATGACATGTATTGGGGAAGGAGGATCTAGATGACATTGCCAGAACTTACCGCAGAACAACGTAAGGAATATCTAGAGAGGGCTGCTGCTGCGCGAAAAGCGCGTGCAGATCTTCGAAAAAGCCTTAAAGAGGGCACAACTACCTTTGGCGATGTTATGAAGCGTGCAGAAGATCCTGTTGTTGCGCGCATGAAGGTTCTGACCCTGCTTGAATCACTGCCAGGATATGGCAAGGCACGAGCGCAAGCTATCTTGGAAGAAGTTGGCATTGCTCCGACACGCAAGGTTCAAGGTCTCGGTTCGCGTCAACGCGCAGAACTTATGGACATTTTGACCTAAAGCGTTATTCCTGCAAAAATATTTATAATATCGGGACCGTCGGGTGTTGGTAAAGGCACCTTGATTAGTCGCGTCTTCGAGCGCATGCCCAATGCCTGGTTGTCTGTTTCTGCAACGACGCGTAACCCAAGACCGGGCGAGATAGATGGCAGCAATTACCTTTTTGTCAGCACAGAGCAATTTGAGGACTGGATAGCGACAGATGGACTACTTGAGTGGGCATGTGTTCATGCGCACTATTATGGAACACCACGCACACCTGTGCAGAAGCAGCTTGATGCAGGCAATAGTGTGTTTCTTGAAATCGACACACAGGGCGCATTTCAAGTAATGGAATCTGTTTCAGATGCGGTATCGATCTTCATTGATGCGCCATCAATGGATGAGCTCCAACGGCGCCTGGTAGGGCGCGGCACAGAAAGCGAAGACCAATTGCAGCGACGTCTTGCTACAGCCAAACATGAAATTGCAGAAAAGATGCGCTATAATTACCAGCTTGTTAATGATGATGTAGAAAGCGCTGCAGATCAGCTGTATCGCATAATCAAAGCCGAGGAACAAAAATGTCAATCATAAATCCTGAAGTAGATGTACTGCTCGAAAAAGTTGATTCAAAGTTTACGCTTTGCACGCTCGCTGCAAAGCGTGCCTGTCAAATCAATGACATGGTTCATGGTGTGCGTGAGCAGGCATTAAGTGCCATGGCAACCAGTGAGATTGCAAAATTGACCAGTGCAAAGCCTTTGGCGCTTGCGATGGATGAAATCGCACGTGGGGATGTGTTGGCAGAGGCTCCCTTGTCCCAAGAAGCCACTATTGTTGAACCAGCAAATCCACAGGCAGAAACAGATGCTTTGCCTGCAATTGAGACGGATGACCTCAACTTCTCTGTTGCAAAAGCAAGTACAGATGATGCAAACAGTGCGCCCGCAGAAGATCTACTGGGCTGAATCTTCAGGCTCTGCATGTGCCAACTACTGTTTGTTTCATATCTTTTCATGAGCTTGCCTTAAAAGGTCGTAATCGAGGCGTGTTTGAGCGCCGCCTGCAAGAGAATATTAACGCACTGCTCGATGATTTGCGCGATACTTTGCAGGTGGAAATATCACCAGTAAAGCGCATCGCGGGATCGTTGACAGTCGCGATGCATAGTACAGACTCTGTAGTGCAGGACAAGATTGTTCGTGCGATTGCGCAAGTTCCTGGCGTTGCCGCTGTTGCTATTGCATACAAAGTTAGCCGTGACTGGGATACGATTTGCCAGACTGCCCTGCGTGCTCTAATAGAAGCCGCGCCTAATACAGATGCGACCTGTAGCGATTACACCTTCAAAGTTGATGCGCGCAGATCAAGCACTGATTTCCCCGTCAGCAGTATGGATATCAATCGCGACGTAGGAGCATATTTGGTACAACACACGGGTGTTGGTGTGCGTATGAAAAATCCTGACGTTACGGTACGTATCAAAATTGTTGAAGGTTTTAGCTATATTTCAACAGCTAAGGTCAAAGGGATTGGCGGTTTGCCCACAGGTTCTTCTGGTCGCACTGTGTCCCTATTGTCATCTGGCATTGATTCTCCTGTTGCGACCTATCGTGTGATAAAGCGTGGCTCGGTGTTGCTGGGACTGCACTTTTCTGGACGTCCTCAAACCAATGATTCAAGCGAGCGTCTGGTTTTAGAAATTGGTGAAGTGCTTGCAAGAACAGGTGGTCTTGCACGCATCTACGTTGTACCCTTTGGAGATATCCAGCGTGAAATTGCAGCCACTGTTGAACCATCTTTGCGCGTTATCATGTATCGTCGTCTAATGTTGGTAATTGCCCAACAGCTTGCGCACAGTCAAAAGGCAAAGGCGCTAGTTACGGGTGAGTCACTGGGACAGGTTGCGTCACAGACACTCGATAATCTTGTGGCAACAGATACGGCAGTAGCGATGCCAATACTACGTCCTCTTATAGGTAGCGATAAGGACGAGATTGTTCGTGAAGCGCGTCACATAGATACCTTTGATCTTTCGATTCAGGATGCTGAGGATTGCTGTACTTTATTTATGCCGCGCAGTCCTGAAACGCATGCGCGACCGCATCAGGTTGCAGCATCGTGGGATTTGCTTGATATTGAGGAACTGACACAGCGCGCATTGAACAGTGTTGAAATCCATAATTTTACCGATCGCTTTGGCACACATAAGGCAATTCACACAGGGAAGGATCGTGCCAATGGATGCTAGCTTTAATCATGCAGGCATTGCAGGAATCGGACGTTTTCTGTACCGAACATTGTGCGGGTTTCTAATTGGTCTAAGCGTGCTTGCACCAGGCATCAGTGGCAGCATCATTGCCATTATGCTGGGCATCTACAAAGATATTCTTGATATTTTTTCTGCGCCAACGAAAAACATAAAACGCAATGCGCTCTACATACTGCCACTTGCTATTGGAACTATTGCCAGCATGATTTCTTTTGTTCTGCTATTCAGCTGGCTCTTTGACAGCTTTGAAAAAGCAACGTATTTATTTTTCGTGGGTCTAATTTTGGGAACAATACCTATTGCTTATCGAGAAGTCAAAAAACATGGCTTCAGTATTGCGGGGGCTATAGGAATAGTGTTGAGTGCTGCAATCATCTTTGCATTAAGCGCTGTTGCAGGCATAGAGACAAGCATCGACGCAAATACTGCGCACGCTGGTCTACACTTTGTTCAAATGATATATGGTGGCATTGCTATGGGCTCATCACTCCTCATCCCTGGCATGAGTGCATCTGTCATTTTAATGCTGCTGGGACTTTATGCAGACTTGCTATTTGCTGCAGAAGCTATCTTGCAGGGTGATTTGCGTTTATTAATCCATATTGGTGTTTTTGTTGTCTGCATGTTTGCTGCAGTGATTCTCACTTCGCGCTTCATCAAGACAGCCTTTGAAAAAATCCCTAAAATCGCTCACGCAGTTGTCCTGGGCTTCATTATAGGATCGTTTTTGGGTATCGGCATCAACAGTCTACAAGTCTCTGATGCAAACTTCAATTGGGTTGTGGGAATTGTCGTCTTTGTTGCAGGTACAGCTCTCTCATTGTTTTTTGCAGTCATGAGCAAATCTATAGAAGAATCAAAAAATCGAGAGGGTACAGCAGATGTCAGGTCCTAATTTAGAGTTATTGCGCACAGATATCCGCGCATTGAAGTCGGCAGCACTTGCCTTTTCTGGCGGTGTTGATTCAAGTTTACTTGCCTATGTGGCAACACAAGAATTGGGAGTAAGCAATTTTACTGCAGTGACCATGAACTCGCCTTTGTTGGATGCACATGATCTTGAAGACGCTATCCGATTTTGCAAAGTTCACGGCATATCACACGTTGTTTTAGATATGGACATCTTGACCAATGATGATTTTGTGGCAAATAGCAAAGATCGCTGCTACTTTTGCAAGCAAGAAATATTTGCCCGCATTCGTGATTATGCGGATGCGCATAACTTAACTCATGTAATGGATGGCACCAATGGTGATGACAGTCCCGGCAGACGTCCCGGCATGCGCGTATTGTGTGAAAAGAAAATTCGAAGTCCCTTGCGAGAATGCAGTTTTTCAAAGGCAGATATTCGTGCAGCATCGAAAGATTTGAAGTTGGCAACATGGAATAAAATGTCTGATTCTTGCTTGGCGACGCGTGTTCCACAAGGTGTGACAATCACGCCTGAATCGCTTCAGCAAGCAAACAATGAGCCAAGCAATAGTTGACTTTAATAGCTACAGTGCTTTATGTTAGGTGGCATGAAAAATCTACTTATAGTTGAAAGTCCTGCAAAAGCAAAGACGGTTGAGCGGTATTTAGGCAAAGATTTTAGTGTCAAGTCTTCCGTGGGTCACATTAGACAGATTCCACCTAAAGACGAAAATGCCATTGACATTGAAAATGGTTTTGCAACGCGCTACGAAGTTGATCCTGCAAAAAAGAAAGTTGTTACAGAACTCAAACGTGCAGTAAAAGATGCTGATGCAGTGTGGCTTGCAACAGATGAAGACCGTGAAGGCGAGGCGATTGCCTGGCATTTGGCAGAAGTCTTAGGACTTGATGTCAGCACGACGAAGCGAATTGCCTTTAACGAAATCACAAAATCTGCACTTGTGCATGCAATTGAACATCCCCGTACGATTGACATGAATCTGGTGCAGGCTCAACAGGCGCGTCAAATACTGGATAGGCTGGTTGGATTTGAGCTGAGTCCTGTTGTTTGGAAAAAGGTTCCTGGTGGTAAAAGTGCTGGTCGTGTTCAATCACCAGCAGTACGTCTTGTGGTCGAGCGCGAACGTGAAATTGCGAGCTTTGAACCAGAAGTCACCTTCAAGGTTTCCGCCGAGTTACGTGCTTCTGATGACGGCAGTCCAGATCCCGATGTGTTCAAAGCAGAGCTTGACCATGCTCTGGACAGCGAAGATGTGGCATACAGGCTACTCAGTTCACTCATTGATGCCAATTGGATGGTATCAGATGTGACGACAAAGCCAGGTACTCGTAACCCGTCTGCACCTTTTACGACATCAACACTGCAACAGGAAGCGAATAGCAAGCTTGGATTTTCTGCACGTGCGACTATGAGTGCTGCACAGGGCTTGTATCAGGCTGGGCATATTACCTACATGCGTACGGATTCAACCACGATGTCGAATACTGCACTGAACTCAATTGCGCACTATATACACGAGACTTATGGCGACAAGTATGTAAAGACACGTCAGTTCAAAACGAAAAAAGCAGGCGCACAAGAGGCACACGAAGCGATTCGTCCGACTAGCATATCGACAGACATTGCAGGTGGCAACGATTTCGAGAAAAAGTTATACCGCTTAATTCGCAACAGGACATTGGCATCTCAGATGGCACCAGCAGGGCTTGAAAAAACACAGGTTGCTATTGACGCACATGGATCTGCTGATGTGCCAGTAGCGCACTTCAAGGCAAAAGGTGAGGCAATCATCTTTGATGGCTTTCTGCGCGTTTATGGTAAGGCTGAAGGCAAGTATTTACCGCGCATGGCTGCAGGTGATGCACTGACAGCTGACATTGTGCGTGCAAAACAGACTTTTTCAAAGGCACCAGGTCGCTATACAGAAGGATCGCTGGTCAAAAAGCTTGAAGACTTAGGCATTGGACGTCCTTCTACGTATGCGACGATTCTTGAAACAATCAAGTCGCGCGGATACGTAAAGGTAGGAGAAGGACTGGGCATCAAGCGCGAAGCTATTGAGCTAAATCTATCAGCCGATGTGCAGGAAGTACAGCGCGAGGTGGTGAGCGAGCGCACAGGCGCAGACAAGGGTCGCTTAGTGCCCAATGCCATTGGTGAGGTGCTTTCTGATTTTCTGCTAGAGCACTTTGGACAAATCGTTGATTATGATTTTACGGCGCGCACAGAAGAGGATCTTGATTGCATTGAGCGCGGACAAAGTGATCCACAGAACATGCTCTCGGATTTCTATGTACCCTTCCACGAACTGATTGTCGCTGCCGCAGACATTGACAGAAAAACAGTCACAAAAACTCGTGAGATTGGCACAGATCCAAAAAGTGGCAAGATAATCAGTGCACGCATTGGACGTTTTGGCCCCATGTTGCAACTGGGGGATGCAGAAGATGATGAGAAGCCTCGTTTTGCGAACTTGCCAGAAGGAACAACCATTGATACGGTAAGTCTGGATGCAGCACTCGAGATGTTCAAGCTTCCGCGCTTAATTGGTCAGACTGCAGACGGGCAGGATGTGTTTGCAAACATTGGACGCTTTGGTCCTTATGTCCAAGTGGGCAAGTTATATGCAGGCATCAAAGCACCAGACGATCCCTTTACCATTGATCTGAATAAAGCACTTGAGCTGTATGCGGAAAAGCTCAAGGCAGAGGCAGAGAAAAATATTGCGATTTTTGACAGCGGCATAAAAGTTTTACGTGGTCGCTACGGTCCCTATGTAACGGATGGTAAAAAGAATGTAACGATTCCTAAGGACATTGATCCGACAACCGTTACTGAAGAACAAGCGCAAGAGATGATTGAAAAGGCACCTGTGAAGAAGCGTCGTGCATCTGCAAAAAAGACAACGACAAAAAAGAAGTCAGTTGCAAAGAAGACGCCAAAGAAAAAATAGTTACCTGTAATCGAGTGCTAAGCAGACAACAGAAAGGGTATTGCTGTCATGAAATCGTTTGCCTCTGACAACTATTCAGGTGCACATCCAGCAGTTCTTGAAGCTATCACACGGGCAAATGTTGACCATGTTCCATCGTATGGAGATGATTCTTATACGCAGGCTGCAATAGAAACTCTGCAGTCACATTTTGGTACTGACACTCACGTACGTTTTCTATTTAATGGAACGTCTGCAAATATCTTAAGCCTGTCTGCGTTAATGCGTCCCTGGGATGGCGTCGTATCGGCAGGTGTAGCACATGTTAATACAGATGAATGTGGTGCACCAGAAAGAGTTGCAGGCATTAAGATGCTTGCAGTTGACACGCCTGATGGCAAGCTGACGGTGGATTTAGTTGCACCTTTAATTGAGCAGCTTCAGGAGTTCAGCCATGTTAGACAGCCAAAAGTTCTCTCAATTAGCAATGTGAGTGAACTGGGTACAATATACACTCCGGCAGAAACTCGCGCATTGGCGAATTACGTTCATTCACGTGATATGTATCTACATGTTGACGGTGCGCGCCTTGCAAATGCAGCAGCTGCCCAAGGTGTGTCACTTGCAGCCCTGACGGTGGATGCGGGTGTGGACGCACTCTCACTAGGTGGTACGAAAAATGGCATGCTGTATGGGGATGCAGCTCTGTGGTTTGGAGATGCTGCTAATGAGGTTCGTGATGGCAGCTTTATGCTGTGCAAGGCTTCGAGCATGTTGGGTTCAAAACTACGTTTTCTCTCAGTACAGTTTAGTGCGATGTACGCAGGAAATTTGTGGCTGGAATGTGCGACGCAGGCAAATGCCATGGCACGCAAACTTGTAGATGGATTACCAGATGGTTGCGAAATTGCCTATTCGCCTGATGCAAATGAGGTATTTGTGCACCTGCCAAAAGGTATTGTTGCACCCTTACAAGAGCGCTTCCATTTTTACACCTGGGCAGCAGGGCAGGGTGATACTGATTGTGTGCGTTGGGTGACTTCATGGGATACTACTGCAGCAGAGGTTGATGCCTTACTTGCTGGCATTAATAAGGCATTGTCCTAAATCAAGGATAGTAGATGTAGGTTGGGAGGCCTTCGTGAAATTTAAATCACGAACAGAGGAAAATGTAATCGAGACGAACTATCGACCAGAGGAAACAGCGGGATACTGTGTGCGCTGTAATCGTATTGTTGCGCGCAACAGCCAGGCAATGTGTGCTGAAGTTGGTCACGCAGCAGAGATGGTGAGTGGACTGATTGAGCTTGACAATAATGGACAGCCGCCTTTTCAGTTACCGCGATTTAACTGGGCGGCAGCATTTATGCCTGCAGTGTGGGCTCCTGCGCATGGTGCCTTTGCGGGAATAATTGTTTTGCCCTTAATTATATTCGCCCTGAATGCGCTGTCGTCAGCACTTGACCTGCCAGCTGAAGCTGCGCTGCCATTCCAGATAATTACTTGGCTCATTACCATAATAATTCTTACGTGTACGATTGCTTTTATGTATCACTACGGTACGCGTGGATGGGGGATAGCGTGGAACAAATCACGCTTATCACGTGAGCCGTTGGTCACTAAAGAGATGTTTGACCAATTCGTTAAGCGTGAACACCTGTGGACAATCTTATCAGTGATTTCTTTAATCGGACTACTTTACCTTGTGATTAGCTTTTGGTAACATGGTTCGGTTCACTTTCACATGCCCCGTGAAATGACACATATACTATAGTTGTACAAGTAGGAGGATCTTCGTGAAAACATACTACGCCAAGCCCGGTGAGGTGCAGCGTGAGTGGGTACTGGTTGATGCAACGGACGTGGTACTTGGACGTCTGTCGACGCAGATTGCACAGATTTTGAAAGGCAAGAACAAACCTCAGTATACCCCCCATGTTGATACAGGCGATTTTGTTGTTGTTGTCAATGCGGAAAAAATCCGTTTGACAGGCAATAAAGCTGCACAGAAGAATTATTATTCGCACAGTGGCTACCCAGGTGGCTTGAAAGAAGTATCATTTGAGCGCATGATGGAAAAACATCCAGAGCGCGTTATCGAAAAAGCAGTAAAGGGCATGCTTCCAAAGAATTCTTTGGGTCGTGCGATGGGTAAAAAACTTAAGGTCTATGCAGGACCCGACCATCCGCACGAAGCTCAAAATCCCCGCAAGATCGAGTTGGAGGTATAGAACGTGGCAGAGAAAAAAGCACCAAAGAAAGATGCTGCTGTGAGTGAGGAAGCTGCAACAGCAGAGGAGAAATCCGCTAAAAAGCCAGCAGCCAAAAAGGCTCCTGCTAAGAAAGCAGCTGCGAAAAAACCTGCCGCAAAGAAAGCAACTGCAAAAGAAGAGGTTGCAGAAGAAAAGAAGCCTGCTGCTAAAAAAGCGGCTACAAAAACGACTACAGCTAAAAAGGCTCCTGCTAAGAAAGCAGCTGTAAAGAAAACCGTTTCAACGACGACTGCTAAGAAAAAGACAGATATGCCAAAACCAAGTGTTAGCTACAGCGGTACTGGCCGTCGCAAGAATGCTGTTGCTCGCGTACGCATCTTCCCAGGCACTGGCAAAATCTATGCTAACGGCAAGGATGGTATCGAATACTTTGGTCGTCAAGCCCTGATTAACTACATTAATGCACCGTTTAAGGCTGTTGATGCAGGCAA
>Ga0123355_10018023_pt1 | contig 11181 bp, 4 predicted proteins | sample TergutEmb28metaG_3_FD_89872 | JGI IMG/M metagenome (GOLD analysis project Ga0123355, IMG submission 89872) | Embiratermes neotenicus P1 segment gut microbial communities from Petit-Saut dam, French Guiana - Emb289 P1 | ecosystem: Host-associated > Arthropoda: Insects > Digestive system > Gut ...
AGTATACACCATGTTTAAAATATTCAGTACCTATATTTGTTGAATAAATATATAAAATGCAACATTTAGAGGTTAGCGGTGCGGTACGACCACTATAGTCGTCATTAGGCGCCAAAAGGTTAAGCGAGAATATAAACAGCATTGTCGCAAATATTGTGATCCGGTTTTTGACTTAGTGCGTTCTTGTAGGCAGGTACAGCAGCTACACATTGCCAGCGTGTTCAGGACAGAAGCATGAAATGCAGAACATCCCATCGGCACGTCGGTAACGACATATCATATTACACGGTGTAAGCCCAAGGGATGACATCCATAAAAATAACAATATTTATAGAATGGCGTAAAAGTCACCTGACACTATGTTCAACGTGTTTCCTCTAGTGTCAAGTGAAACTGACAATCCATTATACGTAATTTTTTAAAAAAAAAAAAACTAAAAAAACCAAGTTAGTGATAAATTACTTAAAATTATCTGCCTCTTGTACAATACAGCCGAAAGTTTTAAAATTAGCCAAATTTAGTACAGAATATGAGAGAGTGATTGTGTTGTGGGAGTATCGCAACCGCACAGAACAAACTTTGACTTGGAAGGAAGGCATCACGAAGTGCTAGAATAATATATAATAAAATTAATGATATACGTCAGCACTACCTTTATTAGTTAATACATAAGGCTACATGTTTCGACCCATCAGTCGGTCATCTTCAGGGCTACATAACAAACTAAGTTATTGGTGTTGTGTACACATTGGGATCCCAATGTGTTTACATTAATAAAATACATGAAATCTGGTAGGTAACTTACCATATTTTATGTATTTTATTAATGTAAACATATTGGAATCCCAATGTGCACACAGCACCAGTAACTTAGTGTGCTATGTAGGCCTGAAGATGACCAACTGATAGGTCGAAACATGTAGCAACCCAGCACAGCTGATACCTACTGTGTGCTGGTCTCCAGATATTCTTATTCTGAGTTGTATCTGATAAGTGTGTTCCTATTACCACGGCAAAACGCGTTCTCAGTTTGCGGATGGAGGAACGGCCTCCACATATAGAGGGTAGCTGTCGATATACTGAATATGCAATCGCGAACAGCCGACAGGTGGTTGTCCTCAAGGTTAGAGGTTGAGCGAGGTGCTGACAACCCACCTTAAAAACATGCGATGTTACGAAACATTTTGCAAGGTCTCAGACTTGGACTGATCTTTTGGCTCAGGGTAGGGACAGGAGGCGAGCTCTTTTGAATGCAGTAATGAACCTTCGGGTTACTCAAAACGCGGGGAATTTCTAATAACCTGATATCTTTTCAGGAAGTTAGGAGTTAGAATGATCACAAAAAGCTGAAACGCTGCATAAACGGCATAGGGAGAATAGTGTATGTCCTCTAACACGGAATGGCCGAGCCGTGCGCTTCGTCAGTCACTCCAGGAAAATGCTAAAATAGTACGTTGATCAGACCACGATACTTCCTTGCAAATATTTTCCAAATTATTCGTCGTCATCGCACAACTGTGTTTACACATTACAAAGCATTGATAGCGATGGACAACTAACCATAAATCACAGCAGAATGGCCTGTGAACACATACTGAACTCACCGAATCTACAGGCTCTGAAACACTGACGGTGTCTTTAGAAAAACTGCAAGAACACAGACCACAATGACGAAAGGTATATCCGTACCATGTGTCGGCTCCCGGAAGAGCTTCTTCAGCATGCTATAGTGATAGGTGTTGATCAGAGCGAAGTCATAGTGGGAAGTAAACAGCTCTGACGTCCTGTTCCTGGCGACGGGTGGCAATCATAATTACTTGTTGAATGACAGAGGGGCGCTAGACGCAGGTTAAATATGACAGGCGCCACTGGGTTGCGTCATGTGCGACATCGGTTGTCATTATCAACGCGGTTAATTAACACTTTTACAGCGCCTGGCTCAAAATAGAGATCTGTTGGTTGTGGAAATAGAATGTGATTATAAGTTGAGAGACCAGGAGTGACACTACAGTGACTTGCGAACATCGAAACACACCAAGGGGGTGAGCTAAGCTACAACGTACCTCACCTTCTTGCCGGTGTAACTAGCAGTCAGACGCAGCGTTGGTGATTAGTACTTGTGTTCAGAAAGGCCTGAGGAACAGTTTTCTTCTCCTGCTTATCCCTGCATATGAAGACAATTACCCTTCTCCGAAGCGCCGGAAAATTTTTACCAGTCGATGCGGCGTGAATTCCCTGGAGACTTATAAATACAGGTACTGAATTTGTGATCAGATCGGCTATGTTCAGGGAAGTACAGTTTCTTGATTATGCTGCTCTTCTGGGTTACGGTATCGATATTGTATCTGCATTGTGAGGCTGGGGCCGGGTAGCTCAGTCGGTATAGCGAATGACTACGGGCTGGACTCTCCGGGATCAAATACCGGAGGGGACGAGATTTTCCGCCCGTCCAGACCGGCCCTGGGGCCCACCGAGCCTGCTGTACAATGGGTACCGAGTCTTTCCCGGTGGTAAAGTGCGGTCGGGGCGTGCTGCTGACCAATCACCCCTTTCTAGTGCCGCGGTCTTGGAAGAGTAGAGCTATACCTCTGCCCACCGTCTGGGCCACACCGGGCGTATAACGGGATAATTTTACCTTCACCTTTTTTACCATTGTGAGGTTAGAGGTTTCCACAGTGATGAAGATTCACGTTGTGGTCTTGTAGGTTGGCACCGTGTAGTCTGGTAGGTGGATAACCGAAGTTCCGCAGTGTACTGTCCTCATCTTCATCGTGCAGGCACTGACACGGTGAAACAAAATGTGCTTTCAATACGTTGGTATCCACGTACCAAATTGCAGGATGTCAGTACCACAATATTTCTCTATTACCTGTCCATCATGAAAGCAAGCCTTGGCGATTCATTATTTACGTGTAGACTACAACAAACCACAATACACCATTAAAGTCGACGTTTCACGCTTGGTTTCGAAGTGTAGTTGACGGTGAATCGGGTGAAGCGGGTAGGGACTGTAGTGTGATGGATGGTTTGTGACCTGCAGGTACACGCTACCATGGCAACGCATGCAATAGGAGCTCCGTCGTCATAGGCAGCAGCAACATCATGTGACAGATATTTACGCTGTCCACAACACTTTAAATACCGGTGTGTACCAAGAACATCGACCCTGTTTACTGATGATTGCCTGCAGAGAGAAGAATAATCGGTACCACATTTGCATTTAAAGACTGCCCCATATTCTGAATTTTCAATTCTCGACAGGCTGTCTTATGCATACAGAATGCATCAGCATTTAATTAGCACATCAACTAATGCACATACATACAATTATTACATTAAAACATTTAAAATCGCTCCAACATGTTTCGATCCTAAGATCATCTTCAGGGAGCTACACTGTTCCTTGCTAAAGTCACATTTTTAAAAATGTGACTTTAGCAAGGAACAGTTTAGCTCCCTGAAGATTATATTAGGATCGAAATATGTTGGAGCGATTTTAAATGTTTTAATGTAAAATTGTATGTATGTACATTAGTCGGTGTGCTAATTAAATGACTCTACGAAATGCATGGTGCAACTGTAAAGATGCATCAGCATTGTTAACTTCACATTCCAGACCGAACACCGCAGACAGGGAACTGGACAATTAGCAGTTTTCTTTCCTGTAAGGGATGTACCTGATGATGTTTTCGGGCTGACGGTCTACGGCATATCACCGCGGAGGACCGGTATCAATTCCAGACCAAGTAATGTGGGATTTGCGGTGGCTAAAGTGTATCGCAGGCTTTCCTATGAATATTTCGGTTTTCCTTTGAAAAGAATCATTACAACAATTCACCATATTACGTAAAGTGATCCCGTTACAGGCCCGGTGTGGTCCAGAGGGTGGGTAGAGGTATAGCTCTACTCTTCCATGACCGCGGCACTAGAAGGGTGTGAGTGGTCAGCAGCACGCCCCGGCCGCACTTTACCCCCAGGAAAGACCCGGTACCCATTGTACAGGAGGCTGGGTGGGCCCTAGGGCCGGTCTAGACTGGCGGAAAATCTCGTCTCCACCGGGATTCAATCCCGGACCGTCCAGCCCGTAGTCATTCTCTATACCGACTAAGCTACCCGGCCCATAATCCACCATATTTATTCATTCATTCGCCACCGACGACGCTATATTATGCCAGGAGTTGACAGCTGCACTGAACAACAAACTACAGCAAGATAAGATTTTTATCTGGTAAACTAACACGTGATTTATTTGCTCGGGAATAAAGTGCTAAATATAATAAATTATTTGTAACTAAGGGTAAGTTGCAGCAGAAGGGGGAAAGTTACATAACATGAGTTTCATATTTAGCGCTTTGCTCCAAATGTCATTAAGATAATAAAACAAAAACGAAAGTACAAGAAGTGCACCAATGACAGACTTTATTGAAACAAGCCCAATATGACAAACACACGTTTCTGGGATCAGGCATTTGTTTCTGTTTGTTGATTTTATTTCATCACTGAAATAATCAGCGCGGAAGTTTCAAAACTTCCGTCATAATTTCCATATTTTAAGGGGTGAAGCATGGCTAGAGAAAGTTACAACTTTCCCATTGTTTGTTAATTTTATATAAATAATTTACGAAATAAAAGAATTCTTTATGTGGAGATCAAATCTGTCCTTCCGTTCGTAACCGAGTGTTAGCGAGTTAAAAAAAGTTTGTTGGATTTTCGTGAATTGTGGTCTAGGATTTTTTAAAGAAAGTTCTCAAGCAAGCGTGAGTTTCGTGAAAACCGGTGCAGTACCTTTACACTTCACTGAAAGGCGAGAATGAATTTCTATCCTAAAATCTGTTATTCTTGGCGGATTAGGGTCACATTCTGGATGGAAGAATTTCGTGTTTTGTTGACCATGCATCGCATTACTGTCTTCGTAAATAGCCAACTTGACGCAGAATTCTTTTTCTTACATTTGTTTATTACAATTCTCTACATGTTTCGTGCAACCGAGTGCTTATCATCAGGAGAGTCAATTGTATCAATACTACCTCTGGTATATGTCACTGCATGTAGGTGACCGCGTGGTATGTCACTCTATGTAGGTGACCATGTGGTATGTCACTCTATGTAGGTGACCATGTGGTATGTCACTCTATGTAGGTGACCGCGTGGTATGTCACTCTATGTAGGTGACCGTGTGGTATGTCATTCTATGTAGGCGACCGTGTGGTATGTCACTCTATGTACGTGACCATGTGGTATGTCACTCTATGTAGGTGACCATATGGTATGTCACTCTATGTAGGTGACCGTGTTGTGTGTCACTCTATGTAGGTGACCGTGTGGTATGTCACTCTATGTAGGTGACCATGTGGTATGTCACTCTATGTAGGTGACCGTGTGGTATGTCACTCTATGTAGGTGACCGTGTGGTATGCAGATATGCATACCACACGGTCACCTACATAGAGTGACATACCAAACGGTCACCTACATAGAATGATATGTAACAGAGGTAGTATTGATACAGTTGACTCTCCTGATGATGAGCACTTGGATGCTCGAAACATATGGAGATTTGGAATAAATAAATATTAGAAAAGAATCGTGCGTCAAGTTGGCTATTTACAAAGAGATTTAGCATGGAAGGTCTCAAAGTAACACCGTTAAGCAGCTGTGACTGAAAGTCATATTTTACCCACGAGTCTAAAGGAATTCTTGACCTATTTTGCACATTTTAGGTGGACTAACAGCTTCGTCATCTCCGTCCGTCCGCAGGAACAACTCGGCTCCCGCTGCACGGATTTTTCGCAAACTTTGATATTTGAGTTTTTTTAAAATATGTCCGAGAAAATTCAATTTTCACGAAAATCTGACAAGGATAATGGGCTCTTTACATGAATACAAATATACATTTTTGATCACGTATCACTCAGTTCTTCTTAGAATGAAAAATGTTTCAGGCAAAAGCAGGAGAGAAACTCGAACCACACGTTTTATATTTAGTGCCATTCCCCCCCACCTCGTGCAGTTTATGAGATAATGTGGAAAAATATTGTAGAGCGACGCAGGCCACAGACGACAAAATGGCGCATGCGCATTGCATGGTGCATAACTAAGGCTACAAACACACGCTCAGAAAATGAAATGCTTATTGCTTTTCCACTGCAACAATGGTTACAAGAACGCGACCCATTGTTACGTTATATGTACATTGCCTGTCTTGTTCTTTCTATTCGTTTGTCATTCTGAACAGCAGATGCACATAAAGCTTGAGTCATTGTGAGTTTTGTAAAAAGTGACGCAGTGAAAACCGCACTGCGCTTGAGGATGGAAATGAATATCTGTTTGTACTATCCATGTATATTGTCCGGTTCGGTTGAAATCCAGTATAAGAAATCTTAACATAATATTATTGCTCTTTGTGAGTTTCGTTAAAAATCATATCAGAAAAAGCCGCTCTCTTCGTACGCACGTAAATTAAGTTACATTGAAGCATGTACCTTGAAAGTGTATGATATTTTGAAAGTAAAGAACGCTCCGGTATTATCAGCATACTGCGTCACGAAGCACACCATTTGCAAATTTGCTAATGCGTTATGTTCAAAATGCTTACCGCTAAAATTGTTAGCGTCCAACGTGATATAAAACAGGTTAAGGTGTATACTTGCTCCTGTTACAGCAGCGCATACAGGCGCTCATTTGGAGAAAAGAACAGGAACAGTATAGAGCAGACCTGTCAATCTCAAAATAGTTTGGCGGCCAAATTCGAATTCCGCCTTCACAGCTAGGGCCCCAGAAAATAGATATAAATGCCACGTTACCATCCTTGTAAATAACCAACCTGACGCACAATTTTTCATGTACGTTTATTTCTATTCTCTACATGTTTCGGGCACCCATGTGCCCATCATCAGGAGCATTATTGTATCAATGCGACACCTGATTTTTGCACCCTGGTATGATCCTTGCAAATAACCAACTTGACGCACAATTTTTCATGTATGTTTATTTCTATTCTCTACATGTTTCGGGCAGCCATGTGCCCATCATCAGGAGAATTATTGTACCAATGCGACACCTGGTTTATGTCACTGTGTAGATGACCGTCTGGTATGCATGTATTCATACAGTTAACTCTCCTGATGATGGGCACATGGTTGCCCGAAACATTTAGAGAATAGAAATAAACATACACGAAAAATTGTGCGTCAATTTGATTATTTACAAGGATCATACCAAGATGCACGGTCAACAAAACACAAAAATACCACGTTACCACTTTGTCCGTCATGCGTAAATCATTCACTGTAGAAGAAGTCAAGGGCGTAAAATACTCCTTGTAGTTAAATTTGTAATTTTTATTGGGTCTAAAATAAAATAACAACGGCAGTGAAACATTCAGAATATCAGAACGCGAGGGGGCCATATCGCGAAGATCTGTAGGCAAGAGAGCTACGCAGACCTGCTTTAGAAACTGCAGTACCGCATCTATTTTGCATGGAAGATACGCATGTAGCACTGAGTATATGACGTTATCCATGGCTTTGGATTTTACTGATTAGGAAAGCTTGCTTAATTGCAGCTCTTTGTTGAGGATTTCGGTGCTGAAGGATGGGACTGGATAAGGATTTTCTGCTTTTGCACTTCTGCAATTGAGATTTCTTACATTTTTAGCAGCAGGAACTTTTAGATGAGTGACACATTTGTAATTGACAGGCACTTTAGAGTGTGAAAGTGACGTCGAGCGTTGAAAATACGTTCTTTGTAATTAGAAAGTGTCGTTGTTAAAAAAGCTTCTAATGGTTTAATTTGGACATTTTGTATACATACATGTGTCTCTTTTGTAAAGACTTGTTTTGTAAGAATTGCATTAAGAAACTGTCCAGTTCTAAGATTCATAATAAAATATAGGGTGTGTAGTTTAAGGTTGAACCCGCTCACAGCTTCATTGTTTTACGACGACCGATGGCATCGTCCGCTCCGAAATACTAATTTCTTTTAAAAGAACTCCTTGTATAATGCACTTTGGATTACTGAAGTTTGTCAATTATCGGAATAATGGATAATGGACAAACACCGGTAAATCTGAGGATTTTATAAATTATCATTGGGATCATAAAATCACGAAGTAGATGTTTACGACATGTAGCACGAATGGGGAAAAAATATTTTCAGATTTTGATTCGGAAAATTTAAAGGAAAGAGATCACTAAAGAGATCTGGGCATATATGAGGATAGCATTTATTTTAAAGAAATCCCCCCCCCCCACCTGTGGCACTGCGGCCCAACGCGGGCCATGGCCTCCTCATTCTTGAGGTTTCTAGATCACACACAGCGACACATCACAGTCGGTAGGACTCTTCTGGACGCGTGATAAGTGCGTCGCAGAGACCTCTACCCAACAACACACAACACTTACAACAGACATCCATGCCCCGGTGGGATTCGAACCCACAATCTCAGCAGGCGAGCAGCCGTACACCTACGCCTTAGACCGCGCGGTCACTGGGACCGGCATTTTAACCTTTTGGCGCCGGAATTATTTTTTTAAATTTTAGAACATTCTGTATATAAAATGTGAATAAAACAGGAACCAAATTTGGTAGAATTATGAAACAAACTGCATTTTGAAGAGAAAAAAACGGAGAATATATACCATGTTTAAAATATTCAGTACCTGCATTTGTTGAATAAATATATAAAGTGCAACGTTTAGAGGTTAGCGGTGCGGTACGACCAATATAGGGGTCGTTAGGCGTCAAAGGGTTAAAGGAACTGATTGTGTAAATCAGATTCTTGTGACATACGAACAGGATAGTGTTTGTGAAGTTGGCAGTGAAACCTCTGGTTCCATAACATGTCTATACTTAACGGTTTAGGTTTTAGATATAGAGTGTCCAAACAAGAGCGCAAGATTTAAAGTGCGTGCCATTGTCGTTCTGTTAAGTTGGCGGCACTGAAACTTTAACATCTCTCATTTGTCATTTTTGCGATTCGTAGTCATGGAACGCTACGCTAAGGAACAGCGCGTTATTATTGTTAAAAATTCATTACAAAATTGATAACAAAATTAAATCTTGGGCTCTTATTGGGACACTCCATATATAAGAACCTTATGTTTAATAAAGTTGTTTCGTGTCGTGCGCAAGTTGTGCAAAAAAGGTGAAGTTCGCTGGAACTTGTTGCTAAATGGGTGTTGTGATTAGGGCGACGTCCAATGCTGCACACAGCTTTCACCTAAAAGTGAAGCTGTTCTCATGCTTAATTAAGCACCATGACATCAAGACGTATGGAAGTGTGCAGCATCAAGGTAGCGTATTTAGTGGTCAGGTTTACGACCCGACCGCCTTACCCCCCTAGATAGACATATCGATACACACCGGTTGGGTGGAAACCGAATGGACAGCTACTTCAAATCCAACCCTGATCCATCGACAGTCCTGCACGTAGACTACATATGGTGTCGCAGAATTCTGATACTTTGAGTACAGACCCCAGTATCAAACTCACAATAGTTTAGTAATTTCAGAGGTAAAACATTCCCATTAAGCCTTTTTCCTGATACATTTTGTACAAACAACTCATGAATATGTGAGGTTTGACGTAAATACAGCAATTTTGTTGATGATTCAAATCTTCTAGGATGCGTTATTGTGTCCGCGGATAAATATTTACCGATGTTTCGAAGGATTATAGTGCCTTCGTCTTCAGGATCAACCACTCCAAGTACCCGGTCGGATTGATCTTTGTAATGTTTAACGAACAATGTTATGAAATGGAGCTCATCAGGAAGAAGAAAACGAGGTAGACCTAAAGCTACATGGGCGGAAGGGATTAGAGGACTGATGGGAGAAAAGGGATTAATAGAAGAGGACTGGAAGGACAGAGACAAATGGAAGAAAAAGATAAGATAATTGTCAAATGGGCGCAGGAAGATGTGGAAACGTCGAACAGCCTGCTAAATAATAATAATATTAATAATAATATCTGTTTTATTTAAAGACCCAGTTTGTACCGCTCAGTAAATACTCCCCACCTTCCTTTTACTTATTGCTGTGCCAGCCAAAGTCGCTGTTTTTCCTGAGATACATACGAAACACATAAATACACTGTGTGCACAGAACGTCGAATTATTAGGCGCTTTCGCGTAGTTGAGGAAAGCGTATATCAGCTTTGTCATTTCTGCCTTTCTCTTCGTCCATCCGTCTGCCAACCGGTCCTTCCGTCTGTCGGACAAAATGGAACAATTCTAATCCCAATGGACGGATTTCATTAAATGTGATATTTGAGTATTTTTCGAAAAGCAGAACACGTATTTTATGTTCAATAAACTCTTCTCGGAAAATTGTGCCATCTATCATGTAATGTGGAAAAAGAAATTGGTAGAGACAGGCAGGCCACAGATGAACTAACATGTGGCGCAGAAAATATGCCATTTGCATCCACGATGACTAAGGATAACACACACATTCATGTTATTTAACGCTTATTGCCTCACAACTGACAAATTCCGTCTGATCTCGTAAAATGTATTATGGCAGCACTTACAAAAACCGAGAAAATGGTCAACTACCTATCTGTAATTACGATCTGTGTAGCCAAACTGTACGTCTAAAGAAGGTCGCGAAAAAATGAGCATTCTTTTGACTCAACGCAGCGTAGGGCACAACACTTGAACGCCTAGGCACGATTTGTTTCCAGTCGACATTAACCTGACATAGAGCATTGTTGTGCAACACTCAATATTTTTATGCAGTTGGCAATGGCTCAATAACACAAACAGTATATATTGAGTAAAGAGAGACCAACTTGATGTCACTTGCTTCATTATTTCATTATTTGATGCTCAACATGTTTCGGATGTTAATACATCCATCCTCAGGAGCTTGCGACTTATTTGTTGAGTTATTTCATGGGTTGAATTGCTCTGGTTCGATGTGTTCGTTGTGGCAATACAACCCATGAAGTAAGTCAACAAATAAGTCGCAAGCTACTGAGGATGGATGTATTAAGATCCGAAACATGTTGAGCATTAAATAATGAAATAATAAAGCAAGTGACATCAGAATAGTGCTTCAGCCTGCATACGGATACCACACCACCACAGCCAAACCACAACGTAACACCAACACACATCGAACCAGAGCAATAAAACCCATGAAATAACTCAACAAATAAGTCGCAAGCTCCTGAGGATG
>Ga0123355_10018024_pt1 | contig 11181 bp, 9 predicted proteins | sample TergutEmb28metaG_3_FD_89872 | JGI IMG/M metagenome (GOLD analysis project Ga0123355, IMG submission 89872) | Embiratermes neotenicus P1 segment gut microbial communities from Petit-Saut dam, French Guiana - Emb289 P1 | ecosystem: Host-associated > Arthropoda: Insects > Digestive system > Gut ...
CCCATGAAATAACTCAGCACATAAGTCGCAAGCTCCTGAGGATGGATGTATTAACATCCGAAACATGTTGAGCATTAAATGAAGAAATAATAAAGCAAGTGACATCAAGTTGGTCTCTCTTTATTCAACAATTGTTAAAATGTCCAATAATACTGTATAAGAGTATTATATCAGAGTGCTGGTGCGGTAAATCTTCGGATATCAATAGGGCTGTGGATTACCATCATTGAGTGTTTTTCTTGATTCATTCAGTCTCTCTTTACCATTTCAGATATATCACTTTTAAGTAAGGCAGGGAACCTTCGGAATCCTCCCCCCACTCAGTATACATGATCACAATCACATCTCCTTCAAGCCATATTTCTTCCAAGTTTTGAGAAAGAAACTCTATTACATAACCGTCGAATTGAGGAATTTAATTTTGCAATTTTCTTCTAATAAATCGGCTTCTCAATTGTATATGAGATTTAACGTGCATTACAGCCTAAAAGCACAAATCTCTTCCTCAGAAAAGATCAACCCTCACATCCAAATCAGAGTGCTTTCATAGTTCATACACAGATATAAATACATACACCCAACCTTATTGTTCGAAAATCCTCTAGCGAGTTCAGAAAGCAGTAGAATATATCATGCATAGCACAGGAGAAAGAATTCAACAAATTTTCTCTTGTCCTCCTCCAATCATCCCTAACACAGCGTCCTCCCTTCCCTGTTGCCTGTTGTAACTTGTGATGTGTGGTTTACTTCTGTCATTCTTCAACCTCCCTCATTTATGAGGGGTTGAAGTACTATGGGGTGCTGCTGAACAATGGGCTCGTGATAGTTCTAAGGGGTACAGACTGCATAAATTCGCATTCGGGTAACAATATGGTATCAAAACCAGACCACGTGTCTTCCCCTTTCTTTCCCTTGTATGTTATCCGTAAGAAAGTGTAGGTAAATTGAAGAGAGAGTAAATCCGCGGAATTAACACTTTGTTTTAAAATACCGTGGAGTTGTGCTTTTCTTTTATTTTGGCCTCAAAACTTGCTATTTGCTGGATGTGCTTGGAAATTTATGTGCTGCGATTTCATAGAAGAAACAGGATTTAATTTGTAAGTAATTTCACTACTCGATAAGTCTGTGTAGTAACACCAAATTCCTTGCAAAGTAGTCCTAATTGAAATGCTAATTGTTGCTCATTTGTTCAAGAAATTCCCGCAATTCGTGAAAGCCGATGTTTAATCGCGCTCTTCAACAGACCATATACTGGACCCTGTCCTGAATGAGACACACCTGTGCAAAATGTCACATTTTATATATTTAAGATCCATTTTAACATAACGCTCCTCTCTATGCCTAAGATCTCCAAATGGCACTTTTCCTTCATCATTACCAAATAAAACTCTGGGTGTACTTTTCATTTCTCCCATTACCCTTTCTCTTCATCGTCCACAATTAGATCGCCCTAATAGACCTATTCGGTGAAGCTTGCAAATTTTGAGGCTCCGCGTCACTTCTTTTTTTTTCCAATGGCCTGTTGCGTTCTGTATCCTACGGCCAAGTGATATCTTTAGAAACATATTCTCAAAAATGTTCCACCTGTGTTCTAACCTTAGGACCAAGGCTCTCACCCGTACAAATCATACTGCTATGCTTTTATGTCCTTAGGTTTCTAGATATGTATTTTGGAAAACAAAGTGTTAAATTTATTCTCTTTTTCACGAAAAAATTTATGAACGATTTTTTGACAAATAATATACCTTACATTTCCAGTCAAATAGGTACAATTGGTGAGCTAATGATAATATCTGAAGACAAGAACAAAGCAACAGTGACGTATAAAAGATACAAACATACGATCTTTAAACTTGTAATGTACAAATATTATGGCAATAAATCCACAAATAGTGAACCGTAGGACATGTAGCTCGTACTGGGTAAAAGAAATGGGTATAGAATTGTTGTTGATAATGGGGTGAAGAAAAGACTTAAGTGATAATATTTAGGTACATCTGCAGCGAAATTGGGTGTGGAGAATCGAAATGGATTGAGCTGGTTTAGAATATTATAGCGGCAGGAATTTGTGAGTAAGGTAACGAAACGTCACCTTCCATAAGAGCGGGTAATTTCTTGGACCGATGCAGTTGTTTAGGAGTGACTTGGTTGGTTAATTTCTGCTGTAGTTAGCTAGAGGTCTATGTAGTTGGGTAAATATAAATAAGGATGTATATTCTGTTGTTCGGTTATTTAGAACGTTGGCTAGGTTAGTTATCTTACACACATTTGTTGGTTAACTAGAGAATTAGATTTCTGACGGAGGTTGATGCGCTACGATTCAAGTGTGACGGGAATTTCTGTTTTCTGTACAGTTACATCGCAAACGGCAAAACCAAAAGCATGATTTCTGTAGTAAAACCAACTAGTTGTCCCGATGTATCAAATTTATTTTATTTTGGAATGACACTCTACATGTTTTGGACGGTATTTCCGTCCAAAACATGTAGAGTGTCATCCCAAAACAAAATAAATTTAATACATCGGGACATCTAGTTGGTTTTACTATAGAAGTAATATTATGATGCACGGCCCTATGAAAGCCAAAAGCGTGAAGTAGTGTCCATATTTTCTTATAAAATAACAGACAGACAAAAAAAAAGGCAAAGAGATGTGTTGCTGTTATTCAGTGTAATGGTTTTTATTAATCTGCAGCACTTTAACATACAAATACAGGCATAAGTATAAAATGGAGCAGACTTAAAACAGAGAGCAGAATATTCCGATTCCAACGACAGAAGAGGTATACGCTTTGTCGACTGTAACATCCCTTGTCTTGTGAAGTTATAATGTACCCTCCGTGAGCTGTTTCGACTTTACAAAATTGCCTAGAAATCAATAGATAAACTTCTAGGGCTTGTCTGTTAATTGTGAGTCTGCACGAATTGTGATGTCTCTGTGTCCATATTCTTATCTTATCAGAAGTACCTGCTGGCACTTTGCGTGTGCTGGCAGGTGTAGATGGACTGTCAAGGATAGGATGGTTAAGGTGGGAGGACAAATATTGGAAGAGACAAGTTACGATGCTTTCTTACACACTGAAGTACTTTCCTATCCAGACATAAAAACCGCACCACTTTTTAACACTCTTTATGACAAGCACAAGTCACAAATGAAATAAACTTTATTCCATCAAAGCTGTTAGATTTAATACGTGAAATATATTTATTTAATTTATACCTTTTTCCTGCTACGTATAAGTTTCGATCATAAACATCATCATGAAGGAGGGCTTTCAGTTCTATCAGCGAGGGTGAGACTTATGCCGGCAGCAGCTGTCTGCTGGCAGGCACAAACATCTCATACACATTTCGACTGAGATGTCGGTCAAAAAGAGTTACCCTGGCCCTCCTGTTTGGGGGCTGGGCTTAGGGATAACATTATTACCTCGTAACAGCTGTTTCGAAAACCCGGTAAAGGAGAAGCCATGGTTCGAAAACGAGAAAAAGCGCCGTAGAAGAAGAACAACAACAACAAGAACAACAAGAACAAGAAGAACAATAACAAGGAGGAGAAGAACAAGAACAAGAATGAGAAGAAGAAGAAGAAGAAGAAGAAGAAAGAGAAGTAGGAGAAGGAGAAGAAGAACAAGAACAAGAATGCGAAGAAAAAGAAGATGAAGAAGAAGGAGGAGGAGAAGAACAAAAACAAGAAGGAGAAGAAAAAGAAGGAGGAGGAGGAGGAGGAGGAGAAGAAGAAGAAGAAGAAGAAGAAGAAGAAGAAGAAGAAGAAGAAGAAGAAGAAGAAGAAGAAAGGTGACGTTTATTGTAAATCCTTGAGGATATTGCACGCTTGCTGATACTAAACATTCTTCTTTATTGTGTAACCCAAACCAACAAAATGCTCATTTTTCAAATTAAAGTTTTAATTCAATTTTTGGTGTCTTCTGCTTGTTTCGAACATCATGTGCACTTCATCAGGACGCCCATTTGTACGTGCAGTTTTTTGTGTTGTTTGTCATGCATTTATGTAAGCAGTTTGGCAGGTGGGATGATGGAAGTATCGAGCACATCCTTCCACCTGCTAGACGGCTTATACAGAATACAATAAAAAGTGTTATGTTGCTTTACATTACATAATTGTATCACAATGCACGGTACAAAAAACAAAATTCTTCTTTATGTTGAACTTCAATACATAAAAATACAGAATAAATTTAAAATGTAAGAAAAATAACTTGTTTATTTTAAGTGCACTGTGGTAATATAACATTTCTTTCGATCCAACCTTCAAGGGATCAAAACACCGCCCACAGACTTCATTGTTTAGCGGCACTTCAGGAATTGGCGCATGTGTTCAAAGATGTCTTGCTTTGAGATATGCGCTCTTTTGGGATTTTACGCAACTCATAATCGTACTTTCGTATCGACGTTTGGAGACAATCTACCGTACCACAGTCCAAGTCTTGAATGCGTGACCCTTGAAGATGGGCCCGATAATTTGTGTCGAAACGTCTGTACGAACCTGTCATTCTACTCTGCGTAAAATTCCCAAAGAGCGCAGATCTCATTTACACCGTGGCAGAAGCCTGGATTCACGCATGCTATCCTGTCCTGGTGGTTGGGTAGCCTACGCCCAGGCGGTTGTTCATTTCAGTTCCTTTCCCGTTTACGGCCACAACTCACCCGTCTGTTATCTCACAGAGTCGATCGCCAGTTCAAGCACGTCTCTCAGCATGATATCCATAAGGAGACACTGACATCTAATTCATGAGTATCAAACAAGCCCAAAAATTTCATCTGTAGTTTTTCTCAACACTGTTATTCTAAGGGTAGGTTTTTGTGACCACCTGAATTTCGACGCATGCAGGTAGTAAGTAGGAAGAATAACTGCCTGTTTTATTGGCATAATATTTATATCTTAACCTCTTCAAATTAGCAGCTCTCTCAGAAGAATACAGATATAAAATACGATATTCACATGTACATGACACTCAAAATAAAATACCATATTTTGGGGTACACAAGATGCATTTTTCCCCGTCAAATAACACTGTGAATCTGAAGCACCTTAAGTTCAGTACGCTGACATCCTCATAGTTCAGGTTCTGGTTTCTTCATACACCTTCGATCTAGAAGATGCTGGGTTATTTTATGAAACGCTCTTAAAGGGAAAATTCTGTCTTACACTCCGGCAGATGCTATACAATTCTTACACGCAGAGGCACAAAAATATGTAGGCACTGTTACACGTATATCAGCAATGTACAATTCCACTCAGAAATATATATATATGTAGGATGTCTAGTTCTCCATTGGTCCCAAACACAGTTTATTTACAACGTTCTGGAAGTTAATCTTGAGAAGATGTGTCGCAGTTGTGTTATGGATAATAAAACTCACAGTTAATCCAGTCAAACACACCAATTGCTTCTTTCAGTGTCAGTTCAACATGTTTCGGCCTGGAAGGTGTCAACAGGTTGACCGAGAATAATAGAGAGTGTACAAAGTTATATTGACACTGAGATCTGACTTTCCATATAACTGTGTACATAAACTAATATTCTTGGTCAACCTGATTATCGCCTATGGGGGCGAAACATGTTATTGAATTTACACTGGAATAAACAGTTCGTGTGCTTGAACGGATTTACTCTGATTATTATTGCCTGTGACTTGACATTGCCCGCTTAATTATGCATAATCAAAGATACTAAGCTTATAAATATTTTATTGTTCAACTTATGCACAATTATATAACCCGTAGGTAGAATTAAAATTATAAAATATTTAAAAGTACTCCGACATGTTTCGGATCACAGAGGATCCGTCATTAGGGAACCTTATACAGTACTTGGCTAAAATTATAAGAATGGTTCTATCGTGTCTTTTAACATGGACAAGGTTGGTGTTGTGGCAGCTGCCATAACACCGACCACGTCCATGTCAACGGGCACGATAGAACCATCTTGTAATTTTAGCCAAGTACTGTACGAGGCTCCCTGATGATGGATCATTTGTGATCCGAAACATGTTGGAGCACTTTTAAATATTTTATAATTTTAATCTTATCTACGTATTATATAATTGTGCATAAGTTGAACAATGAAATATTTATATGTTGATGGTGCACGGTGCAAATATGAACACTAAGCTTTGTTTACAAACTTTTTTACATCTTTATACATCCATAAGTTACTGTATTGGTTACAAAGTACATCACAGTAAGGTAGTGTACCTATGTTACAGGTAGTACTGTAATGTTATTTTTAGATACTGTCAATTGGTTGGAGTGCGACTGTATCTATTTTTGTTACTTATGCATCTGCTTATGCAAAACAAGTGCGAATATTTGCCAGTGCAGCGGCTCACATTCTCCTTTCCGAACAAAGCTTATAACAAAGTTGCTGTCGTCATAGTAACAAATGCTGTATATATAAATTTGTAGTGAAATTCTAACATAAAATCGAGAAGAATGAGATGGGCTGGGCATGTGGCGCGTATGGGTGAGGAGAGGGGGTGTATAGGGTCTTGGTGGGGAAACCGGAGGGAAAGAGTCCACTGGGGAGACATATGCGTAGATGGGTGGATAATATTAGGACGGATCTTCAGGAGGTGGGATGTGGGTGTATGGACAGGATAGGGCTGGCCCAGGATAGAGACAGGTGGCGGACGCTTTTGAGTGCGGTAATGAACCTTCGGGTTCCGTGAAATGCGGGGAATTTCTTGACTAGCTGCAAACCAGTTAGCTTCTCAAGGACTCTGCACCATGGAGTAAGTTTGTAGTGTAATTCTAACAAGAGTGTCTGTTGCTGTGTTAAACAAAGGTGCACAGACTGCAGTAAAACTCTTTAATCCCTACTGGTTCAATGTCGAGTTACACTCGACAGCGCCTTCTGTTGCGCAAGAAAGAGCGTCGGGCTCAAATTGACACTGCGTTTTACGATGTTTTATTTTTCTAAGCTCCGATCATCTAAACCCTGCTTGTGAGATTCGGAGGTTATAGACTTTCTGGAAAATTAATTTGGACCAGACTGTTGGAATTCATGAAATTATTTGGGCTCCAAAGGGTTGAGTAATTGTCGAGGTAAAGTACAAACGGTCGGGCGGACAGATTCAAACCCCCTTAAACCATTTTGGTTAATGGACATCGCACAGTATTCCCCCATACGATGGAATATTATCAAAATAGTGATATCATTGTCAAAGCTGTTCGTGTTATTAGACTGCGTATGAAATTTATTTTAGACAAACTATTAGGCAATGACTGAATGTAAGAAAAGACAGCCCGTTCTTCATATTCAGAGGAACGTGCATCGTAATATGTATTCTTATAATAAAAGCCAACGAAATGCACTATTTCTCAAATTTATTTTGATAAAGTATTCTACATTCTCAAAATAAATTTGAGAAATAGTGCATTTCGTTGGCTTTTATTATAAGAATAGCCCTTTCTTGTTCTTAGTAACGTGAAGGGACTAATGCCTGAGGTATAGAAAAGAATTTGTCGTTCCTAGTTGAGGGGTCAGAAAGGAACGATGCCGGTCTGTGCACAATGCCACAGATCGCAGCATGGCCAGAATGTGATACTGCACTGTTAAAATAGAAGAAAAAACGATTAGACCTTGCAAGATCAACTGTAACATTTGAAAGAATTCAAGGACAGACACATAAATTACTCGGAGAATTTTAGACATATTTACATCGGCATTATATAAACGTAAATTTCGACTGCTTTAGTTTAACGGATCCAATAAAAAGTTGACACGCAGAGAGAGCGTTTAGATGTTACAAATAACGCTCATTTGCGCTATTCACTTTCATGGGAAATGTTAACTCCCAGTTAACGAGGTTACACATAGCACGGCCGAAAGACGTGATATTTAGTGCCGTTATTTGCTAAATTTATATATATATATATATATATATATATATATATTCTGGGCCATAAGCAGGCATACGATAAAAGAACACAGTATCTCAGGTACAAAAATAGGCCCGATGTAATCGGTAATGGGTAGACGCGGATTCACATTTTATCGAAAGTAAATCGCCAGAAGATAGCACAAGGGTGTCATTTCCACGCTACTAACGAGACATCTCGTCACTGGCGCCCTGGAATCTTGCAGCTGCTCTTTTCTCATTTTCTTCGTAAACGTTTCTTCTCTTCCTGAATCATCTTCAGGTTCTGAAGTCTCCTTAAATTTAAATTTGTAACCTCGTCTTCTGGCACCAATTTGAGAGCTTCTTGGTACAGAACCTCCGCTTCCTCTAGTCTCCCGGTGAGGTGATACAAGGCTCCCAAATTCGCCATACTTGAAGCTTCCTAGAAATATACGAAACACGGTTTGGTGACAGACTCAGCTCTGACACGAAGGTATAAATTAGGCAATGAATTCTGCTGCACTGTACACATCTCCCTTGAGTAGTGGATAGCTGTTTTACTTGTCGGTGTTCTTAATTTCTATATAACCTGCAAAATCATTATTATCACACAAGCCCATCTTCAAGCCTAATATTTGGAATGTTTAATCTCTGAACACTTTAATAAATTACAGACCTTAGATATGCATTAATATTATCCTAAAGAGCGATGTTTACGAAAACAGGTTACTGGATTTTCTGTTGACTCCTAAGGCAGTTCCAACTGGGAATGAGACAGTCATCTTTGAACTTGTATAGAACCCTAGAATCTTCCAGGGCTTCTAGATGCGTATAAGGAGATGGGACTAAAATAATTAATATTATATAGGGCCTAACTAAAATAGTGGCCCGGTATAGCGACTCGCGACGGACTGGACAGTCCGGGCCTAGACACTCGGTGTGAGCGAGATTTGCTTCATCCGTCCATACATACCTGTCCTGGGATTCACACAGCTTTGTCTAAAATGGGTATCGGGTGTATATCTAGGGTGTAAAGTGGCCGGGGCGTGGCGTTTACCACCCCAATCTAAGGCCGAGGTTACATAAACAGTAAATCTATACCTCTACTCCTCCACCGGGCCTTCATGGTCTATTCTACGGTGACAGTTTATGTAACTAAAATGAAAAAGGGCTTAAGATACAGTTTTGGAAAAGACATAGTTTGGACCAACTCGTAAAATCACAAAAATTAATTTGGGAAGCAATCTCCAGCGTCTTTATAGATAAATTTAAAATAAGATTACACACGGATTTCTCATCTTAAGTGGGGGAAGTTTTTAGTCCCCTAAAAATTTAGCGTTCTTTAAATAGCGTATTACCATTACGTGTAAAAATAAGTATAGTAGTGGTATATAATGTCTTTGTCGTCTTCTTTTGAACACGCTGCAACATATCAGCCATTGAACAACTACCCACTACAATACTGGATGCTATCGCCTGCGTAAAGGAACGTCAAGACGCTCTCAGACGAACAACACGCCATGTCTTCACGCGAGTTGCAAAGTGCATTGATGTTGACGGTGGAATTTTCGAACATTTATTATAAACTGTACCAACTCTGTCACTTGAACAATAAATACCGGTATTAGAAGCAGTACGTACAAGTAATATCTCTTTATCAACAATTTTGCGATTGTACATTCAAATAGCTCTATCTCGGGAACCGTTCGGAATAAGACACATGTTCATATAAACATTTTTGCTTAGAATGACCGATACTATGACCTCCCAGAATATTGCCCTTTCCTCCTGGGACACTCCGTATAAGTATTATTAGTTGTGCTGGTTTATTATTTATTAACTGATTAAATTATACACCGTCATGTTACGCAACGTACAGTCGTTGCACAATAATTGCGTGGTCTTGTGCTTGTATCTTCACTGCCCCGTAGATAGTCAAGCAACATTTAGGTTGCCAGTCTCGGTAGCTCCTCACTACACCATATTTCACCAGAGATTTTGGTGTGCGAGATGCCCAGTTCAAATTTAAACCCGATATTTAACGACCCTGACTAAAATAGTCAGTCTTAAACATTTTTTTTTCCAGAATAGTACTGGGAGATTGACATCTCCTATTAAATCCTTATCAAATCCACATCCATTATCATCATCCAGTCTCATTCGCCATTACATAACCCTGCAGTTTAAACTGCGTGGTTAAATAGCAAAGTCTTGAATTACGCTGAGTTCCACGGCCATACTGCAGTGCACCGAGACTTGTATCACGTGAAGAACTGAATGTCCGTACAGTGCACCGAGGCCGGCATTGAAGCCTTAGCCCTTATTCATAACAAATTTCACACATCCAGCTGACTTATTTCGTCACTCTACTTGTATTGCAAGTCTTAAGAATATTCCCACGACAACGGCTAGATTGTGCTACTGTCTGCATCCCATTCAGTAGATGGCACTGACCTGGGGTCGTAGGGAGATAGCGAGCTTGTAATAGTTCTCCGCATTCCTGAAGTCTCCAGCCAGACGCAGGCTGGTGGCAGCGGTTACCACGTCCTCAAACTCCGGCGTCTGCGACAAAGCTACGGCGTCTTCCAATTTAGTGGCTGCTTCTGCGTACCTCTTCTGTGAGAGAAGGAACTGACCTGCGAACAGTGGGATACTTTAGCGCTATAGTCTATTGCTAGGAGTTTGTGCTGCTTGAGGTAGGCACATGCACTAAACACAGGATTTGTTGTTCGTGTCCTTTAATTATAAATATATATATGTATATAAAAACACAATATATATATATACACGAAAGGTGTATCCAAAAGTCCCAGGACAATGCTCATAACACGCAAGTCGCTTGTAGTTCACGAGTTTCCCGCTAGGGTGTGTTGCCGTGGTGTCTTGTGAGTGAGTGTGCCGAGTGATGTGGTTGGATGTGGAAGCGTTTGATTGTTGCACGTGTCTTTATGTGTGTATTGCATCAGCCGTCTGCGATTTTCTGATATCGGCTGTATGGCGGAAGTTGACGAACAAAGGATGTGCATCAAGTTCTGTGTGAGATTGGGTAAAACAGAAAGTCAAACTTTTGAAATGTTGAAACAGGCTTTTGGTGATTCGTGCATTAGCCGTAGCCGACCTTTTGCGTGGTTTGGACGTTTCAAGAATGGCAGAACTTCGACTGCTAATGATGATCGATCAGGTCGGCCAAGCACGGCAACAACACCCTCAAAAGTGGAACAGGTACGGGCGGCTGTCAACCAGGATCGTCGTCGTACCATACACGATCTCTGTGCAAAGGTTGGAATTGGTTATGGATCTTGTCAGCGAATTCTCACAG
>Ga0123355_10018025_pt1 | contig 11180 bp, 8 predicted proteins | sample TergutEmb28metaG_3_FD_89872 | JGI IMG/M metagenome (GOLD analysis project Ga0123355, IMG submission 89872) | Embiratermes neotenicus P1 segment gut microbial communities from Petit-Saut dam, French Guiana - Emb289 P1 | ecosystem: Host-associated > Arthropoda: Insects > Digestive system > Gut ...
CCTGCCTATGAAGATGGAACTGATAGTGAGTTCCGAAACGTCGGCAATTAGAACTCAGACGCCGGGGAATTACCCAAAAAAGAATAAATTACATTTAGAACACGGCGAAAGCTTAAAAACAAGAAAGAACTAAGCTGTTGTAACAAATTAATCCTGTCTGTCACCCTGTTTTCTACACAAAACATTCAGCTTCAGTGCAGACAATCATACAGAGATATATTGTATTATAGTCCATTTTTAAATTTCCTTCCTTAAATTGTATATGAAAGTCTTTGATCACAAATTTTTGGACAAAAGTGTCAAATGTGCAATGAAACAGTATAACTGTTAAGTGTCAAAGTGCTAGAATCACGCTTAGCTATTACTTCATATACTGGTAAATCCAACACATCATACGTACATGATTCTGTACTAGGGCCTGACAGAAGCTAGAGTCACTCAAATGGAGCTTCACAATGTACCTGAGGCACTCAATAAAGCATCTCACAACAGCACTGCATTCTGAAGCACTCTGCAGGACAAGCTTCTGGCTAACGCTATGTAACAAGAACAAAACATGCCTTCAAGGTGAAGTTACAGACACTCAGTGGGAAAATCAAATTCTACCTTGATTTACAATTATTAAATTTTGAAATCAAATTCCAAAGTAGCCAATTTCATAACATTTAATTCCACATATTAAAAATGTGGAGTCTCCTTGCTCTAATAAAACATTTCAATGTTCCAGCTTATGGTGCTACTTTTAAATACTGATGATACATTTGTAACAACCTTAACCATTGAGCTTAGCAGTGTTCCAAAAATATTCCAGGCTGATGATGAGGAAAATGATGATGATGGGGGGTCGTGGAGGAGAAGGTGTAGTAGCAGCAGCAACAGAACAAGGACAAGTAGGAGGAGGATATGTAAGAGAAACAAGACCTAGCTAATTTTAAAATAATATCCTTGCAGAAAGACAGAGAAAAGCAAAAAAATCTCAGCTGGAACATCCAGTTCTTGGCTAGGAATTGAACCAGGTATCTGCCTAATACACAGCAGGCATGTTACTGAATTACCAAACTAAAACCTTTAACTACAAGCACGTTGTTTCCTTATAAATAAAATGTAAAATGTTATCAAACTGCTCATTCATGATGCTTAACATGTAATGTCCCAAGTTCAACACTGTTTGTGCAATATTAAAAGCCATGCCTGACAACACAGTTTCTTAACATTCACATACTGTTACAATGTTAATGATACTTCATTATTAGCTTCCGTACCATAATGCTACTTGTGATACCTTCATGTTAGTTTCCGTATTGCCTTCCTAACGATACCAGTGTCATACAGCTTATGCTGTTGATGATACTTCACATTGTTTTCCATACTGTTATGCCAATATTACTTTCACATTAGTTGCCACATCAGTTAAGCTGAACGTGACCATCAGTGGTTGAAACACATTGAGGCTTTAACAGACTTTAATAACACCCACTCCTTGAATGGTCTGCTATACTTAAACAATCTAAAAATGTTATTAGATACAAATATTTTTAACCAGTTTTATATGCTGGAATTTCTTTAACATATCATGTTAGGTCAACTCTTTAGTTAGGCATTAGGAAATTTTAATGGTAAGATTTGAGGCTCACATCTTCAAACTTGATGCATTAAGCACTCTTAGACACTGTGCCATTATGTGTGTTGTATACCGATTGAAGACAAACTGTAGATTACACAATAAAAAATCCATCACATAGATACAAATGTTAGCATTATGGTCATGGTGGTAGGTTCCACAGAGGATATGAAAAGCAATTATAACCAAAATGTCGCATATATAACAGCAACTGATTGGAACAGCTATATCACAATAGTGTAAAGGCAGAAGAAGAAGTCTGTCCATGTGGGTAGTGTCACTGAAACTTTATATAAAAACTAATAAAATGGCATTTCACCTATTAATATACAACCTATGTACATGATGTGCCAGGACCACTGGCATAAACAATAACACATTATACGTACACACCGCTAATGTGTGCTGCCTTTTAAATATTCTACATACTGATACATCACTGCCACTCAAAACAATTCATCATTACCTGTTTCTATAAATTTGTCCACTTGCACACTTTAGACAGCCAGCAACATACACTTATCACCACACCAGAAAGAATTGATAAACCTTCTTCTACTAATATTTTGTTCCAGCAGGTTTACAAATTCTTTGTCAAACCGTAAGATCAATACATTTCCCATGATTTGTCAAAACACTGTTTCAGTCTCATGCAAAATACTGTGATTTCCTTACTTTTAGTCAGAACAGCAATGCTAATAATAAGAGTACAGGTTGAAAATATACTCTAGTCTCAGTACGGCATATATCATGTTATGGCAAATGTGTACCATGCAAGAGTTTGCAGTGCAGTTCCAGAATTAAAAAAATCAAAACAAATGATAAATATCTCACCCATGAAGCATATTGCTAAAAAATTTGTCATGAAAGTCCTGCTTATTGGAGCAAACTGAAGATGAAATCTTGCAAACAAATGGAAGAATATTTGGGAAGATTGTGGCTGCATTGCCTTGACCTCCCTCACGAAGGATACGCCACAGTTTAGGCAGCACAAGTTTCTCTGCATTCACATGCTGCCAACAATCCTGAAAATTTGGTCCTTATGAGAACACTAAAACTATGACACAGCTCAATTATTACTATATTGGAAATGTGAAACACCAGTACAGCTCACAACCTCAACACATTGAAATTGAAAGGTCCAAAAGATTTGAAATGTCACATATAGGAGTTATATGCACATAATCATTATCCCCCCCCACACACACACATGCAAGCACACGCACGCGCACACGCGCACACACACACACACACACTATAACAGAGCATTCGTAATGCCCATTTTAATTAAACAACATATAACCAATGATAGCAAAAGAAAATAAATTTCATGCAGACTGATATTAAATTAAAATGTTTATTTAAACTTTAGTCATTTTGGATTAAATGTGAATGTTGAAAGCCAATGTGTATAATTCACTTGACTGTCACAATATTAATATTCTGATTCAGGCACCTTCAACCCATTTCAGCTACTATAAAATTCTGTAAGTTCCTTCAGGTTAAACAAATCACCAGCATTCTGTATATATTCCCTAAATCTGAGCATAGCAGCAATTTTATTCTCATCATAGAGAAAGATTTCAAGAATCATATAAACTTCATGGAGGAAGAATGTAGAAAGAAGAAATCTGTAAAATTGCTTAAAGAAATTATGAGAAATAAAACCAAGCAGTGCATAATGAATCATCAGTACATGGTCACGAATCGTATTTAAAATTTCTTAAAGAATCTTTAGGACACTGATAACATTAAAAATAATGGCCTCAAAACATTTATATGAGGGTAACCCTGGAAAGGTCTGCCAGTTGCAAAGTACTGTGGCTTAGGAAAATTGATGTATGGCATAGCCTAATTCATATGAAAGTTATACAACTCATTTTCTTTGCTGAGGCTACAATCACACCGAAAACTTTTCTTTCAGAACTTCAAATATCCTCAGCTGAGGGTGGTACACTTATTTTACATTACACACAAAAACCAACAGAAAGAAAGAAAAGTACACAGGTTTTTTTAAAACATGTATAAACATTCACCATTCCAGAATCCTATAATTAATACTTACAGTGTTGCCTCTATCCCCAGCTATTTTTACATTCTTTGTAGGTAACATTTTATTAAACAACCACGGCTATTAGAAAATAATTCAAGCAATGAATCTGCCCTAGTGTAAAACACCGAACTCAAAGCCTGGGCATGCTCTGTGTCTAAAAAAATTATGGGCCCGCTTATTATGAGAGAAAAACACATTAAAAAAGCTAACCTGAACTGTAGTAAGAACATGCAGTGACGCTCCCCACACTGTTGGCAATACAGCAGGGTCTGTTTCATCTAAACTGCCAAATACAGCAAGTGCTGCACGAGCTCCTTCATCGGCCAATAAATCAGATGCTTTCTGACACAGAGCAATAAGCACAGAGAACCAAGCATTTCGGATTAACGCTGAGGTATGCTTTGAAAGATTCCAGAACTTCTTCGAAGCAATGAGCTTCTTATTGGCTTCATGAGCAGATTGGAGTTGATCTGCAGGAAGCTTCTGTAGGTACAGTACATAGCCTTGCAAACTGCTCACAACAATTCGCTGATACTTGGCTTCCATCTCTTCTGGTGCTACAACCCTTAACAAGATTACATGTATACATATTAGTACAGTACACAAATCCCAGTTACCAGGATGCCATGGTGACTGAATTTTGTATGGTGGCACCTAGAATATTGATGTGGTTCTTAGAGTACTGGAAAATTTGTGTACCCCCAAGATGTTAGTAGCGTTGTTAAATGAATGTTAACCTAAAACAATTAGTATAGGTCAAACAACGAGCTGTACAACAGAATATAAAAAGTAAGCTGCAAAGTCTTTATTTCACACACACTCTCTGTCCTCTACAAGCATCACAGACACTAACATAAGGAAAACTTTGGCACTTCTATTCCATAATAACAAGATTATGTACATGACTGATGCACAAAATTAAGAACTGGCTAAGGTATAATGTATTCCTTAATTCTGGGTCAACAGATCACACTCCCAACCTCTTCACTGCAACTGCTCTACCATACTGCCAGTTTTCTAGATGACATCCTAGACGATTACTAACACACCCCATCAGTGAATACAAGAAAACAAACAGCCTAGCACATTTCTATTTCAAATTTCAGCATTATTACTAACTACATGTGTAACTAATTATGTCTCTACCATTAATACCCATAGATACAGCAGACCACTTGACTGAGCTCAACCCAATGCCTATTAGGAACACACTGTGTTAGAAAATCCAATTTCCTGAAAGCTTCATTTCTTTACCACATGTATACCTCATCCTAAACCTTCCAAGATGTCACTATTCAACATGTTTTCCCACAATTTTCTATGTATTTTTTGCTTATCCCATCGGAGCAACCATCAAAATAATGCTGTCCATTGTATTTATAGTTTTCAGGGGAGAACACAAGACTTCTTGTACATACACAGATACACAAATGCATGTGTATCAGCCCACACAGCCAGACATGCACTTCTGTATACATAAAATGTTTTTCCCACTGTTCTGAATGACAATGATGTACAATACTTTGTATCATTATGAAACCTGATTTAAAAAAATATTCACATTACAAATGTTTTAGAGTGAAGATTTGGAAGTCTTAAATTTTCCAATACAATATGTGTCACTTTTACTTCTAGAAATCATCCCAGTCACTTCACTCATTCCTGATTGCAACCTGCAGTAACACAAGCAATACGTGTGAGGCCAGGATAGGTTCATAGCGGCTTTAAATTGAAAAATAAGTCAAAATTAGGAACAAGTTTCAATCACAAAAAATTTATAAACATCTGGATATGCTAGAAGCTTCTACTTACAGACAAATACCATGGGGTCAGGGTCACTATCATGAAGACCAAATGCAGAAAATAAAGGAGGTATACAATCACTTCTTTTTAATCCAGCTAAATGTACATTATATGTTAAATACATATATTTATCACCAAATACCTCCTTCATGTTTCGGTGTTTGTTACACCATCATCAGGGAGACCATGTTAGGAGGTAGTTGGTGATAAATATATGTATTTAACATAATATACGCATTTAGTTGGAATAAAAAGAAGTGATTGACTACAAGAATGCAAAGTGTGGAAAGCTTCAAAATAAAGGCGGCGTAATCAAATATACATATCAACAACAAGTCAAAGGCACATGATGTTCTGCAAAGAAGACATCAATTTAAAAACCATTAATACTGCCTACAGTGGCGATTCCTGAACGAGGCTGCAAACCAAGCTGTACATCAGGCTTTATAATAGTCTGATGTGGTTGTGTTCATTTTGTATAAAAATGATATAGAGTTTCAGATGAAAATAAAAGTTACAATGCAACTAAACCCACATTTTCTACAGACTGTGTTAATATCTGACACAGCACAATCTAAAAAGGGGCAGAGTATGCATATTTAGATCAATGTTCCCATTCAAATGATAAGATCATAACACATATGACACTTTTTTGAAAGAGATGGCCTATCCACATAAGGCTCATAATCCATATTTTTGGACAAAAACTGGAGAATAAAACATGCAACCTAAGAATCGAACTAAATTAGAAAAACACATTTACTGAAAGAATCCTGACAGGACACCGTATTAAAATGTGGTACTTTCCCCAACTTAATGTACTAATTTTGTTAATGGAATACTGAAAAATTCTGCAGAGGTTATGTAGGATCTACAAAAAGATATGTGTAGATGACCAAATATGTAACTGACCCTTCTTTTACAACACACACAAACAGCCATATCTGCCAGTGATATATGAAGTCACAAACATAAACTAAATAATAAATAGCCTAGCAGTGTATAAAAAAGACTGACCCCCTGGGTCATCTTTCTTCTGCATACCTGTAAGTTCCATTATTTCTTTCAATTACAGGGTTCAGTTCTGAAATTTACTGCCAGGAAAAAAATTTAAAAATACCACATATAGTATGCAATACACAGGTTTTCATATGAAGTGTGACAAATAATTAGAACTATCAATAAAAGCAGATAATATTATCCCTGACCTTTAGTCATGTGCTTACCTATCATGTATTGTCTTCAGGCTTACCACATGTAACAGAACTAGAAAAACTACTTCCCAGAAATTATTTCAGTACTGTCCCCATGCTGCTCCATGTGCCTTCAAGCAATTCAACATGGAAACCTTTCCATGATATTTTTTGTTTCTCATACAAGAAAGCCTTCATGCTTACTTCTGGTGTGGAATTTGGGTCCAAAATATCAAATCAAGAGGCCATTTATCTTATTACAAGGCTGACAAAAAATGAAAAGGAAACACACTTACTTCGGGTTGCTCAGTGTCTGGGCAGTCTGAACTATAAGGTTATCACAGATGTACTGCAGAATCTCCTCCTGACAAAATATAATGGCTTCTATTGCTTTCGTTGGAGGGAAAGCACCCTGTTTACACAAAAATACAATAATAACTTTAGTGTGAAATTGACATCATATAATATTCGATTCACCAAACCTTCATACACAATTTCACATAACACTAAGAGTCCAAGACTTGCAATGCCACTGTGTTACAAATGTACTTGTTCACCACATGTCAAGATACTTTTTGTTTCTTAACTTGTTGCTGAACTTATATTGCCCATAGTTTCATGATGAGGCCCAACAACTACGTTAATGGTAGTTGGCATAATTACAGTGGATATGTAAAGTAAAACTGTCCTTATGCATGGTATGAAACAGGCAGCTAAACTCATTCTTATCCTGGACGCTAGACAGAGGTGAGTGGTCAGTTTTACACCCTGACCTCTTCACTCCCAAGCAGTGTCTCCACTATGCACTGCACAGGAGGAAGAGTGGGGCCCACAACCATTCTGTGTGACAGTTCAGAATGGAATTTAAAGTCTATATTGACTTTCCCGAGCTTAAGGCAAATGAGGTGATTCGCACACCCCTGATTTGAATACAAACTGAACTAACTTTACACTGTTTAAAGAATGTGTACTGTGAATCATTTGGAACTGTGGATGGTCTGCTTGTTCGTGCAACATAGTAGCTGACCCTGTGGTATGATGTTTTATTTGCTGTACACAGTTTTGATGTAAAGAAGAAAACAAGATGATCACTAGCCTATGATTTCCAAAACAATGTTAAAGGGGACAGACAACCATCTGTTGCTCTGCATCAAGAGTATTCAAACACGTACACTTCTTAACTCTCTACGTTACCTAACAATTTAAAATTGTGGCCAATGTAATACATCAAATGAATATAAACTGTATGACAACTTGGTGATTCATTTTAAATTACCTTCTTTTTGCAGTGGGGCTGGGACAGCGCATTCGGTATAGTGATTCGTTACAGGCTGGACAGTCCAGGGATTGAATCCCAGCGGGGGCAAGATTTTCTGCACTTGTGTACACTGGCCTGGGTCCCTCCCAGCCTCCTACACAATGTGTACCAGGTCTTTCACAGGGGTAAAGTGGCTAGGGCATGGCACTGACTACCCACCCCTATCAAGCATTCAGGTTAAAGAAAGAGTAGAACTATGCCTCTACTCCACATCTGGGCCTTCGTGGCCTGTTCTAGGGTGAAATCTGCAGTGCAAGACACTGTGTTTCACAGTCACAAGCAGCAAGCATCCATGTACAGAGCACAAGCAGTGAACACATACTGATGAACAATCATGAGATGTAAAACTTAATTTCACAAGTTTTAGATTAGGCATTACACTGAACAGTGACATCTGGATCCAAGCTACCCAGCATGCATCAAACCCATTAAATTACGATTAATGACAACAGAGTGAAACATAATCAACAGCCTACTTTAAAACACTATACAGTAAAAACTACTTACAAATGACAGGGGAACCTTGATGTACATAAATTCAGTCCAGAAGCCAATTTTGACTTCATATGAGCAGTATAAAGATATACAGTGTAAGGTATGTGCTGCAAGCAGCTACATACCCTTCCAGCAGCCAGCTTCATCCATCTATAGAAAAGTGGTCTTCAAGTCCAGTGAAAATATATGTCTGTTCTTCGGTCACATCTACCCTGGTTCCTGCCCAGTGATTTGTCAAGCAAGAGAGACTCCACAAGTAGCTGCTAACACTCTTCTCTTCATTACCACAAAACTATCGTGTACATACAAAAACTACACTCAATTTATTATTTTAATACAGACATATTATAGGAATCAAACCTGAAATGCCAAAGCAGCAGCACTCGCAGCTGGAGGGTATGTGTCATACTGGGATGTAAACCATGGACCAGCCAACTGACGAAGATATGGAGCAAGATTACGTTTTACTCTCAGTACTACTGCTCTTAGGGCCTGATGTGCAGCCTCACGGACACGATGTTCAACATCAACAGCCAACTGGCAATACAGACGTGGCCAGAACGGCAGAACAGTTTTTACAACTTCTAAATCAGAATTTGTTACCAATTCTGAAAATTCTTGAAGTGCCTAAAAATTAAACACAAATTCATCAAATATAATATACAAAAATGAAAACATCTTACTGACATATTAAATCAAATACATCACAAATACCTTCAGTTTTGTTGTGGAATCCTTCTTGCCCATTTTCTTCAGTACAAGTTGAAAATCTGAATTAAGATTTGGGCCAAATTCTTCAGATGTGACTGAAAGGCCAGGAAAGAATGGGACAAAACCGCCATCCTCTACAGCAGTAAAACCCACAAATGTTGGTGCTGAATTTCCAAGTAATTCAGCACTCCGTCCACTACTAGATGGCTAACAGGAAACACAGTAATGCTAAATACAGCAATATGGGTATAATATATACATATTAACAACACACAGCCAAGGGGACAAATTCCAATCCAAAGGAGTGTTCAACTCAATGTCTCAAGCACACACACACACACCTGTTTCCACAAGCCTAAGTTGAAAGAAAAGAAATGACCTACAAACAAGATAATACATCACATTTTCATTTAATTTTTATGCTAAGTTTCTAACTCTGTACTACATCTACAGAATTTTACAATTTCAAACCACTATATTGTTAATAATTAATTTATGCTTCCACTTCAAATACAATGTACACCTGATATTCTAAAATCTTAGTTCATTCAATCAATGCCCATGTATTGTCTAATACATACCATCACTCTATCATCACATAGTCACAAGTAGACTTCAAATAACTATATTCTCAAGCAACACACACACACACACACACACACACAGCAAGGATCTCTGAATTATGTGCTGTAGATTTAGTAAATTATTTTAGAATTATTATAGAAATATTACGAGACTGTGTTGTGATATTAAACGTGCATTTGTTGGTTGTAATAAAAACAATAAAAATACACGGTACATGCACTAAAATAATTTGACTGTATTGTCTAAAAATATTCTACATCGGTCCATGCTACGACGAGGAGTCATTTCAAATCAAACTCCTTACACTCACACTTCCTTTTACAAGGTACCTCTGTTATGGAAGAGTTTATGGTTCGAATACGCAAGACCGACCTGCGAATGATATTGTAATTCAATAATAAAATGTATCTAATGGCTTTCAGTCAGATTTATAAACAGGGTTATGCTGAAATTATACATCTTGAACTATATTAAGCGTGCACAGTTTCGTGCCTAATTAGTATGAATTATACTTACCCTAGCATTGTTTTTTGTTCTCTGAGCCTGCTTATGTTTACCTCCCATTTTTACATATGCTCTGACTACATGCCGTCGCTAACCTAAAACTAATCCGACATTTAACACATATTCGACGGATCTACCTCCGATCTGTGCTCCGACGTGTCGGCAACGATGTTGACTTCTGCCAAGCGTGTCGCTACTGTAATACTGGTTGGCAAATCTCTGCGTTCAGTGTGCCTTACATATGATCTGTAGCCTTGACGGACGTGAATTAGCCATTTGAGACGGACATGGGCTCTCGTTTAGCATCCCTCTGTTATAGACAGTGATCTATTTTTGAACCGAGGTAGTCAATACACTGCCACACTGGTACCGCGTAACATTCACGCACACAAAATATTTTCACAGTGTCAAACAGTACGAGATTTTGCGATCATGCTTCAGTCGAGAATACAATATCATTATTCTCCATGATATTTGAAACGGCTCTGCTATAATACTGGTGGACACTGTAAAACGAACATTACCCAAAATCGTAAATTGCACTGGAAAATAGTTAAACGAAATAACAGTCGATATAAAGACGAATTCTTTGTCGGCTCCCTTTCTTTTTGCGTTGGATACGGCTACGTTATACTGTAGATTTATTGTATTGCATAACGAACAGCCAATAGCATTTGGCGGTTTGTTCAACCAATAGCAGCGAAGGACGCAACACTGGAAATACGACGCGGTGCTCTCTGTGAGGTACGAACCGAGTATAATGAAGACTTGTATCACGTTCAGCCAATAGCCGTGTCCACACTTGTGCGCTTTCATCTTCCTCTTGCGCTTTCACGTTCGTTTTCATCTTCCACACCGCATTCGTCAAGGGCATGCCTTTTGGCGCATGCCATGGAC
>Ga0123355_10018026_pt1 | contig 11180 bp, 12 predicted proteins | sample TergutEmb28metaG_3_FD_89872 | JGI IMG/M metagenome (GOLD analysis project Ga0123355, IMG submission 89872) | Embiratermes neotenicus P1 segment gut microbial communities from Petit-Saut dam, French Guiana - Emb289 P1 | ecosystem: Host-associated > Arthropoda: Insects > Digestive system > Gut ...
CGCCCGTCGCGATGGATCTCCTTCACCTGCCTGATCGGCACAATCGCCGACCGATGGATCCTCACAAACTGCGTCGGATCCAGCTTGTTGCTCAGCTCCTTGATGCTCTCCCGCAGCATGTGCTTTCTTCCACCCACATGCAGGCAGGAGTAGTAATCCGCAGCTTCAATCCACTCCACATCGCCTACCTGCACGAGCGTCTCCTTGTTCCCATCGCGAATCAAAAAACGCTCCTGATAGCTTCTTCCGTTACGCACTCCATCACGCAGCGCGACCAGCGCCGCTGCCAATTGCTCCTGAGTCTGCAACGCCGCCTCACCCGCAATCCGAGCCTTTGCACGGGCGAGCGTCTCGCGCAGTCGTTCCGTCTCAATCGGTTTCGTCAGATAGTCGATGGCATGCACCTTAAACGCCTGGATCGCGTACTGCTCATACGCCGTCACAAACACCGTTGGCGGCATGTGACGCACTCCGATCGCATCAATCACCTCAAAGCCTCCTCCGGCCGGCATCTGAATGTCCAGAAACAGCAGGTCCACCTTCTCTGCCTTCAGCCGCGCGATCGTCTCCTTACCGTTCCTGCACTCGGCAACAACATCGACGGCCTCGTCCTCAGCGAGCAGCCGCCTCAGCCGCTCTCTCGCCAGAGGCTCATCATCGACAATCACCGTTCTAAGCTTCATGCCCACGCCGCTCATACGGAATCTGGATCGTGACCTCGCATCCTCCGTCCTCTCGATCACGCGCCACAAACTCGTATGCTCCCGGATAGAGGAACGAGAGCCGCTCCCGCGTGTTCCTCAACCCGATGCCGTAACCATTCTCCGGCATCTTGCCGTTTCCGTTGGCCGCGCCATTCAATCCTGGCCCATTGTCCCGCACACGCATTCGCAGCATTTCACCCACGCGCTCCACCGTGGTCTCAAGCACTCCCTCGCCTTCCAGCGGAGCAATGCCATGCCGAATCGCATTCTCAACAATCGGCTGCAACAAAAAGCAGGGAACCATCCCCTCCAGCGCCTCGGCACTCGTCTCTATCTTCACCTTAAGGCGGTCCGCAAACCTTACCTGCTGGATCGCCAGATAGCTCTCGATCACCTCGAACTCCTGCGCAAACGGAATCTTTTCCGCCCTCCGCTCGAGCGTCGATCGCAGAATTTTATTCAGGTGCGCCAGCATTTCGGAGGCCTCGGCATTCCGCCCCGTCTCAACCAGCGTCGTCAGCGCATTCAGCGTGTTGAACAGAAAATGCGGCTCGATCTGCGTCTCGAGCGCCTTCAGTCGTGCCTGCGAAAGCTGCTTCTCGAGCTCCAGCCTTCGCATCGACTCTTCCCGCACCTGCGATCGCACCAGGTAGGTTCCGACGATTCCAAAGACAAACGCATAGAGCAGCAGCTCCAGACCCAACCGGCTGGGAAAGAAGAAATTTTGAGGATCCCAGCCCGGCCAACGTCTGCTCGAAAAACGAACGACCTCCAGCAAGAGAAACAAATGGGCTGTTGCAAGAAGGACCGCCGCAACAATATGACCTAAAATGCCCCATACATCGAGAGCCGAAAACCGAAATAACGAAGGCCACCGCCGCGCTGCCCGAAACATTAATACCGCTACTGCTCCCCACCAGAGCCAAAGCACACCTCCGTAAAGCAGCGAGGGAATTACGGACGTGCCAGGAAAGACCTGGCTGATCGCCTGATGGCATAGCATAGCCGTGAGGACGGCTAATACCCCCGACAAGCCAAACAAGAAGCCTGCACTGCGCGTATGCGAACCGCCGCCTCGCACGACCTTTTCTATTGTCTTAATCTCAGGTCCAGGCATCATCCTCTTACCTCACCGGAAACCTTCTGCGCTAATCGTACATCCGTTGCATTGCCTCCGGCTCAGCGCCGCGACAGCGTCTCCCGCCGCCTTCCCCAGACGTGCTGCCTCCTGCTTCTCGCCTAGCCTGTGCAGCAGCTTCGCATATCTCAGCTCCGCGCAATAGTAAGCGATCGAGTCCGATCGCACGTTCTCCTCCATCAGCGCCAGCGCGAGCTTCACATCGGCGATGCCCTCCGCCGTCTCGCCAATCTCGCCCAACGCGCTCGCTCGCAGGGCATACGCTGTGCTCAGCATGTAGTGCCTCGGCCCATGGCTTTCGGTCCACAACGCAATCGCCTTGTTGTATGCCGCAATCGCGCCGTGCGGATCGCCCTCCGCCTCCGTCACCGAGCCTTCGAGAACGTACATCGGCGCATAGTCGTCCTCTCTCAGCGTCCCTGCCAGCTCCGCCTCCCGAAATGATTCCTCGGTCTCCCTTCGCGCGCCCCGTACGTCCTTCTGCTTCAGATCGATCAAAGCAAGATCATTCGCGACCCGCGCAAGTCCGCTGTGGTACGCCTCGGCGCCGTAGAGCGTCCGCAACTTCAGCTGCATCGCCTTCGCAGCAGCAACATCTCCCACAGCAAGTTCGAGCGACGCCATATTCGTAAGCGCCGCGGCGTAGTCCAGGCGCGCATTCGTAATCTCTCGCAGAATGCGCAGCGCGTTCTCGTAGCAGCGTAGCGCTTCTCGGAATTCTTCAACGCTCTGGTAAGCCGAGCCAAGCAGGTTCCATGCAATCCCGCGTTCGATAGCGCTAAGCTCGTCAGACGCGCTCTCAAGCTGCGGTTTGAGCGCCGCAATCACCCCGCGCGGATCGCCCCGCCCATACTGTTCATAGGCCCCGATAAGCTGCGCATGCACGTGCTGCCCCAGCAAAGCCATCGTAAGTGCGATCAGCAGAAGATGTTCGATCAACCGGCGAAGTGTGTTCATGCACGTGAGCATGGAACATGCTTCAACTCGATTCCATCGGTATGCAGGGAACAGCGCTCACTTTGCAGGGAACCGTCCGGCCTTTGCAGATAGTGAGGTGCAGCGACACTCTGCGAGTGCTTTATTCGACATTATTCTGCGCCAGAGCGATCGAATGGAAGAATCCCGATATTTTCAACTGGTCGCTGATGCAATTCCATTCAACGCCTCGAAAGTGAGAGGCTCTGAACAAAGTTGCAAGCGTCAACGGCGCGAACTATACCTGCTTGGGACGCACAAAGCTACAACGCGCTCATGACTTTCCGGTACTCTTCTTCCGTGAAGGCCCGCATGGTCTGCGTAGTAACGTATCCTAGCGAGATCAACTTAAGCGTTGCCCTGGCCAATGCCTCATCGCTGGACGCCTCCATAACAACAATCGAATCGTACATGCCCATCGTCATGAAAAATTCTTTGATCTTCACCCCTTCGCTCTGAAACACCTTTCGTTCCGTGTCCAGCCGCGCCGGGCTCTCTTTGACCCTCTGGGCTCCCTGCTGCGTCCAGCGGCATAGCGAAATGTATGTCGGCATGGGTCACCTCATAGCTGCGCCAGCTTAAGGCAGTCCGCTCTCATCTGTAAAGCAGTGACGACCATGGAGGGACTGAGCCGCCTGGGCGGGAAAGAAAGACTCATACGTATCATTCCCAACCCGAGTCCCTCGAGCGCCGAGGAGACATACAATACGCAAAGCAATGCGCGCTCTCGAAGGCAGACGCATCCTCGTTACTCGGACCCGCCGCCAGGCCTCTGATCTTGCCGTTCAGCTCGAAGCCCTCGGCGCTATTCCCATTCTCGTCCCCACCATCGAGATCATTCCACCTGAGTCTTACGAACAGCTGGATGCGGCCCTCGCCCAACTCAACAGCTTCGACTGGCTCATCTTCACCAGCGCCAACGCCGTCGAAACCTTCGCCGAACGTCTGAAACTTCTGGAACATAATCCGGGTGCGGGTGCCCCACCTTCGCCGTCGGTCTCATCGCCGGCTAAGGTGGGAGTGCAGCCACGAATGTCATTGGGAAAACCAAAGGTCGCCGTCATCGGCCCTGCCACAGCTCGCGCTGTGCAGGGAATAGGCCTCTCTGTCGGTCTCATCCCACCAAGCTACGTCGCCGAGTCCCTCGCCGAGTCCCTAATCCCCGAAGCTCACGGCAGGAGCGTCCTTCTCATCCGAGCCGCCGAAGCCCGCGACATCCTCCCCGAAACCCTCTCCCGCGCCGGCGCCGCCGTCACCATCGCTGAGGCCTACCGCAACCGCATCCCGCCCGAATCTATCCCCGCACTACAGCAGCTCTTCGTCTCACCTCGAAACTGGCCAGACGCTATCACCTTCACCAGCGCCTCCACCGCCCGCAACCTCGTTACCCTCCTCGAAGCCGCGAACCTAACCTTGCCCCCGACGATCACCCTCGTCTCGATCGGCCCCATCACCTCGCAGGCCCTCAACGACCTTGGCCTCGCTCCAACCGTCGAAGCCCCCGAGCCCACCATCCCCACACTGGTCAATGCATTGGCCGATTATTTCGCACAAGACTAAACATTGAAGTGACATCCGGAGATCGGATAACCCTATAGGTTGTCATTCGGACCCGGAAGAATCCTGCATTTCGCGCGGACAGCCACGAATTCAACAGAGAGCCACGAAACTCAAGCGTCCGGATGCGAACTCCACGTCTTGTCCCCCGAGTCACACAGCTTCTCCAGGGTGCACTCCGCACACTTCGGCTTCCGCGCCACGCACACCTGCCGCCCATGATGAATCAGCTCATGCGAAAAACTGATCCATCGCTTCTGCGGAATAATCTTCATCAGATCCTGCTCGACCTTCTCCGGAGTCGTCTGTTTCGTCAGCTCCAGGCGCCGTGTGAGCCGCATCACGTGCGTATCGACGACGATGCCCGAAGCAATCCCATACCACGATCCCAGCACAACATTCGCCGTCTTCCTCGCCACACCAGGCAGCCGAAGAATCTCCTCCATCGTCTGCGGAACCTTCCCCCTAAACTCCTCGATCACCACCCGGGCTGCGCCCTGGATCGACTTCGCCTTGTTCCGAAAGAACCCCGTCGTCCGAATCAGCTCCTCAAGCTCAGGCAACGAAGCAGCTGCCATTGCCTTCGGCGTAGGAAACGCCTTGAACAACGCCGGAGTCACCATATTCACGCGAACATCCGTACACTGTGCCGAAAGAATCGTAGCAACCGTAAGCTCCCACGCATTGCTGTGATCGAGTGCGCAAACCACCCCCGGATACGTCTTCTCCAACACATCGAGAATCGCCATCACCCGCGCCGGATCCGTAGGATTCCTCTTAGTTCTTTTCGCCGCCTTCGCCGTCGCCATCGTCACCCAAGCCGATCCAGCATTTCAGCCGGCGACATCCGCACACAGCTGAAGATGGGCGTGTCCTGAAGCGTAAACAGGCTGATCTCGGTCTCGCGCAGCTGCTGCACCAGGTCTAGAAAGTCCATGGGGAAGTTAGTCTCAAAAGCCACCACAAACTCCTGGTCATCGATCCCGAACGAGTACGTCGTATTCAGCTTTACCCGCGGATACTGCAACCCGATGCGGATATGCTCATCCATCAGCCGCTTCCGCTCTTCGAGCGAGAGCCTGTACCACGCCCGCGTCTTCCAGAACGGATATATAAAGATGTACTTCTGCCCGCCTGGACGAATCGCCCCACGCCCTTCGCCCTCGCTCTCATCTGGCCGGCCGATCTGATACTGCGAGCGCTTCGTCATCGCAAGAAAATTATGCGGAGTAGTCAAATATCCACCCAGGGGAGTCGCCATCAGCTCGCTCCGCATCTGGTTCAGTTCATCCACCGAATACCCAATCGACCACACACACATATCCACATCGCCGCGCGTCCCCACTGTCGAGTACGTCATCGACAGAAACTCTCCGGGCCTGTTCCACTTCGCCAGCACTTCGGCAAACGCTGCCTTGTGCGCTGTCTTCTCCGCCGGCTCAAGCCGTCGCCACTCCGGCATCACCTTATAGAAGCTGAAGCACACAATCTGCCGCTTCACCGCAGGCTTCGAAGGATCATGTGTCGCCACCCCATAACTACTGGCCGGCCTTCCAGTCGCCGCAGGCGCGCTCGCTACACTCTTCTGGGCCTCGGTCGAAGTCACTACAGTCTCTGCCATTTCATTTCTCCTGAACGCTTAATGCTATCGCATCCTCGGGGCACAGCGCGCCCCACGAAATCAGCGTCATTCCGAGCGAAGCGTAGCGGAATCGAGGAATCCCCGCATTTTTGCATGGTCGCCACAGACTTTCTGGGCGACAAGGATAATATCGATTTCACATTCCAGCCGAATGCTCCCGCTATACTCAAACACAATGTCCGAGAAGCTCATTACCTCCATCGCGTCCTTCATCATCGCGGTGATCTCCGCCGGAGGCTACGCCGGAATCGTCCTCCTCATGGCCATCGAGTCTGCCTGCATTCCGCTACCCTCCGAGATCATCATGCCCTTCGCCGGATACCTCGTGCACACCGGCCAGCTGAATCTCTTCTGGGTCGCCACCGCTGGAGCCATCGGCTGTAACCTCGGCTCCATCCCGCCCTACTGGCTCGGTCGCTGGGGAGGCCGCCCAGCCGTCGAGCGCTTCGGCCGCTACATCCTCCTCAGCCGCCACGATCTCGACCGCACCGAGCGCTTCTTCCAGCGCTACGGCGGAATCACCGTTCTCCTCGGCCGTCTGCTCCCCGTCGTCCGCACCTTCATCGCGCTGCCTGCCGGCATCGGACGCATGCCGCAGCTCCGCTTCCACCTCTACACCTTCATCGGCTCCTGGCCCTGGTGCTTCGCGCTGGCCTACATCGGCATGAAGCTGGGCGACAGCTGGGACTCCGACCCGCGCTTCAGGGCCGCCTTCCACCGCTTCCACCTCGCCGTCGAGGTTGCACTCCTCGCCGCGATCGTCTTCTTCCTCTACACCCACTGGAAGAACCGCGTCCGCACCGAACCCGCGTGAGGACGGCTTTTTAACTGTAGCCCGTGAGCTTCGATCCACGACCGGCAGTTGTCCGATTGCCGACCGTTACGGACAGAGGGTTGTGCTCATAAGGTCTGAGTGAATTGGCAATTAAAAATCCGCCGAAGAACAATCAGTCACCTTCACTTCTGTGCAGTACCTGGATGCCCTGTCGCTCAAAAAAGTAGGCAATGCCCAATGCAAGAATGAGCGCCGCAATTCCAAACAGCGTCAAACTCGGCACTTCGTTTGGCTCTTCGATAATCACCTTTCGCGCCATTGCAATCAACGCAACTTCAAGTACTACACGAACGTGAATAACATCTTTTCTCACGTAGGCCTTCAGCGTTTCAATCAGCTCGACGCCAATCAGCACCAGTAAGAAGTATCCGAAGATCTCAAGCAATCCCTGGACTGGAATCAGGAAACGCGGGGGCTGCAATATCTCATGTCCGATCAGTACACCCAGGTGCAGTGTTGAAAGAACCAACACCACGATGAGCATTGCAGCGAGCGTCACCACAGTGAGCCTTTGGACCTTCGTCAATGCCGTTTCAACAGTCACCCGAAGACCTCCTGCGATAGAAGACCGCCGATTTACCAGGAGCCTGAATTGTAGCGAGTTCCAGGGATTTGGCGATTATTTCGTTTGGACTCTCCGAAATTCAGCCTGATCGCGTTACCGCTAACGCATAAAGAATCACATTCTTTGTTTGCGCCTCCACTCGGCCGTGCGAGATACTAACCTTTCCGCCTAACGGAAAATTGCCTCACAGAAGGGTATTCGCAAAGCATGTCCACACCCGGCGCCGCGCCCAACGAAGCGGCCTCCAGCATCAAGCCAGCTCAAGCTCAAGACATCAAGCCGGCCACAGGAAAACTTGGCATCATGATCCCCGGCATGGGGGCAGTTGCCACGACGCTTATCGCCGGCGTAGAAGCCGTCCGTCGCGGCTTCGCTAAGCCCATCGGCTCGACCTCGCAGATGGGGACCATCCGCTTGGGCAAGCGTACCGAAGGCCGCTCCCCCCTCATCAAGGACTTCGTTCCCCTTGCCCCACTCGACGATCTCGTCTTCACCGGCTGGGACATCTTCGGCGGCAACCTCTACGACGCTGCCAGGACCGCTCAGGTTCTCGACCGCGACCAGCTCGATGAGATGAAGCCCTTCCTACAGTCCATCGAGCCCATGCCCGCCGCCTTCAGCCAGCACTACGTCAAGCGCCTCGAAGGCAAGTCCGTGAAGGCCGGCAAGAACAAGTGCGATCTCGCCAACCAGATTCGCAACGACATCGCCACCTTCAAAACAAAGACTGACCGTCAGGTCATGATCTGGTGCGGCTCCACCGAGATCTTCATGGGGCAGGCGCCCGTCCACCAGTCTCTCGCCGCCTTCGAAAAAGGCCTCGTCGAAGACGATCCCGCCATCTCCCCGTCTATGCTCTACGCCTGGGCCGCGCTCAAAGAGGGCATCCCCTTCATCAACGGAGCCCCCAACCTCACCGTCGACATCCCCGCGCTCAACGAGCTCTCCCGCAAGATGAACGCGCCCATCGCCGGCAAGGACTTCAAGACCGGCCAGACCTTCATCAAGACCGTCCTTGCCCCGGCCTTCAAGGTGCGCAACCTCGGCGTCTCCGGCTGGTACTCCACTAACATCCTCGGCAACCGCGACGGCGAAGTCCTCGATGACCCCGAGTCCTTCAAGACCAAGGAAGAGTCCAAGCTCGGGGTCCTCGAGTACATCTTCCAGCCCCACCTCCACCCCGATCTTTACAAGGAGATATACCACAAGGTCCGGATCAATTATTACCCGCCACGTGGTGATAACAAAGAAGGTTGGGACAACATTGACATCTTTGGCTGGCTCGGCTATCCCATGCAACTCAAGGTCGATTTCCTCTGTCGCGACTCCATCCTCGCCGCCCCTCTGGCCCTCGACCTCGTTCTCTTCATGGACCTCGCCGCGCGCACGCCGTCGCTGCGTGGTCTCGGCATCCAGGAGTGGCTCAGCTTCTACTTCAAAGCTCCGGACTCAGCCCCCGGCGTCTATCCTGAGCACGACCTCTTTATCCAGAACATGAAGCTCAAAAACACCCTCCGCCACATCATGGGCGAAGGCCTCATCACCCACCTCGGCCTCGACTACTATGGGGAATAGTCAGCGACAAGCCTTCAACAAACGCGGCTGCGAGCTCACCTCGCAGCCGCCTCCATTTACCATCAACGAATGTCCGACGATCTTATCGTTCGTCCAGTCGCCCGCGCGGACTACGATCAATGGCTCCCTCTCTGGGACGGATACAACACCTTCTACGGTCGTTGCGGGCCGACCGCACTTTCGTCTGAGATCACCCGAACGACATGGGAGCGTTTCTTCGACGCGTACGAGCCGGTCCACGCTCTCGTAGCCGAGCTGAACGGTCGCCTGATAGGTCTCGCTCACTATCTCTATCATCGAAGCACAACTGCAATTGGTCCCGTCTGCTACCTGCAGGATCTCTTCACAGCTGAGGTCTCGCGCGGACGAGGAGTAGGCCGTGCGCTCATTAACGCTGTCTACGAAGAAGCCCGTCTCGCCGGATCGTCCCGCGTCTACTGGCAGACCCACGAGACCAATCACACCGCGATGCGGCTCTACGACAAGCTGGCCGAGCGCTCCGGCTTTATCGTCTATCGCAAACTGCTCTGAGTTGGGCGATGCGGTCGCCAGATCACAAACGTCGCGACCGCCTCGCCCTGAAACCACGCTGGACTACGACTGCTGCACCATCGGGATCGCCGAAGCCAGCTGCAGGTCAATCAACCCCACGAGTCGCCGATCCAATTGAAAGAAATATGCTGTCTTCTTGCCCGGAATCACCTTCGCAAAGACCGGCACATACTTCATCCGCAGCTGCGCAACCGACTGATCGACTCCAAGCACCTGCTTCGTCAGGGCAAGCGCCTTATCGTCCGTCATCGAGTTGTAGTTGGCGGCATAGTCTTTGATCGCCCCATATTTTGCGTCATTGATCTGCACTAACTCCGCCGTGTACTGGTCATACAGGGGCCAGAACTTCGTTGCCTCCGCGTCCGTCAACTGCAGGTTCGCGGCGATGATCTGCTTCTTTTGCGAGCGGACATCCTTTCTCATCAGGTCGACATCCTGATCGATGCTCTTCTGGTCCGCTGCGGACGGCTGTTGCGACGAATCCTGACCGCGCATCCTGGCGGTCAGAAACACGATGGCGGCGATGCCTTGCGATAAGAAACTCTTCCTGGTCACTGAACTCTCCTCCTGGAGCGAAATGAAATTGAAATGAAGATTGAAACGGACCCGGTCAAACAAGCACTGACACAGCAGACCTCAAAAGCAGAAGCTCCGCAGCCAGGCTCGGAGCCTCCTAACAAATCAACCCGTCATCGTGATCTTGCCTAATAGGGCCGGTGATACGGCGGCCAATACGCAACAGGCGGGTACCCGTAAGCCGCTGGAGGAGGTGGTGGAGGAGGATACGCATAAACCACTGGAGGATATCCGTAAACCACCGGAGCCGGCTGCTGAATAATGGTTGGAGTCGGTGCTGGTGATTGCACAACGATCACCGTCGGCTGCGATTGCGCGGGCTGCGCATAGCTCCGCTCAACAGGCTGAGCATAGGTCCGCTCAATCGGAGCTGCCTGCTGCACTTGTTGCGCCGGCTCGGGGTTCGCATAGTTATAGCGCGATATCATCTCCGGCTGATGCTGGACCTCGGACTTCGTCGGAATCCCAAAGTCATTCAGGACCATCACCGTCAGTCGCGTCTCCGGCTTCAGCACCGGGCGCGGTCCACGCCGCGGCAGGTTGATCAGATCGATTGGCCACAGCACCGGAATCATCCACTCAATGGCATCGCGGGTCGGATGTCCCGTCCCATGAATCTTCCCATCGCGGTCCACAGGGTATTTTTCCGAGGTGGCGACCACCCGCGTAGTGACGGGGATCACCGTATCGTTCCCCACCACCATCCGGTCAAACCGCAGCTCCATCCAGCCCTTGCCCACGAAATGCCCCGGGTCCTTGTATTCTTCGAAGTCCCCAACAAGATAGCTCCCATACGGAAACACAGACCGGCCGTACATCTCCGAGTGCCCCACTTGGCACAGCACCGGATCTCCGACATGCATCATCTTCGATGAGAGGTTGGGCTCGGCCACGACACACTGCATGACTGAACCTGCTGGAATCAACTGCTCCGCGCCTGCGCCAAGCCATGCGGGCAGAACAACCAACAACGCCGCAAGTACGCCCTTCATGGGGGACCTCCTCAAAGTACGTGGCCCAGGAACCTGGTACCTTCCTTCGTCGGATCGAGGAGACTGATC
>Ga0123355_10018027_pt1 | contig 11180 bp, 10 predicted proteins | sample TergutEmb28metaG_3_FD_89872 | JGI IMG/M metagenome (GOLD analysis project Ga0123355, IMG submission 89872) | Embiratermes neotenicus P1 segment gut microbial communities from Petit-Saut dam, French Guiana - Emb289 P1 | ecosystem: Host-associated > Arthropoda: Insects > Digestive system > Gut ...
GAAAAATACAGGAACAGAGCATGACTTTACCAGTGACCCGCTTAAGCTGTATGTAGACGGCGATTATTTGAAGGCAAAGGGAACTACCCTTGGCGCAGACAACGGTATTGCCGTGGCCATGTGTATGGCGCTATTAGAAGCGGATAACGTGGCCCACCCGCCGCTAGAGATAGTGCTTACCACAGACGAAGAAGCCGGAATGGGCGGGGCATTGGGCTTGGATTTCAACTTATTCAAAGGCCGCAAGATGATTAATATCGACTCCAGTAAAGAAGGCTCATTTATAGTGGGCTGTGCCGCCGGTACTATTGCTGAGTACGAGTTAGCCACAACATGGGATGCGCCTGGCGGGTTTACAGAGGCTTACAAAGTTGAAGTTAAAGGGCTTACCGGCGGGCATTCTGGTGGGGATATCCATCTGGAGCGCGGTAATGCCATACGCATACTTGGTGAGGTGCTTAGTGCTTTAAGTGCCGGTGTGGACCTACGTATTGTTAATATTAGCGGCGGGATGAAAGTTAACGCTATCCCTCGTGAGGCGGAGGCGGTTATTGCCGTAAGCCCCGGAGCATTACCCAAGTTACAAGAAGCCCTTGAGAGTATTTCCAAGGATTTGGGTATGTTCTATAGGGTAGCAGACCCTGGGCTTAATGTTACGCTTACTGCGGCTGGCATGGTAGATAACGTGCTTACCGGCCCTTGCAGTGAAAAGCTTATCGTGTCATTGTTACTAATGCCAAACGGTGTGCAGTGCATGAGCCGGGATATAGACGGGCTTGTTGCCGCGTCCAGTAATATTGGCGTGATAGAAACCTTGCCAGGCAAGATAAAAATATCCTGTATGCCACGTGGCGCGTCAAACGCGCATAATTATCAAATAGAACGTAAGATTAGCGCGCTGGCTAAGATAACCGGTGCTAATTTCATATTTGCACAACGTAGCCCTGCCTGGCCATATAAGCCAGATTCAGATTTGTTGGTTAAGTTTGCGGCGGGATACAAGAGTAAATATGGCAAAGAGGCGAATATTACAGCCATCCACGCCGGGCTTGAATGCGGTATTTTTGTGGATAATTTGCCCGGGATAGATATTATTTCTATGGGGCCTACTATACACGATTTGCACACACCAGATGAACGGCTTTCTCTTTCTTCTGCCGCCAGGGTGTGGGAATTTTTCTGTGAGATATTGAAAGAACTGTAGGTTATGTGCGTAGGGCGCGATACCCACATCGCGCCCTATGAGTAGCCTATGCCAGTTAGTTGTGTATGGCATACTGCTTCTGCATTATAGTGTAAGACATTCGCGTCAGTGAAAGGACGAAAAATTTACGTGCGTAAAATTTGTATTGTTATATTTATTATTATATTAGTAGCACTTTCCGCTTGCGGAACCACATCCAACAACGAACCGGTATATACAACACCAGAGTACAATGTACCCAATGACACTGAACCAACTATTCCAGAACCAACCACCACCCCAGAGCCAATATACTCAACAACGCCATCCAACCTACGCCCCCCCCAGCCAGACCCTACCCCGGCCCCCATATGCGAAGCCGACCTTTGGATTGCGGGGCTATCTTTGCGTGAACAAATAGGCCAGCTAATAATGCCACGGCTACCCTGGCAAACCACCCAAGTAAGCCCCGCATTACACGACTGGTTTACCATTTACCCAGTTGGCGGGGTTATCCTTTTTGCGGATAATGTAAACTCCATCCAGCAAGTACAGGCACTAACCACAGACTTGCAAGCCGCATCACGTTACACGCTGTTTATCGCTACAGATGAAGAAGGCGGCAGGGTATCCCGCGTGGGGCGGTTGTTCGAGGATGAGGATTTCACAGTACTGCCTGCATATGAAATTGGGCTCACAGGTGATATCAATGTTGCATATATGACCGGATATGTAATAGGCCAGCGGCTACTTTCGCTGGGTATTAACATGAATTTCGCACCGGTTGCTGATGTTTGGACAAACCCGGCCAACACTGTAATCGGCACCCGCTCTTTTGGCCGTTATCCAGAGGTTGCGGGTATTATGGTTGATGCTGTTGTGCGCGGGCTTAACTCGTCTGGGGTGCTGTCTACAATTAAGCACTTTCCAGGGCATGGCGATACGTATGAGGATAGTCACTACCTACTTGCAGTTTATCCCCATAACCGCGAACGGTTCAATACCATAGAGGCCCCGCCGTTTATAAGCGGCATAGAGGCCGGTACGCATGCGGTTATGATGGGCCATATAGCCACACCGCAATTGCAAAACCCAACCGCGCCGCTGTATTGGATGGAACCGTGGCTTGCTTCGGGAACGCTACCGGCAACCCTATCGGATTTTTGGCATCAAGATATATTGCGCGGGGAAATGGGTTTTGATGGGCTTATTATTACCGATGCACTAGAAATGCGCGCATTATCTGACCACTTTACACCCGCACAAATAGCCGTTGGTGCATTCATGGCCGGGGCGGATATTTTGTTAATGCCTACAAATATACCGGCAACATTTGACGCACTAATAGACGCGTTTAATGAAGGCGTGTTTGACGAAGAACGGTTACATGAATCCCTACGGCGGATATTTTGGGCGCGGCAGGAACTAGGGGCGTAGTATATGCAAAACAGCGAAATCACCCTACAAGGCATGGTAGAAAGTATAATCTACCACAACGATGAAAACGGCTACACAGTTTTCACAATCTACTGTGACGAAAAGCCGCTAACACTGGCCAATTACAAAGAAGATGACGAAAAAACCATAACCTGCACAGGCCATTTCCCAGACTTGCACGATGGTGAAAACCTAAAGCTAACCGGCAACATTGTAAACAACCCACGCTATGGCTGGCAGTTGGTGGTTTCACGTGCCGAAAAAACCATTCCAAACACCGAAGCGGCAATAGAAAAATATCTAGGAAGCGGCGTAATAAAAGGCATTGGCACACGCATGGCAAAGCGCATAGTTGACCGTTTTGGCGCAGAAACATTGGAAATAATGGAAAATGAGCCAGAAAAATTAGCCGAAATCAAGGGCATAACGGTAAAACGCGCTGTAGAGTTTGCCGAAGCCTTCCACGCGCAAACCGAAATGCGCCGGGTAATGCTTTTCTTACACGAATATGGCATTAGCCCCGTATACGCCAAGAAAATCCACAAAGTGTACAAAGACGCAACAATAGAAATAGTAAGGCAAAACCCCTACAAACTAGCCGACGACATAGATGGCATAGGCTTCAAAAAAGCAGATGCGATAGCATTTAAGCTGGGTATCTCCCGCGATGCACCGGAAAGGATTTCGGCGGGGGTGCGGTTCATCCTATGGGAAGCCTCCAATGACGGGAACGTATACATTGCCGCTACAAGGCTAACCTGGTTGTCAGTAGAGTTACTAGGCACCCTGCCAGAACTGATAGAAAACGAAATGGTACGCATGCAATTAGCCCGCCTAATAATACGCGAGAAAAACCCCGAAAACCCTGATGATACACTGGTATTCCTAAGTTCGCTATACTACGCAGAGGTAGCGGTAGCCCGGCGGCTGGCGGCACTGGCCGCCGCACATCACAGCGCAAATAATAAAACCGATGACGTAAAAGGCACAATAGCCGCCCTGGAGCGGGAAACAAATATGGAGCTATCCGCAGGCCAGCGGCAGGCGATAATTTCCGCCCTAACCGAAGGCGTGCTGGTAATAACAGGTGGCCCAGGTACGGGTAAAACCACAGCCATTAACACACTAATCGCGCTACTGGAGCATAAGGGTTTCAAAATTATGTTAGCAGCGCCCACAGGCCGTGCCGCCAAGCGCATGAGTGAGGCCACAGGGCGGGAGTCTAAGACCGTACACCGGCTACTGGAGGTAACATATATATCAGAAGATTCCAAGCGGCAGGTGTTTAACAAAAACGAGGACGAGCCGTTAGAAACAGACGTGCTAATAGTAGACGAAGCCTCTATGATGGATATTACATTAATGCATAGCCTGCTTAAAGCCGTGCCAATAGGTACACGGCTTATTTTGGTTGGAGACGTAGACCAATTGCCATCTGTAGGGCCGGGCAACGTGCTAAAAGATGTAATTTCAAGCAACACAGTAGCGGTTGTACGCCTTACGGAAATTTTCCGCCAAGCCGCCGAAAGTGCCATAATAACCAACGCCCACAAGATAAACCAAGGCAAATATCCAGAGCTTAACGCCCGCGACAACGATTTTTACTTTGTAAAGCGCGGGCAACAAGACGATGTTGTTGCGGCATTATTGGACTTGGTTGTCCAGCGGCTTCCGGCATACAAGGGCTACGAAAGCCTGCATGATATTCAAGTACTAACCCCCATGCGTAAATCCGCATTAGGCGTAAGCGGGCTTAACGGGCTACTTCAAGCCCGGCTTAACCCCCCCGCGCGCGGGAAAAAGGAGCGCGAGTTTGGGCAAACCATATTCCGCGAAGGGGATAAGGTCATGCAAATTCGCAATAATTACGACGCAACATGGGAGCAAATAGACAAGCACGGATATTTAGAAGAGCAAGGCGAAGGCATTTTTAACGGAGACATGGGCGTAATAAAAGAAATAGACGAAGATAGCGGCAACCTAATGGTGCTGTTTGACGATAACAAGCAAGTGCAATACGATTTCACCCAACTAGACGAGTTAGAACTGGCCTATGCCGTGACGGTACATAAGTCACAAGGCAGTGAATACCGGGTGGTAGTAATGCCCATCTTTGGCGGCCCGCCCATGCTTTTGACGCGCAACCTGCTATACACAGCCGTAACACGTGCCAAAGAGCTGTGCGTATTGGTAGGTATCCCAGAAAGCCTGCACAGGATGGTAGATAACAACAGGATAACCACCCGCCAAACAGCCCTGGCCAGGCGGTTACGTGATTTATTCACCCTAACCGGACGGTAATTTCGTTTCGAGTGACCTTCAAAAGGAGAGTTAACTATGAAAGCATACGACATAACCAGCAAGCAAATAGACATCCCCTACCTACTAAAGCTAGGCAAGGGCAAAATCACCAAGGTAGGCAAATATTTATACGATAAAAACATGAAAAAAATAGCTCTATTCATGGGCGAAGGCATAGAAAACATAGTAGGCCCACCACTAAGAAACGGCCTAAAAGAGTGGAGTATAGAAATCGCTCACGAGCAAATAGCAAGTGAAGTGGACATAGAAACCATCACCAGTACAGCCTTCTTTTTACCGCCTGTAAACGCAATCGTAGGCATAGGGGGTGGCAAGGCCCTGGACTTCGCGAAATACGCCGCCCACCTGCTACAAATCCCGTTTATAAGCATCCCAACCGCCATTTCCAATGACGGGTTTAGTAGCCCGTCCTCTTCCCTTACAGTGCAGGGCCAAAGAAAATCCGTAAAAGCCGGTATCCCATATGGTGTTGTCATAGATTTAGACATAATAAAAAACAGCCCGGATATTTTCATGCACGCAGGCATAGGCGATACCCTATCCAAAATCACCGCCCTAAAAGACTGGCAACTGGCCCGCGACAAAGGGCTTGTTAGGTATGTAGATTTTTCCGCAGTCCTGGCCTATAACTCCCTAGACATTCTATTTTTAAAGCACAGCTTCGACATCCATAGCGAAAGCTTCCAAAGAAGCCTTGCATCTTCGCTAACCATGAGTGGGCTGGCGATGGAGATAGCAGGCTCGTCAAGGCCCGCCAGCGGTAGCGAGCATCTGATTTCGCACGCCCTAGACGCTATTTCCAAAGAGCCAAAAATGCACGGCATACAAGTAGGGGTAGCCACCTATTTATGTGCGCTTTTGCAGGGGAACGAACATGCCGAGGGCATTAAACAAGTTTTTGAAGAAACGGGCTTCCTCGCATGTGTACAAGAAAACCCATTTGATTATGGTGAATTTATTGAGGCACTGAAGCTTGCGCCTACAATCAAGAATAATTTTTACACTATACTTTCTGAAGATGATAGCTATGAAAGGGCGCTTGAATTTATTAAAAGCGATGGGTTTCTAAATACGGTAATATGTTAGAGCTACTAAACACAATAATAGACTGGATTTATCCCCCAAGATGCATGTCCTGCCGCAACCTGCTGCCCTTACAAAACAAGCATGGGCGCGATTTGTGGCTATGCGCATATTGCGAAAATCTTTTCTTGCCCCTAGAAGAACCGGGCTGTCAAATATGTAGTGTTACGTTAAAGCCACGTGGCATTAATGAGCACATACATCTTGAAGCGGACATACCTAACCGCCCCACAATATGCTCATCATGTAACACCAAAACCTTCCACTTCACCCATAACCGGGCCGCTTTCGCCTACGAAGATCTTATCCGCGACCTAATCCACGAGATTAAGTTCCGCCGCCGCAAGCACGTTGCCCAGGGGATTGGAAGGCTATGGGCCAATATGGTAGCCAAAAGCATCCCAAAAGACGCACAGCTTGTGCCCCTGCCCATGCACCCCAAAAAACGCCGCAAACGTGGCTTCGACCAGGCAATAGAACTAGCCACGGCCCTAGCCACAAGCATAGGCACAAAACCTGCCCTTATACTAGAACGTACCCAAAACACCCCGCCCCAAAGCGGCCTACACCCACGCCAGCGCGCAGAAAACGTACGTGGCGCTTTCCGTATAAAGCCGGGGGTGGATGTAAAAGGCCAGAAATACATACTGGTAGATGATATCTATACAACAGGCGCAAGCTTAAACGAATGCGCCCGCATATTAAAAGCCAGCGGCGCGGCGGAGGTCTCCGCCATGACGCTGGCTATTGCGTTAAAAAAGGATAGTGATGATGAATAGAATTTTCCGGTATCACACAGCACCCACGCTTACGCTGTCTCTATCGTTGGTTCTTCCGCTTGGATTCGAAAATCCTTGCGGCACGTGATGCAACAAGTGCTCACAAGCTCCGACATATCGCGGATGATGAATTTGCCTTTGGTTACACATATTGTTTTGCCGGTTTTGTGGAAAACGATGAAATACATATGTCTCATGGTGTCGGGGTTGATGACAATATTTGCGGGCAAAATAATCCATTGCGTGGAACTGTGTTTCATGGCTAATAAATAATCTTGTTCGTTGATGGTTATGGTCATCAAGTCCTTCCGACCAAACAGGCGCAAATACAATGCCCCGTACAAAGCATACAATACCAAGCCCACATGCAACGCGATAAAAAAGAACGATACCCAAAGGAGGATGCGTAAGGGTAGGGCGGGGCTTTCTAAGTTGCGGATAAAATGAATAACAGCCGTGAAAATAGCCGTACCCAATGCCGCTTGCGATATAATATGGTAGGTTATATTTTTTGTAATGCTGGTGCTTGGGTTGGTTCGCGTCAAGGTGTCCCTGGGTATAACCGAAATGGCACCAAGAAAAATACAAGAAAACGTAAGTGGTATAATAACCCACGATGCCAGCGTTGAAGTCATCAATAACCATGGCGCAAACAAACACAACCCCAACATGCTTACCAACACAATCCAAATATCCAAGCTGTCAGGTATCGTTGCTTGTTGTGCGACTTTTAACGGGATTCCCAAGTGTGACGCTTGAATCATCCGCGCAAGGTTGGCCAACAACAAACTCAACAAAGTGAGAATCATGATTAAAGCCGTGATATTACCGGTGAGTACTTCCAATCCCGGTATGGCATCGGTTAAGAACAACATCATGCTTGCCTCCTCTTGTTAAACACCCTATGTCTCAATCGCAGCGAAATAATCCTCTGGCTTCCAGCCATCTGCCAATAACTTTTGCAAAAGCTTACCGGTTTTAAGTGCGTCCTCATATGCGGCGTGCCAATGCCCTTCGGCACTTATATCATGCTCTTCGGTTGCCATGCGTAGGCTGGTTGTGTAGTCGTGGTTATTCATATGTTTATAGGCGGCGGCCAGGTCTAAGCAGTCCTCTAATAGTATAGGATTGGCTAACTGGTAGCGTTCACAGCCTTTTTCTATAACATTATAGTCTTCCATTCCCCATGCTACGAAATATGTCTTGCCGGGGGTGTACAGTTTTTCTATTTCTTTTAGCATTGTGGCAAAGTCTATTGCCGTTTTCATGTCGGCTTCTGTTATGCTACAAAACTCCATGCTTTCTTTTGCTTGCTTTGGATAAAAATGTGGTTTTACGAAATTTTGAATGTTACCGGCTATTTCATGGGTATCTCCGGTGATTTTTACAGCACCAATTTCAATAATTTCAGAGAAAAAGCCCATTGGCCTGCCTACTTGCTTTCTGTATTGTGTAAATTCTAAGTCTACTACAAAAAAATCCCTACTCATATAGTTGCCTCCCCTTGTTTAACTCGCTATAAATGCCCATACTATTGCTACCAGTGCTACCACTAGCGATATGCTTACAATCCCTATAAATATCCTTTGTAGTAAAAGGTGTTTTTCCTGCTCATGCTCTTTTGCGTATTCTTGAAATTCTTTGTCATCTTCATCTGTTTCGCTTGTTTCGGGTGCGTTTTGCAGTATAGCTTTTGCATCCTCTAATAACTTCGACGGCACATATATGTCTGCACCCGTAGAGGCCGCGCCAGTGTAGAGCATCATAACATCGCCGCCGCGCCGCCATTGCTTCATTACTGGGATGTTGTGGCTATCTAGCAGGGATTCGACTATGCTTGCTTCTATGTTGTTGCTTACACTGCATAGTAAGGCTGGTTCATCATCTACCATAATTTCGTTTTTATGTTCAAGGTTGTTTATCATTGTGCCACCTCCAAATTGATTTTACATATTCTAGGTAAGCTTGTCTATAAAGATGTTTACAGCTAAGTTTAGCGAAACATATCTATAGGTAAGAAATCTTAATATTTTATTTACTTTTATCGCCAAAAGCGTATAATAGGGCAAATTGCAGTGCAAAATTATGAAGTTTTTTGCCTGCGGCAAAAACCGTAAATTTAATTCTGTGTTGAAGCGTCACAGAACTAAATTTACTGACTAGGAGGTCACACATGTCAAACTGTATTTTCTGTTCAATCGTAGAAGGCCAAATCCCGGCCTATGTAATCTATCAAGACGAGTATTATCTCGCCATCATGGACCGATACCCAAGCACAAAAGGGCATGTGCTAATCCTACCAAAGCGGCATGTGGCGGATATCTACGGCCTAAACCAGGTCGAAGCCACAGCACTTATGCCGCTGGCCCAAAAAATATCGGCAAAGCTACAGGATAATTTAAAAATGGCCGGGCTTAACCTAATGCAAAATAACGGCAAAGCCGCCGGGCAAGTGATAGACCACTTTCACCTGCATCTAATCCCCAGGTATGAAAACGACGGTATAAGATTCCACCCAAACCCTACAGACCCACCCCTGGAAGAGCTAGAGAGCCTTGCCACAATACTAAAACTAGAAGGAGCAACAATATGAATAACGTATTCCACGAGCTACAAAAACGCGGCTTCATAGCACAAACCAGCCACCCAGAGGAACTTGAAGCCCTATTTGCAAACGAAAGCGTAACAGTATACGCAGGCTTCGACCCCACAGCGGATAGCATTCACGTGGGGCATCTTGTACCGCTTATAATGCTAATGCACATGCAAAAAGCAGGCCACCGCCCCATAGTAGTAGTAGGCGGCGGCACAACAATGATACCCGACCCAACCGGCAAAACCGAGTTGCGCAAGTTTATAAGCCCGGAAGAAATAGGCGAAAACAAAAAAGCCCTAAAAGCCCAATTAGGCAAATATCTAGACTTTAGCGAAGGCAAAGCCTTAATGTTAGATAACGCAGATTGGCTTCTTCAGCTAAACTATATAAACTTCTTGCGCGATATAGGCGCACATTTTTCCGTAAACAGAATGCTGTCTGCCGAAACCTACCGCGCACGTTTGGAGCGCGAAGGCGGAGGGCTTAGCTTTATAGAACTTAACTACATGATAATCCAAAGCTACGACTTTTTGGCCCTGTACCGAAATTACAACTGCAAAGTGCAAATAGGTGGGGACGATCAATGGTCTAACATCCTAAGCGGCGCAGACCTAATACGCAGGGTAGACCAAGGCAAAGCCTACGCCATGACCGCCCCGCTAATACTAAACAGCGAAGGCGAAAAAATGGGCAAAACAGTAGCAGGCGCACTATGGTTAGACCCGAAAAGAACCAGCCCATACGAGTTCTTCCAATACTGGCGTAATGTGCATGACGCGGATGTAAAGCGTTATCTTGCATTATTTACCATGCTACCAATGGAAGAAGTCGAGCGTCTTGGAAGTGCCGAAGGCAGTGCTATTAACGAATCCAAGAAGGTATTGGCCTACGAAGCAACCAAGCTAATCCACGGCGAAGAAGCCGCTGAGGAAGCGGTAAAATCCGCGCAGGCACTGTTTGCAGGCGGCGGAGATAACAGCGCAATGCCGCAAACCACCGTAACCACAGTAGAGTTAGAAGCCGGGCTTTCTATAATAGACGCGCTAACGCTAACCGGGCTATGCGCATCAAAATCCGTAGCAAGGCGGCTGGTACAGCAAGGCGGCGTAGCTGTAAACAACGTAAAAATATCCGATATAGAGCATAAACTGCTACCAAGTGACCTGCAAGAGGGTAAAATCATCATCCGCAAGGGCAAGAAGGATTACCACGCGATAGTGGTGTAGCACTTCAATATAAATGTTAAACACGATAAGAGCCGCCTCATATTTTGAAGCGGCTCTTTTTATTGACTAGGAAACTGCTAAAAATTGTATGTCGCGTTCTTACGAAATTAGACTTGCACAATACCCCGGAGGGGAACTGCGTTGAAGCGTTCGCAGTTCCGCTTGACTTAGGGCAGTTCGCTGACTTGCGTCTTTCGTTAAAAGCGGCTTCGCCGCTTTTTCTTTACCTTATAAAGTAACACAACAGAGCCAACCACAGCCATGAGTGTACCGGCAACTGTAGCCACCAGCGACACGCCTGTACCGCCGGTTAGTGGCAGGCTAAAATCAGGCAGGTTAGGTATGTGGTAAGCGCGGGTTACAGTAACGGTACAGTCATTCACACAACCGGCAGTGCAGTCGCCTACACAGGCACAACTGTAGCCAGAGGTTACATGAATATGCTGGCATTGGATATTGCTTGCCTGCGGCACAACATTGGGTGTACCCCAGCCTATTGTTTGCGGTGTTAGGCGTGTACCCGCTACGGTGTTTGTACATTCGGCACCGTAAAC
>Ga0123355_10018028_pt1 | contig 11180 bp, 9 predicted proteins | sample TergutEmb28metaG_3_FD_89872 | JGI IMG/M metagenome (GOLD analysis project Ga0123355, IMG submission 89872) | Embiratermes neotenicus P1 segment gut microbial communities from Petit-Saut dam, French Guiana - Emb289 P1 | ecosystem: Host-associated > Arthropoda: Insects > Digestive system > Gut ...
TGCAAAATGATGTTGTCGTTGTAATCCCGCCAAAGAAAAACCGTAAGGAGCAACGAGAGTACGACAAGGAAATTTACAAACTTAGGCACTTTGTTGAAAATGCTTTTGCCATCCTTAAGCGATGGAGAGGCATTGCAACACGTTATGCCAAGCATACAAAGTCTTATCTCGCCGCTGTACAGATTGCTTGCATCTCTGGGTGGGTTAAGTCTATTGTCGACAGAACCTAGGAAATTGCTCCGCATTTACGCTAGTTCACCTAGAAGCGAACCGCTACACCTGTCTGTGCCTTGCGGCAGGGTGTTTCACGACTGCGTGAAAAAAGCGGCGGAGCCGCTTTCTTGGTTTCATTTATCATTTCTTTGGCGTCTTCATCGAGCCTGCCAATTGTTGGGTCTTGTATCATGGCCACTACTTATTTCATAGTAAAAATATCCTCATGAGCAGCCAACATCCTTGTCAATGCTCTTGCTGCTGCGGCTTTTTCTGTAATGGCTTGGTCTACTTCAATTATCTTAAATGCCAATGCCCTATCACCTTGCACTGCAGCCCTAGCTACCATTTCCGCCACTTCACATTGGTTATTACATAAATCTGCAACAGCTTGCGGCAACACAATTCCTGTTGCCGGAACAATTTTACCCACGGCTATATTAACAGGCACCTCTACAATCGCATCTTGTGGCAACTGCGGAATACAATTATCATTTGGCACATTCAGTATAGGCAAATACATATCAGCCTTTGTATGAATAGCAACGGCAACCAACGCCGGGTGTTCCCAGCTGCCATGGTTGAAACATTCTGCGCCACGGTAATCTAACGTACCGTTGGCTACTTGTTTCATATTTTCCACTCGTTTCATACGCTCTTCTGCATTGCCATGGTATGGTGGTGTATCTAAATAGTGGACGTTAGGCTGGTATGGCAAAAAGTCTGCAGCATGGTCTACAGGAGGGGCGGCAATTGCGCCGTATTGTTTATACCAGCGTTGAAACACCTGTATATCTGCCCTTGGCCGTGTGTCGGCATGTATTTTCTCAATATATTCCGGCAGTAAGTCTGCTTTTGTTGCCCTGTCTTTTACAGATAATATCCAAGAAAAGTGGTTTATGCCTGCGCTTAGTACTTCAATATCTTCATAGTGCCGCCCTAGAGTTTCTGCTACACGTTCGTAGCCGTGTTCTCCGCATTGCGCTACGTTGCAAAAGCCGTAAGCCTTAATATTTGTGTAGCGGTTAATTGCCTCGTGTATTCTGGTTAGTGGGTTTGATACGTTTAACAAAATGGCATTTGGGCAAAGTTTCTCCATGTCCCGGCAAATATTCATTAGTAACGTAATTTGGCGGAAGCTATAAATAATACCGGAAAGCGCACCTGTCTCCCGCAAGTCGTGAGGGATGCCTTCTTGTTTGCATATTTCATAGTCTGTATTCCAGCGTTTTGCCCCTTGGTAGGCAATAGATGTTATTACAAAGTCTGCGCCTTCTAACGCTTGCAAGCGGTCGGATGTAGCGGATACTTTAATGCTTACACCTTCACCCTGTGCAACACGCTCTGCAATTTTGGCCATGAGTTGCGCGCCTTCTAGGTTAATATCTACAAGTACAAAATCGAAGTTGGTGAACTTTGCTTTCATAATTAGGTCGTTTATAACCGATGGGGCAAATACGTAGCTGCCTCCGCCTATTAGTACTATTTTCATTGTGTGGCCTCCTTACCCGCTGTGGGCAAACGGTTACTCTCAGTAACCATTTGAATTTGTTTTCAACAGTTCTTTAACCAGCTTTACTATTTCCGGTGAAGGAGGCTGCGTGTCGGTTAGCTCGTAGTTTAGTTTCCGCTTCTCCCATTTTTGCTCTCCGTTTTTGTGGAACGGGAGAACATCTATTTTTTTGATATTGTTGTAACCACGCAAAAATTCCGCCAGGTTTATGATTTCGCCCATGTTGTCTGTAAGGCCAGGTACAAGTACGTACCGCACCCATATTGGGGTTCCCATTTCTTGGCTTAGCTCAAGCACGGCAAGTGTGCGGTCAATTTCCACTCCCGTTACGTTTTTGTAATTTTCACGGTTGTAAGCTTTTATATCTAGCAGAAGCAAGTCTGTGTATTGCAGAGCTTCCTTTGCATCGGTTAAGTTTGCATAGCCAGATGTGTCTATAGCTGTGTGAATGCCACGGGCTTTGCATTCCTTTAAAATTTCCGTTAAAAATTCCGGCTGCATAAACGGCTCCCCGCCAGAAATTGTTACGCCGCCGCCAGATGTTTTGTAGTAAACTTTGTACTTCATCACTTCCGACATAACATCTTCTACAGTCATGGTGGTGCCGTCTTTTTTCTCCCATGTGTCTGGGTTATGGCAATATTTGCAACGCAAAGGGCAGCCAGACAGGAATACAACACATCGTATCCCTGGGCCGTCCACCATGCCACCGTTGTATATTGAATGTACATATCCGGTCATATCATCTACAACCTTTCATGGAAAGTACGGTGAATAACCTCCAATTGCTGTTCTTCTGTTAGTCTAATAAAATTAACTGCATAGCCGGATACCCGAATTGTTAACTGCGGGTATTTCTCTGGGTGCTTCATAGCGTCCAGCAAAGTTTCTTTGTCGAACACGTTTATATTAATGTGATGCCCATCGTCTAAAAAGTAACCGTCCAGTAGCCCTACAAGGTTTGCTATACGTGTTTTTTCGTCCCCGCCAAGTGCCTTTGGCACCATGGAAAACGTATAGGAAATACCGTCTTGCGAATATGAATACGGCAATTTTGCCACAGACGCCATAGACGCTAGCGCACCTTTTTTGTCTCGGCCGTGCATTGGGTTTGCACCGGGGGCAAAAGCTTCGCCGGCTTTGCGGCCGTCAGGTGTTGCGCCGGTTGCCTTGCCATACACCACGTTGGACGTGATTGTTAGTACGGAAAGGGTTGGCACGGCATTGCGGTAGAATTTTTGTTTTTCTATTTTTGCCATAAAATTTTTGACAATATCGTAGGCGATTTTATCTACACCGTCGTCGTTGTTACCGTATGCCGGGTAGTCGCCTTCTATTTCGTAGTCGGTTACAAGGCCGCTCTCGTTACGGATGGTTTTTACTTTTGCATATTTTATAGCAGAAAGTGAGTCTGCCACAACAGAAAGACCGGCGATACCGCAGGCTTGCGTGCGCAAAATGTCTTTATCGTGCAAGGCAAATTGCAGGCTCTCGTAGTTGTACTTGTCGTGCATATAGTGGATAACATTTAGCGTGCTTACGTACAGCGATGCAAGCCAGTCCATCATTTGGTCAAACCGGCGGTTTACTTCTTCGTAGTCCAGATATTCTGTGGTTATTTGGGCAAATTCCGGGGCTACTTGTTCGCCGCTTATTTCGTCTTTACCGCCGTTTATTGCGTATGTGAGGGCTTTTGCAAGGTTAGCACGTGCGCCAAAAAACTGCATTTGCTTACCCAGCCGCATTGCGGATACGCAGCAGGCTATGCCATAGTCGTCGCCCCAGTAGCCACGCATAAGGTCATCATTTTCATATTGTATCGAGCTTGTTTCGATAGACATTTTTGCGCAATAGTCTTTAAAACCTTGGGGGAGTTTTTCGCTCCACAGCACGGTAAGATTGGGCTCTGGTGCAGGCCCTAGAGTTTTTAATGTGTGAATCATACGGAAGCAATTTTTTGTAACCAAAGTGCGGCCGTCTTCGCCTGTGCCGCCAATGGCTTCCGTCACCCATGTAGGGTCGCCAGAGAATAGAGCGTTGTACTCCGGAGTGCGCAAAAAGCGGATCATTCGCAGTTTCATAGCGAAGTGATCCATTAGCTCTTGTACTTCGTCTTCTGTTATAATGCCGTTTTTAAGGTCCCGCTCTATATAAATATCTAAAAATGTTGCCACACGCCCAAGAGAAGTTGCCGCTCCGTCTTGCTGCTTTGTGGATGCAAGGTATGCAAAATACGTCCACTGAATAGCTTCTTTTGCGGTGACGGCTGGTATGGAAATATCAAAACCATAGGACTCCGCCATTTTGGTAAGCTGCTGCAACGCACGTATTTGTTCGTTAAGTTCCTCACGTAATTGAATGTTTGCTTCCAGCAAAACCGGCACATCTTCTTGCTCAAGCTGCGCCATTTTATCTTTTATAAGGAAAGCCGTGCCGTACAGTGCAACACGGCGGTAGTCGCCAATTATGCGCCCTCTGCCGTATGCGTCTGGCAGGCCTGTTATTATGCCTGTTTTGCGTGCGGCACGCATGTCGTCTGTGTATGCGTCAAAAACACCGTCGTTATGGGCTTTGCGGTGGTTTGTGTAAATGTCTTCTATTAATGGGTCTAGTTCGTATCCATAGTGTTTCATTGCTTTTTGTATAACCCGGATACCGCCTTGCGGCATTATGCCGCGCTTTAGCGGCTTGTCCGTTTGTAAGCCAACAATTGTTTCAAGTTCTTGGTTAATATACCCGGGTGGGTGAGAGGTGATGGTTGTGGGGATTTTTGTTTCTACGTCTAGTATGCCTTTTTCAGACTCTTGTTTTGTTAGGCGGCAAACTTCGTCCCATAGTTTATTGGTGCGGCTTGTTGCCGGGGCAAGAAAAGAAGCGTCGCCTTCGTATGGGGTGTAATTTTTTTGTATGAAGTCCCGTAGGTTTACTTCTTCTGCCCAGATGCCTTTGTTAAAACCAGTCCAGGCTGGGTTGCATATTTTCATTAATATCATCACCCTGTCTAAGAAATTGTCTGAAGGTATTCTAACCTAATGGCGGGGAATAGTAAAGGTTGGCCTACTTGTGTGTTACGGCAAAAAAATGCCCGGATATGCCCATCAATTCGGGAATATGTTCGGTTTTTCTAATGTATTCTAAAAGAAGATTTGCATGTTTCTCATTTTTTAACATTTCATCGGAATCTAATGCATTTGCAAACCCTTCAACTGCGATAATATCGATATTGGAAAACCCTGTGGCAGTTAATTCGTCTTGTATGTCGCTTGGTGAATGAAAAAATGCCGATGTAAAATACGGGGTATCTCCGGGGGAGTGCAGTCCTGTTTCTAATGCTCCGTCCAGGATTTTGATGAATTTATCGTCGTTGATATTTAAGTATTTAAAGCCATCTATAAGCGAAGCATATTTTGATATAACTTCGCATAGCAGCACTCCGCCCGGCTTTAGAACTCTTTTTGCTTCAGAAAGGCATTGTAAGCGGTCGTCTTTGTTTTGCAAATGGTATAACGGACCCATTTCAAGTACCATGTCAAAAGAGTTGTTGCTGTAAGGCAGCTGTCTGGCGTCGCCACAGTGGTAAGATGCCAGAGATATGTTATGCTTTTCGCCATAATTTCTTGCTTGCTGTATGTGAGATGGTGTGAAGTCTAGTAAATGAACATTGTGCGCTTGGGAAGCAAGCCAATATGAAAATACGCCCGTTGCACCGCCAATGTCGGCTATTTGCATAGACGGCTTGGTTAAGTAGCGGGAGATTATTTCCTTGCATCTTATAAATTCCAGCGGGTTACGCTCCATACGTGTGTTTTCGTCGTATGAGTTTTGGTAGAACGATTTTATTGTTGAGTTGCTGTCCATAAACTGCCTCCATGAGTTTTTATTTTGCTATTCTAACCTAATGGCAGGGTATAGTAAAGGTTGGCGGGGTATGGGGAAATTTGTAAAAAAATAAAAAATGGGCACTCCGGAGTCAGTGTCCATTTTCCATATGACTATATACCTTGGGCTTGGCAGATGATGTCAAGTAACATCTTATCGGCCTTCATAACTTCCACTATAGTTTCGCAAATTCCAATACTCAGTCCGGAGATATCCTGTTCATTTATTGTGAGCCAATCGTTGTTCCGGTTAAAGCAACCCATTTTATGCCCGGCTTCGAGAATGATAGAGCACGGGGCTTCGATACTCTCCCACAATCTATGATAAGCCGGGTTGGCAAATAGCTCTTGATGTAAATAGTGGTTATTTGGTATCGCAGATGCAATGAACGCTCCGTGAAACGATACTATGTTGTATACATACATTATTGTTGGGGTAGGCCCTTCGGTAAAGGCAGACAGACGCTGTGCACGTGCTTGGCGTTCCGCTGGGTTTGCAGTATTTAATCCATCGTTTGAAGAGAACTTATCCCAGCCGCCAAGTTTTGTTAAATAATTGTCCCAAGTGCGCTCACTAATATTGTTTTCCATCGTCCGGCGGATGTTGTTAAGCCCGTCTTTTAGCGTATATCGGCGGCCAGCCTTTTCGCCTATGATATATAATGCAAGCAAATCGTCGTAACCGGCTTGTTTTTGAGGTACTATTGCCGGAGGACTTGTCGAGTGGTCGTAGGAGTATAGCTGTGGAGTGATTAAAACATCCCCGTCATAACCAATAATGACTTCGTAACTAACATTATTGGACTTGACTTTTGCAATAACAGGTCGGCCGATATTTATTGACGCAATAATTTCGTCTTTAAAGGCCGCAATGTCGGTAACTTTGCGATACATATACCCGGTGTAACCTAATAAAAAATCGACATTTAAGTCCGAATCTATGTTGTCTTCGGCAGTGCCACCCAGCAGCCTTTGCATTTCAGTCGGCCTTCCGTCGAAATGGGCTCGAATGGAACTGTTTCCGCACATCGTGTTGAATAGGAAAAAGAATGCGCAACGCAGTGTAGCGGCTTTGTCTCTTTTACATGTGGGATGGTTCCCGCCGTTGCCGTCTCCACAACCGATGCAATGTCCGGTAGCATCAGTATCGGATAGCAGCGACGGATTTGCTGATATTTCAAGATACGTGTACACCGAAGCGAATGACTGAATGAAATTTAGATGCTCAAGGTTATTATACTGAAGGTCGAAGTTAAGTGTTTTCTTGCCGTCCGGCATCGCGCCGCCTTGAACGATAGATATAGATTTTTTCGCATCTTTAGCTCGTTCTTCTTCTAACATGCTCATCATTTTAGGCATTTCCGGTTTATAACTGCCCGGTTTTACCTGTTTAGGCTTTCTAAGCGGCCCACTCATTTTCGCATACCTGTACCGGCATATGTGTTTTCGTGTTTAGATTTTCCCGGGTCTGGGGCAAGGCCGCATCCTTTAGGATTAGTTTTGTCAAAGGTCATACTTTCAACTCCTCAAACGTTTACAATCCACCAATCAATAATTTGTTTAAGCTTATCTATAACATCCGAACCGGGATTGACAAAATGGATTTCCGACGTACATACATTATTGTAGTCTTTGCCAAAAATGTTTTTGTTTGTGCCCGGCTCGCTGCCGCAACCACAGGCTTCGCCTTGGTGGACACTGCATATTTTAATGTTTGCAATGATAAACTCCTTCAAATCGCCGCTTAATGAATTCCACTCCGGCTCGGAAACAACAGGTACATCGCATATAAACCACTCACCGTCACCGTGCATATTAAATACGACTAAGCAGGGAGACTTATTGTTTTTGATAAAACGAACACCGTTGTCCCATTCCATTTTTGGGGTAAGGCCTTTCTCGGTCAAATAACTGACAAAATCTAAAGCGTTTGCCAATGCATCGCCTTTAAGGTTGTTTTTTAAGGTATCTTTAATTTCCATGATAGTATAATCCTCTCATATTACTTAGTCATAAGCAATAACTTTTTTAACATATCAAATGTTTTGGCATCGGGGTTAATAAACTGCAAAGGGGAATGGCAGGTGCTTTCATATACTTTTCCAAAAATCTGCCAGCGATTTTTACATTTATTATGTCCGTGTTCGTCCCCTTGGCAGTACGGCGGTTCGCAAGATTCTTGGGGACAAATTGGCACACGCGACCAAGCAAATTCTTTCAACTCATCGTCCGCTGCGATGCATTCGTCAATGCACCAATCAAGACCTAAGAAAAACATAAATACATCTGTAACCAGCACACAACCGTTGCCCTTGCCTTTATAAACAGGGTCCCACCCTCCTTCTTCGCCGTCGTCTCCCCATCTCTTAAATAAAAATCCGTTTTCTTGCATAAAAGCGATAAAATCTAGTGCATTTTTTTGTTCTTCTCCCGTGAGTTTTTCCTTAATGGCATTTTCTATTAATTTTCCAGACATTTAATTACCTCCGTATATTTTCGTGAATTTTCTCTGTTAATACAGTTTAAAATAACTGAATACGGCCTGTCTTATCATTTTGGGCATATTCTCACGGGGCAATACATTTTAATACGAATGTTGTGAAAACCTTCTTTCGCATCATAAACCGCAAATATGCTGTTAAGCTCGGCTTCCAGGCCGTGATTTCTTGCAAATGTGGTTAACAAAGCGGCGGTTTGGTTGTAATCCCCCATGGCGCGGCTATCTAACAAAAGGTACTTATCTTGGCTTGTTACTGTAGTTGTGACATTTTCGTCATTCGTAGGCGTTGGTTGTAGCATGGAATTAATCTTGACCCCGCAAACATAACAATTTGTTCCTTTTTGCATGTATGTTTCGCTTGATATATTAATAATGTGTGGGTGGTTTTTCAAAAGGTATTCCATTACCGTCTTAGATGCGACTTCTTCCGCATTCCACCCTGTAGCTTTTGCAGTAACAAAGTGTAGGTGGGGGTTATCAATTAATGTAATTTTCGTGTCTTCTGCACGTGTACGAAGCGGCAGGTACAATTTAAGCTTGAAAGGTTTATTGTTTCTCAGTATGTATTCTTCATAATATGGCTCTCCAGTATACTCAAACATACTGCTCTGTAGCCATGCAGAATATAAATAATTCCATGCGGCGTTTATTTTATGCTCGTTATTTTGTACGGTTGTTGTGGCGAAAAATTTATTAACGCCAGATATTTCTTCCACTATTTCAAATCCATATGGTAATTTCAAGTTGTTCTTGGTTTCCGTCAAGTATAATTCGTAGCAAAATTTGTTGTCTTTTTGCTCTCCATTCTTGCCAAAAATGCGTCCGCTATAACTCGGATTAATTTGCAAAAATGTGGCAATTGCTATATTTTCTATATCCTTAAAATTAGTATGGTAAAAGTAAATACGAAGCATTCGCGGGATAGTAACACTAGACACAGTAACCGATTGTAGTGGCTCGCCACCCCACGGCGGGAAGAAGTAATACATTAGTCCTTTTTTGTATTTTGTCGGTGTCAGTCTGAATTTTTGCTTAATCGCCCGGCATAATGCTTGATGTGACGAATATCCGCACTCCAAAGCAATGTCTGTAAGCTTCATTTCAGACGTGTCAGACGTGTCAGCCATTTTTATGAGTGCCAAGGCATTGGACAGCCGCCGTTTGCGGACGTATTCTATAACGGAATGGCCGCTCAAATTGTAAAAATCATTTTTTAGTTTGCGGGGCGAAACATAGCCGATACTCGAAAGGAGTTCGGTATCAAAATTGGTTGATATGTTTTCCTCTATGTATCGGAAAATATTGTGCATATATTCGGTTTTGCTAGTTGCACCGCTCATTATAATCTTCCTTTTGTTGTCTTAATTTGTTATTAAACGTTTTAAATTAAGCTGCTCAATTTTAACTTTTACCGCACCGATAAAATATTCGTCGCTGGGGGCACCAACAAACCCACCGTGGTCATCACTTCCCGCTGTAATTAACAAATCACGTTCGTGGCAAAATTTTACAAGGTACTCTGTTAAATCGGGAGGACTTAGAGGGTAATAACATTCAAAACCGTCTATCCCCATATTAAGAAATTGAATAGCTTTATTGTCGTAGTCTGAAGAATCATTTACATGATGGCATAAATGAGCAAGAACCGCATATCCTCTGGCATTGTGAATAATATCAATAACCTCCGCCGGAGATAAAAAATCTTTTTCGGGCGGTGACGCATATTTGCGTACAAAGCTTATATAGCTTGGCCAATCTGTAACAAGGCCTTTCCTTCTTAGGTAATCTATACTTTCCCAGCCGCCGTTTTTACGGTTACGTTTATAGTTTGCAAATTCCTTAGGTAATACGACTGGATAATCTGCCGCTATTTTTTCAACCAGATTACTACCCATTTCAGTTTGGATATTACGGTTATATTGCAACAATTCATTTAGAGCTTTATTTTCCATGTCAAACCCATATGCAAGAATATGGTATTCGATATCGTCCATAACAGCGTTGATTTCAACGCCCGGGATAATTTTTATGCCACCCGGGTCGCATAAATTCTCGATTTCTTTGTATACATCAATCGTGTTGTGGTCACATATAGAAATGAGCATATATTTTTGCTCTTTTGCTTTTTCTGTAATTTCTGCCGGGGTATATGTGCCGTCTGAATGTTGTGAATGAATATGTAGGTCTGCAAACATAAAAACTCCTCCTGGTTTGTGAATTATTTTAATCATATATCCAGAACGGCGCACGGCGGATTGTGCGGAATCGCCGATGTTTAGACAGATTTTTAGTTGCATGGCTGTTGCACATTCTTCGCTTGAGGTTACATAAATTTTGTCTACGAAGGCATTTACAATACCGGGGGTAAGCGCTTGCTCGTTTGAGTTGAAGTAATTTAGCAGTTCACCTTTGAATTTCATGATATTCTTGCTCTGGTCGGCTCGGCCGTCACGTTTTTTGTGTAGTTGTCTTAGCTTCTGCTCTTTGGCGTGAAGTTCATCATTGAAAGCGTTGTTGCGCTTTTCAAACTCCGCATTAGTCAAATGCCCTTCGATGCTCAACTCCAACAACTTGTCCTTCTTGTCGTTAATCTTCGCAATGCTACTTTCGACACCTCTAATGTCACTTTCTAAATCCGCACCGCTGTTCGCCGTTTTCAGGTAATGCAAGTACTTGTCAAAAATATCATTCACACTGTTGGACAAGCCACTTAGCACCTCTGTCAAAATTTCGACCAGTTCCTTTTCCTTAATGCCATAGGTTTCGCAGCTATCCTTGCCGTTTTTTATCCGATGACTGCAAACCCATGTGACAGAGTCATCAAGCTTTCGGATTTTTCTAGCTTTCATATAAAACGGCGTGTTATGCTCGGCGCAAACGATTTTGCCTGTGAACAAATTGCCTGTTTTATAGGATGTTCTGCGGCTTTTGATAGCCTCACTTCTGGCGGCAAATACGGAGTTAGCTTTTTCCCAAAGTTCCTCATCTACAATCGGCGGTACTTTGTCGTGGTCTTTGTACAGTTCCCATTCGTCCTCGGCTAAAAATTTCTGCTTTTGGGTGAACATATCAACCA
>Ga0123355_10018029_pt1 | contig 11180 bp, 7 predicted proteins | sample TergutEmb28metaG_3_FD_89872 | JGI IMG/M metagenome (GOLD analysis project Ga0123355, IMG submission 89872) | Embiratermes neotenicus P1 segment gut microbial communities from Petit-Saut dam, French Guiana - Emb289 P1 | ecosystem: Host-associated > Arthropoda: Insects > Digestive system > Gut ...
GATTTCAGACAAGAGAGGACATTATGGCAGCAACGACAGCCGAGCTAAACTCCATTCCGAAAGAGGCTTTTTCGGCATGCTTCCAACAATGGCGGCACCGCTGGGAGAAGTGTGTGGAGTCCCCAGGGAACTACTTTGAGGGTGATTAGGTGTCCAACGCTCCAAGTAAGCCAGTTTCTTTTTCCCGGCCAAAGGTCGGATACTTTTCTAACAGACCACGTATATGAAATTTGAATGGGAAACGCATAACATTAAACTCTATTTTAAAAAAAATAACTTGTGACAGTTTGGGCTGAAGTAGAACGTCTCAGACCTGGAATTACGGGCTCGGTAAGCACGTTAATGAATTATAGATTTCCATTTTATAGTAGCGAGATTCTGGCCGGTGAAATTACTATCGGTTACTAAAAATACTTCTTTTTGTGAACGTAACTTAAAATGAAGACTAATGTAAAAATCGCAGCATTAAGAAATATAAAAATAAAACAGACACTGAAAAATTAATAGGAGGAAAAGCCGATGATTGACAATCAGGTCTGTGAGGGGTGTTCCTGCTATTGTCACACTTTGTGAAATTTGACTAAACATTTAGTAACGCATTTGGAGCCACAAGCTCGTAGCGGTCTAGTACAGTGTCAGCTTACAAGATTGTAACGTCTGTGTGGAAAATATATGCTGGGGAAAAAAATCTACAAGTGTAATTCCATTCCAGATTGTTTTGAAAAGAGGGCTGTCTTTACAGAGCATCAACTAGTTCTCTTGTTTAGTGGTTAGTTCTGTTTGTTCAACAGCTGAAGAGTAACAGCTGACAAGATCTAGCAGTAGCCGAGACAGTGATAAGTTGTAGGTTTAGCAAAAAGAACCTCATCTTGAATTTAACAAGACAATGAAGATGCTTAAATACGTACGAATGTCACCAGCACTCTAGCAAAAGGGAAACGTAAATATGTTTATGCACGACACGGTATAATAAACTTAAACAGGGGAGACCAATCCACACGCTGCCAATATCCACAGCATTCTGGCCCAATCAGAATTGATGAGTATGGCTTTCCTAGCACTTGGTAGCAAAATTAAACATCCATTAAATTTGAAAAAAAATATAGATATGACGAAAACTTGTGGACTGCCAAAATTAGCACCCTTAAAATGGGTGTCCACAAAGGGCAGAGAGACTATTGAAGATAGAGAAGGAGAAGGCAGCGTCAGTCACAGAAACGTCTAAACAAAGAAACGGGTTTGAAGCTGTTGGTCCTTATTTGAAAGTAACAGAAATAATTTCAAGAGTAGGCCATTCAAAGCACAAGAGTTTATTAATTTTAATACTTAGATGTGGCGACTAATTTCGACTTAAAGGTCATCATCAGGCCATTTATGAACCCCAGTAGTATAGGTACACTAAGTAGCAGTGCACAAATTTGAGATCCCAAATTTGTGCACTGCTACTTAGTGTGCCTATACTAATGTGGTTCATAAATGGCCTGATGATGACCTTTAAGTCGAAACTAGTCGCCACATCTAAGTAATAAAATTAATAAACTGTTGTGTTTTGACTGACCTACACTTGAGTATTAATTGAAACACTTCGGGATGGCTCATGTTAGGAAATAATTACACTTCTGACATATATGGACAAGGGACTAAGTACAGCGTTAGGGACGAATTAAAATTCATAAAAAATTCACTTGAAAGGTTACAAGTAAAAGACATCTGTCATACCTAAGTTCATACGGTCCTAATCAAGATGGAACTGGAATATTTGCACTCTGTTAAACTAGATGTGGTTAGGGTGCTAAGAATTTGCGACCAAAGACATTTCCTTGTATATCGAGAACATCCTGCCTCTGAACCAGCTGATTAACTGACAAAATTTCAAGACAAGTTCTGCACAATATATTTATGCAGTCAATTAATAATTTAATTAGTGAATTATTTTATCAGTTCGACATCTATAAGCTAACAAAGAGGTGGTCAATCCAGTAGTAAAGACGTCAAGTCTGTTAATCATCATATTCATTACCGAAGAAACTCAAAAGCTTTATTCCAAACCCAAATGTATTAATCCCGTATAGAATGAGCAAGAAAATGACGCAGGTACTATATTGCACTCACAAGAATCGTTTTGGCCTTGGCAGTATGTTTGTGGGAGGAGACAGAACGTAGGATTTTTACGTTCAGTAACAGATTTGTTCTAGGTAAAGACATATTGTGCTGAAGTGTACACGTATTTGAGTCGTGTGGTTACTACTTAATACTATTACTTCCTGTTTTGTTCTTAGCTGCTTACAGTCGTGAATAAATGTTTCTTTAGTCTTCTTACAATCTTTACACGTAATAAATGGCGACCAACGGAAACACGGTTAAACCCATTCGCAGTAACTCTAAAGAAGTAAGACAACACATGACTAGCCTGTGTAAACAAGAAGCCGCTAAGAACAGGCCAATTTACATTTTTGTCATTCAGAAGGAAGAATAATATACTGTCTTGTATCAGTGACGATAATACAGCACATCAGAAGGGACAGCAAAGTGGAAAGAGAAGGAAGCCCTCTGCCTGCCCCAACAGAGAAGAAGCTTCGAAGAACAGCAAGAAACAAAATCTCAGAAATATTAATCTATGCGATTGAAAACAGAGAAAGCTAATAATAAATGTTTAAATAATCCCATACAGAAAAATCTTTCTTGAAAAGCTACCAATTCGTCAGATATTAAAGAAATCTCCGCTATTCTACAGAATCCTAGCACTTATTATCGCATTCACAGCAGCTCGTCTCTCTTTTGAACAAGATCAATTCAGTCCAGGCCATCAAAACATACTTCCTTACACTTTTGGCGCCGGAATTATTTTTAAATTTTAGCACACTCTGTATATAAAATGTGAATAAAACAGGAACCAAATATGTTAGAATTATGAAAAAAACGGCATTTTGAAGAGAAAAAACGGAGAGTATATACCGTGTTTAATATATTCAGTACCTATATTTGTTGAATAAATATATGAAATGCAACGTTTAGAGGTTGGCGGTGCGGTACGACCACTATAGTAGTCGTTAGGCGTCAAAAGGTTAAGAGTCATTTTAGTGCTACATTCTTATCTGTGCTTCGGTCTTTCAAGCGGCTTCTTACCAAAAGCCTGCGTGGACTTGTTTTACTTCCTTTACAAGCCATATGAATCTAAAGGGCTAAACTGCGAATTCTATCAGCGTCAATGGGAAAGAAGTGAAAATTCTAAGGCGTAATACGTCAATTGAATCTATTAGTTTACAGTTATGCCATAAGAAATGATACACAATGATATTTTGAAGTGGCCTAGCTATATGTTTTCTTCATAAAGTCCATTCAGAAGGCAAGTAGCCTTTTTGCTTTGTCAAGGTCAAGGTCTTTATTCTGAGTCGATCATAATATTCATGCAATGTCTGATTTTGTTTGATAGTTGAATTACATAAATAGTACTATTTTGGCAGATAAGTGCATTGGATTTAGAATCTATTAATATAATATTTCATTTGACAAAACTTATAAAGAATATTTTAGGAAATTTAATAATAAATATGGGTTACTGGAAGCTGACCCTCTTCCATAATTTTCACATCGCACACTCGATAATAGCGAAGGCGCATGAACTTCAGGAAGTGAGGACGTTTCTAGATCAACTGCCGAAACGCGGTAAATCCAGCGAACAACAACGGCATGAACACGGCAAATATATCGAGAGTATAGTTGTGAGAGAGACTACATTACACTAATGCCTATTGATACAGACCCATTTGAAACAGAATGCCTAGTGCTAAGGTACACAGAAGGGTTATGGAGAATGTGTACATAAGTAAGGTTATCGATGTTCAATCTTGTCCAAGATGCATTGTGTTTCTAAGAAGAAACCAAAGGGGAACACCGTAATACTGAAGTCACTGATCCTAACAGAAACAGTAAATCACATGGACATCCTTGAAGTACCAACTGACAAGCCAGTTTTTGTTAGTTCACTGAAACACAAAGTTGGATGAAATGAAGACGTGGTTCTGAGTCTTGATAAAGACTCCGCTTCTTTTTATTGTCTGCCGTAAGTGAAAGAAGCGACACTGTGATTTATACAGAAGAGCGTACATCACAGATTGCACCTAGAGCTTTCCTTCTACAAGTAGCGCCACAGACCATGACGCGGCTGTTTTGAGCTTCGTAGCCTAAGTTTCGTCTTTCAGACAAAGCACGGCAGTTTCTGTATTTACCACTTGTTCTAACGTTTCAAACCAATGAATCTTGACAAACAGTGAATTTTTTATGATTAACTCGGGTCGAGGAGTGGATATGGAAGAGAATAGGCGTGATTTCATGAGCGGTAGATCTGTGCGTGTAGAGATACACATAGGCAGGGCCAGAACTGGATGGCTTCTACCGAGGGGCCAAAAAGTTAGCAGGAGGAATCAGATGGACCCCATTCCTTGTAATTCATTAACATCTGAGACTTAGAAATTCATATACTGCTACTTGTAGATGGGCGTTAAAACTTGCTGCGAAATGTCGATAACTTTCAACCAGACTACGCGGAGTAACATTCATTTTTTATAGTCACCGCCATAAGAACTTAAAAATTAGCAGAAATGTGTTCTGCTAAAAAAGGGATTGAATTTTAAATTTTATTTATAAGATGGATGAGCTTCATAGAGATATTTTGCACTTCATAAGGGAACACGTTACTGGGAATTCGTAACTGTCCTTCAAAGTTTTTCCTTTTTCCACAGCTACTGACCTGACTTCCCAGAATTGTCTTTGGAATTCTGCATTGATTATATTCGGGTGTAATTCATTTCATATTTTTCGGTGCACAACTCGTAATTGAATTTTAATATTTCATAATTAAACACGAAATATTTTCCTAAGAAAAGGTCAGCGAAAGACGCCCGTTGGATTAATGCAAATTAGAGACCTCATTAAGACACAGTCAACCCCAACAAATTCCATACATTTATGAAAAAATAATTTTGTTATTACATTCACAGAGGCTCACCATCGATTCCTGTCCGAGGCCAGTTTAAATCAGACCACACCTTTACATCCTGCACCCTTAAGATATTACTAATACTAATGTCCGTTTACCATATTTAGGTCTTACATTTATATTACACAGAGTATTTAACCCTTATCCTGCTAACGTGGAGAATATGGCGAACACCTAATAATGCCAGCAAATGGCAGATGGGATTTAATTCGGCGTTTAAAGGGTTAATATTCAGTTACAAAGCAAAAGCCGTCTATGAAATCAATTAAAAGGTGCCTTGTGAGAGCAATAAGGCTCAACGACAGCACCACTTGTTGGTTCGAGCAATGGAAAATCGATACTGAAATTCCTGACACACTTTTGGATTACATCAATATCAGTTTTTGTACGGACCTCTGTTATAGGTATCGTCCACTCTTTTGGTGTGGTTGGCAAGACAGGGACATACAGTAGACGAGGAACATAACCATGCTCAATTTTTTTTTTAAATTTCCAACGCGTTCTTGAATTACAAGAATCCTACCGGTGTCTCTCCTTAACTCTTCTTCACAAAACGCTTGTAACAACCGAAATTTGATTGTTTACTTGACATATCTCCTCCACACACAAAAACTGCCTTTGCAGTGTCACAAAATGTTCGTTTTCCTGAAAAGATAATATAGGAATAGCCCCTTATAATCCGGACTCCATTTTATGACAATATTATGGGCAGCAGAAACTAACTTTGTATGGCTGATGAACTCGTAGCGAAAGAACATACATTGACTTGTGACTACATGAGGGGCACTGAACGTCTAGCAACTGTAACGTTGCCGGTGTTGAAACACTGAAAGTTTTAATTACACTTGAAAAGGAAAAACTGTTATCACACTATTGCTGATAACAACGGACACAGACTGCTATAGATAGGTAACAGAATAATCGTCCCACGGTACGATGTCTCGAATGTGACAGGGTACATGTGGAAGATTAGTAGGGGGAACTGCAAGTTAATCGTGACTATTCGGGTTAAGTAAGACGTGAAAAAAAGAAAACGAAAATACTTATACAGGGTTAGTCGAAATAAGTGTGGGGTTTTAACAACCAGTCATACACAATACACTTCAGATGGGAGTATATGTGTTTTTTTAATAGAACAACACTCCAAGTTTTTTGTATAGCTTACAGGTGCTCTATATGTGCACCCTTTGTGATTCTACAAGCATCAACACGATAATCGAGTTCCTTCCAACCTGTTTGGAACATGTCAGCGGTGATGTTTTCAATGGCGCTTCTGATTCGTACCTTCAGTTCGGGGATACTTGCGGGAAGAGGAGGAACATAAACCTGATCCTTGACGTAACCCCATAGAAAGAAATCGCATGGGGTTGCATCTGGAGAACGAGGTGGCAAGTTGTTAAAACCCCGACAATCACTTCGAATAGCCTAGTATTTACATGAAATTTCACGCGCCTTAAGTTCAGCATCGGAATTTTCGAGCGGTTGTTACACTTAGGATGTGAACTCCGGATATACGCGAGTCAAATGTGACTAGGCCCCGATGAAGCCAACCGATCCAAGTCCCCCACGAAAGCCTGACGCCTTTCCCGGCATATGTTTCAGCTCAAAAATCCAAAGTTATGGTCACTATTTTATTTTCACGATCTTGTGCTGTGCTCCCCACAAAAAAAGGCGTGGAATATTTCAGTTTGCATGTTCTAAATGTATTCCGACTAATAAGCAGAGGTCTTCCTTAAATGAGTGTTCTAAACATACCTTCCTCTTAATTAACAACAGTAACATTAATTTACGTTTGGAAGCTCCGTCCGAGGAGCGAACTCTTAATTATGGTCGGTTACGTTACAGCTTCTCAGAAAAGTGCCTTTCTCCGTGCAACTGATTAGCCGTAATTACATAAAGGCGTCTTCACCTTACAATCACACAAGCTGTGCCAATCATTGTTTTTTAATAGTCCCTATCATATAATATAATTATATTTTGAAATTCGCAGAAAAAGTTTTACTGCATTTCGGACAGAAAGGTGTTAATTAATAATGTGTTTAATACTTTCTCTGTAGGCTAGTGGCGTATGAGCGTATACACAGAGACAGCTACGATTGGATCGTCATATCTATCAGCCTCGCAGCAGGAAACACTGTTGGTCTTCTAGTATTGGCGAGAGACAGCAAGAAGAAGTGGCGGTAGCGCCGTATCTGAGCATTCCATCGCTTCGTGCACCGTGGTCCAGCATCGCAGAGGCACAACTTCCAATGTTCGATCTGTACTCTGACTGACAGAAAGCACAACGCCTGCAATGTATGCAGCTCTTCATTTTAGTGCTCCTTATGGAGCATGTTCACCCTCTGGAATAGGGAGTTACTTAAATAACACTGAACACGCTAGGCAACTTTGAATTTGATGTTTGTGTGACCGTGCATCACTTATACAATAATATAAACAGCTAAATAGATGCAACAATAGCAAATTTTATTGACAATTACAGTCAGCTCAACATGTTTCGGGCGATAATTTCGCCCATCCTCAGGAGTACTAGACTGTGTTTACAGCTTGTGGTATAACGCACCGGCTGCCTGCAGGCAGCATCGCCGGTGCATTATACCACAAGCTGTAAACACAGTCTAGTACTCCTGAGGATGGGCGAAATTATCGCCCGAAACATATTGAGCTGACTATAATTATCAATAAAATTTGCTATTGTTTCACCTATTTAGCTGTTTATATTATTGTAAGATAGGCAGCATTTTGTAATATTTCGGTTGTCGTACTATATATAATAGACCCACGGTACAAAACACGAAACAGAACAGACAGTTGTGTATCTAGCTCTACCTACACATAGTCTACGAAGTTCGTATTATTTTATCATAACGGGCTTCTCAGCGAACTCGGTGGTAAATCCTAGTCATTTACAAACAACAACACATCACATAAATAAAACAGAATTAACAATTATGAAAGAGTAGAGATATTAAAAAACAAGTAAAATACACCCTATGTCCTACAACGAAGGTACAGAGGGGGAGTAGAGGTATAGCTCTACTCTTTCTTTAACCTCGGCGCTAGATGGAAGTGGGTGGTAAAAGCCACGCCCCGGGCGCTCAACTTACAGAAATTTTCCTGTACCCATTGCACAGGAGACCGGGTGGGCCCAAGGGCCGGTCTGGACAGGTACGTAAAATCCCGCACCCAGCGGGTTTCGATCTCCGGACCGTTCAGCCCGTAGCCAGTCGCTATACCGACTGCGCTTCCCGGCCCACGTACAGCAATGCCAGGCAACGCAAATATAAATTCATCGGACTGAGATATGAATCAAACTCAATTCATATACCAAACTATAATAACAGTTGTGTTCTTATGTTATTTTTTCGCCCATGGAGATCACAAGGATTACGCAATGGATACTGAAGTCACGAATAAAGCAGCGAGTCACGAACGTATTAAAATAAGAAGCATATTGGAGGCTACGCATGGTGGAGTGGCAAGCAGGTGTGGACTCAGGTAGCCACCTAAGGGCCGGTCATTACGGGGACTTCTAATGCACTACCGTCTCGCCCAGATCATAAGCGAGGGATGCCACAATTAAGACCTTATCATTTTAATATAGTTGTTTAATAATGCTCTTTCATCTGCAAAAATTACGAGCAAATTTAACTAATAAACTTTTATACAGACGAATTGCTCGCCTAAAGTAGAAACTCGACACAGCCTACATAAAATAGTATGAGTCACAATTACAAAGAGCAATCAGTCATCACTAGGACAATAAGAGTTTATTTTCAGAATTATCGAAACGATACAAATACTCGTTTTGAACAAAATGTAGAGATTTATAGGTTCAATCACGTGACATACAACGTAGCTACTATGCGTGAAATGTTTAAAGATGCTATGAGAACTGCATAGGTATGATACCTTTAGGAAACTTGACAGTAAATGAAATACAATCGAACCCAGTTATAACGACATTGGTTTATACAAGACCCTGCTTATAGCGTCATATATCCTATGATACCACTTAATTCGTCACTGTTAACCAAAACATTACGCTCCTCGGTTATAACGACGCTCGTTTATAGCGACAAAAAATATTCAGTCCCTCACATGATGTAATAACCGAGTTAGTCTGCAATAAATAACCAAACAAGTACACTTTATACTTTTGCTATTTGTCTACAGTCCAACTTGTTTCGACTAATCTGGAGAAGCCCGAGACGGATCGTGGTTTATGTCAGCTCAGGGCTGTTATGAGTCACGAGAACCAACCGTCTGATTTTACAGGAAGAGGGTTAAGTGACTAAACTTCATCTCTTACAAAAATAATTGACAATTTTAGCGTACGGAACCTCACATTCCGCAGCTGTCTCTCTGCACATCGTGACGAAGAGTACAATGTCGCGAACGTGAAGAAACCCACAGTAAAGGAGGACCTAGCCATTTTATATTTGCATTGTGTTTTGTTTTAATAAAGAACAAAAACACTAAATTCCGATGTTTTTTTAAATATATTTGATGTATATTTATTTAATTTACACAGAAAATGGCAGTTACTACCTGACAGAAAACAGAAGTCTCTTAAATTACGAAGAATATTCGAGATTCATACAAAAAAAAAATTTGTACTTCCTTCTCAGAATGGTATGAACGCTAATAAAAATGCATTATACGAGCACAAGGCAGAATTTGCGAACGTTATATCTGGCGCTAAATATGTTTATCACTGAGCCTTAAAGGAAAACAGCCTACCCATGTCCTTATAGTTCTCGTTGTTAAGACAGTGAGCTGTCAACCAGTAGTAGAAAGGTTAGAAAATTAAAGTCTCAGTCAAACAAACCTTGTGACGCAATGCCTTGGATTGGTATTCAGAGGACAACCGAGCGGCGGAAGAAAAGGGTCAATTCTCCGGTAGGCAGGCGCTGCTTTTAACATCTTTATTGGTGACACTGTTTACTGAAACGTATTTATGGCCTGAGGAGAGAAGTTGCTGCTGGTAGTTCTTTTAAATGCCATGTCTGCGCTTTGTCGCTTTGCGCGGTCACGTGCCTCTACAGCAGTTACAACCCTTGCACAAGGTAATGATACATGCTTACTTCAACCGTTCAAGTATTAATGGCTGTTTATCAACCAAATACCATCTGGTAGCATAAATTCTTACACCGGTACTACTTAAGCCCTCCATTTGACACTAGGCACGTTCACTTTTTCCACCTTCTGTCCTCACGCCACAACATCTTAAGATCCATCTCCAGCATTTATTTCAGTAGTGAAAATGGACATTACAAAAGAGGTTTCGTTATGAAAATTCTTTAAGAATTCCTTGCTTACCCACTTGCTGCCCTTATGACTATTCCCCTAGACTTCACTGTTCCGAAAACAGGGCTAATATGTGACCTATATAAAATGTAAAGGTAAAGTGATCCCGCTACAGGCTCGGTTTGGCCCAGAGGGTGGGTCGAGGTGTAGCTCTATTCTTCCATGACCGCGGCACTAGAAGGGGGTGAGTGGTCAGCAGCACGCTCCGACCGCACTTTACCTCCGGGAAAGACCCGGCACCCATTTTACAGGAGGTTGGGTGGGCCTCAGGGTTGGTCTGGTAGGACGGAAAATCTCGTACCCACCGGGACTCGATCCCGGAACGTCCAGCCCGTAGTCGCTATACCGACTGAACTACCCGGCCCACTATTTGACTTAGATAAATACTGAAATTACTGGCTATATAATGTAATACGAGGGAGAGTCAAATGAACACCTTAAAAGAGAGATAAAAATTCGAAACACAGATCGATTGTCTTGTAAGTTGACAACAATGATACTCATGGTTTGAAGAGTGGCTGACAGGTGACAGTACGATGCAGGAATGTAACACGACGGTGCAGAAGTAGTGTAAAAATGGCGGCCCCGCTTGCAACAAGCACCAAAGAAGAACAGCATTCTGTCATCCGTCTTTTTATATTGAAGGGGTGAAACCCATCGAAATTCATCGACGAATGAAAGTTCAGTATGGTGATGCATGTCTGTCACTACTGCAAGTGTGCGGGTGGACTAGGAAGTTCATGAACGTCATTAGTTCTGTAACAGACTCTCCTCGACCTGGTCAGGCACACCGAGTAGTGACACCAGAGGCCATTGCAGCAGTTGAAGCCATCGTGAAGGAAAATCGCCGCGTAACAGTGAATGAAATAGC
>Ga0123355_10018030_pt1 | contig 11179 bp, 6 predicted proteins | sample TergutEmb28metaG_3_FD_89872 | JGI IMG/M metagenome (GOLD analysis project Ga0123355, IMG submission 89872) | Embiratermes neotenicus P1 segment gut microbial communities from Petit-Saut dam, French Guiana - Emb289 P1 | ecosystem: Host-associated > Arthropoda: Insects > Digestive system > Gut ...
CTAAAGTTATATTACAGTATTCACAATTCAATTCGTATTTGCAAACGAGGTGTTGTGGCAGCATATCATGTTGTGTGGGAATGTGTTGTGGAGCAGTGGCTAGGCGTGCGACACGACATCTTTCTCGCCCACAGTTCCACCTTTCACTGCTAGGATCTCTCGCGTCGTTGTGGACGGAGGCACCTGGTGGCTAAAGTGGGAACGTCTAAAGGCGGGGGAAAGCAACGGCAAACTACCCCCAAGAACTTGTCCAGGATGTATTGTGCCAGAGCCATACCGGTCACATGACTGGGCTCTGGTTCCTGCCAAGCCCGGCCTTCAAGGCTGAATAGTAATGAATGAATGAATCTCAGAAGATGGTAACCATCAGAGGCAAACGCTGTTTTGATTTCAAACAGCAAACTGCCTCACTCTAAAAGAGTTTGAACACAGAATACTGTGAGATTGCCTCCATCAAAAACTCCTCCTAAATTTCAAATAGTAAAAATCAAAGCTATTATGTTGCTACATGAAACGAATTTACTGCCACAGATAGTCACTGACACATCACAGAAGAAAATGTCCCTAAGAAGCTGTCAACACTTTTATCAGGCTGTGGTAACTTGCAGGGAGATGGGTGAAGGGTGGAGAAGATACAGTACTCATTCAGTTCTTCCCAACCATCTGGAGGGGTAACCCTACAGTTCCACACAACAAAAAGCTGCAAACACAACTGCAAGCACAACACACCATTTCAGGTTAAAAAAAATAATTCACTGTTTAGCATAGTCGACATTCGAAACTCGCATAGGTAAGATGAGTGTCTTCCTATGGAAGAAGGATGCAATCAATTGATTGGCAGCCGCTTTTATGTGAAAAGCCCCACACTCACTTTTTAATTCAGGTGACAGGCAGGATTGCCTGCATGGAATTTTGTGATTTTTCTCAGTCTATGCAGGTAAATTGAACAGCAAGTTGAATGAAGTCATCCCGTTGTGTATCAATATATTCACTTTATTACTATATATTACCGTCAACACAACTACAATAGAATATAATGCTAATGCAACATGTTTTGTCTTACAACAGTCATCTTCAGGCTAAGCTAAGAACCGTTAATGTTTACAGGGTGGTTGTGTGCATTTGGGATCCCGTATGGCTTACACTGCAAGCCATTTGGGATCCCAAATGCACACAACCACCATGTAAAGCATTAACAGTTCTTAGCTTAGCCTGAAGATGACTGTTTTAAGTCGAAAAATGTTGCATTAGCATTATATTCTATTGTAGTTGTGTTGACGGTAATATATAGTAATAAAGTGAACAGCGAGTGCCTTCTTGTATACCATGCATACTTCCTTCCACAATTTTCTCAATTCATTGCCAATTAATGTGCTTGTATTTGATACTATATGCTTTTGCAGCAATGGTTTTATTTAGACTAAAACACAAACAAATCTGATAAGCCACATGCAAAGGAGGTCCACATACAAAAGTTAAATTTCAAACGTGTTATGTTACAGTGATTTACTCTGTTACTGACTGGTATAAACTTCAATGATTACAGGTACTTAATGAGACATGACAGGACTACAAGAATCATAACACTTACCCATTCTTTTAACATGTTGAGAAACAATCCAATTGCATACAGCTGCGAATAAACACATTCTGAAAAAAACATAGCAATATGCACAAGTCATAGCATACTCCATCCAACCTTGAATGCAGCCAGTGGACTAGCAGTGGCAACTTGAAACACAAGCTTTAGTGTGGACACCAGTGTCCTCTGTGGCAGTGACACCAGTAATGTTATGGCAGCAATGTTAGTGTCCTATATACACCAGTATCTTCACTAATGGCAAGGTAAAAGATGTGCTGGATTTGCTGGTGCCTTCTGTGACAGCTGGATAAGTGTTCCGTACAGATGTCAGTGTCCTCTGTGGAGGTTAGGTTAGGTTAAAGGACAGGCTCGAATTACTGGTGACTTAAGGAACATGTTTTGCACAGACAATGGAATCCTCCGTGGCTGTCTGTGTGAAGGTAGTATCTAGTGATAGAAAAGCAATGGAGGAATGTTGTCAGGAAGGCTGAAATCAAACCAGGTATCACATAAATGAGGAACAGTCTTTCAAATTGCATAATTCAATTTATGAAGCAAAAAGTTAACACACATGTACAAAATTATTACATAAAGATTCAAAGAGAATACGTTATAACATTACACATACAATGTTGGAATATCTTGGTTGTTCTTTATTAACAACAACGAACATTGTTTACAAAGACCAGCATTATAATAAACCACAATGTGGTTATTATATTCAACAAAATATTTCCATGTGCAACAAAACAGAAACTGACTCGTCAAAGTACACATATTGGGACCCCATTATACTTAATTCAATCTACAGAATTTTGAGAATGGCTGTGAAGTCTGAAGAGCAAAATGGGCAAAAGGAAAGTTGATCCTGCAATATGCCACGAGAAGCATGAATTACTGAAGGTGAAGCTCCAATACTCAATACTAAACAGACATCAGCGGTTAGCTTCATACTACAGCTGCTTTAATACCAAGGAGAAAATCCATGGAATCAATACGATAGGAACAAGGATGCGCCTCCGAGTCAGTATGGATGCGGTGGACAACAGAGGATCTTGTTGTCCAGTATCACAGGCAATGTGTTGTCATTTCTGCTCCAGTATATTGCAGACTAAATGTTTAAGTAATTAACCAGCTTTCATAAGGAATAAGAAGTACAGCCATCCTGTCAACCAGATATGTGGTTTCAAGTGTAGGGCATTCCACATAGAGTTTACAGAAAATGACATGTTGTGGAAGTGGCTTATCTGGGGGCTGTGGTTTACTGTACCTGACATCATTCCTATGGTGCTCCATACTCACACTATCAGCCTTTAGGCAGGCGACAGGCACTTGACACATTAGTCCTTAAATGGAGTGATGCTTCTGATCTCGGACTTGACAAAGCAAAGTTTCGTTCCTGAAGTAAGAGTGCAATTTATAGTGCATTAAGTTTTAAGTAATTTGTACCACCAACTGCATCAGTACTTGGAATCAAACTATGGGATCCCCAGTCACAACAGTACTAAGAAGAGGTAATTCACAGTGCATATAAATTTTTCGATGATATTACGTTTCAATACACAATCTTTATTTGTGACAAAACACTGAAAGATTAAGCGTGAAAATAGTTCAACAATATCACTTTGTATACTGAGAATATTAAGCCTTTCAGTTACTTAAACAAAGCCACAGCCAGAACATCAGTTTGGGGAGGATTCAGACGGAGATTGTCTCACGTTAGATTCAACAGCCACTGCCTACTACAGCCCACATGGACAGATGAATGAAGACAGTTTTCAATCCTATCACTCTTATGCCAACTACAGTCACTCAAAAGCAATCTGATAATCCTAGAAGTTAATGGCAACATGAGATGTTTTTAAAAAATCATTTAATCTTTACTGAAAATCCTACCCATGACATTTACATTTAACATACTACATACTGCACGTATAAAATACAACCACATGCACAGATACTCTTGTTGCATTAGGTACTGGTTGCATACTCAACTAGTATGTGTGCAATTATATACTATTACAGAACTTCTAACAAGCATTCCATAAAATGTTAGTTCTCTTCAGCTGTGGTCCTGTTATTACAGGCATGTGATATTATAACAATTAAGCTCAACTTCAGGTAAATTTTTTATCTTATGAATGCTAGCAATAGGATTACAGTCATAAATGTCAGTGCCTACTGGCAAGAATAACCTTAAACCTTTACAGAATGAACTGAGTTTATTACAGTTTCATCCAGACTGGTACTCTACAGTTTGCAGGTGTCGCTTGTAATGGGATGGACACAACAGAATCAACGAGCTTTTATTTGAAACATATATAATAAAAGGTAACGTTGCCACTATGTTCTGCACCATGTCTTGCAGATCTACAGGAGGCATGTATATTCATCTGAACCACAGTGCTACACGGAAATGAAAGGTTAGAGCACAGAGGGCACCTTATACCAATAGCGTGTAGTTCCTTACACAGCTGGCTGAACAGCTGGTCTGGGAGTTTTTCAGAGATAAGAAACCCACTGGATAGACTGGGTGGTTTTGGACAATAGGACATCAATGAGAACAATGGCTGATAGCAGAAAATGGAGTTTAACAAAGTCGACCAAAAATGTTGTACGCAGCGCCCGAATTTTATATGCCGACATTTCGGAACACTTTGTTCCATCTTCATTACTCGAAAATAGCTATTTTCAAGCCAAACCTTTTCCTATACAAATACCCCAACATTTCTCAAATCTAGTGATTCTTCACACCTACCTGCCTATCAAGATGGAACAGTGTTCCGAAACATCGGCATATAAAATTTAGATGGCGGGGAATTGCGCAGAAGAAAGCATACAGCATTCAGAACACGGCGAAAGTTTGAAATCAAGAACTGACCAAAAATGGTTATGGGGCTGGTATTGTACACAACAACTTGCCCAGTTATACACCAAACATTTTCACAATGACATATCCAGATCTGAAGATAAAAAAAGGGCGGGAGTCACCAAATCACTCCACCAAAAAAAAAAACTAATGTGGCTGGACATGTGGCCTAAAATTCCTTGCTTTTACTAAACTGAAGGTTCATTACTGTGCACACAAAAGTTACTATGGAATCATACCTGAATTATGTTGACATAAAATGTTTATAAGCAGTGGCAGCAGCAGCAGCAGCAGCAGCAGCAGCAGCAGTAGTAGTAACAGTAGTAGTAGTAAATGGCATGGACAATAGCAAGAGAATAACAAATAACAATGGTCTACCTACATCATACACAGATAGTATTTGTTAAAATATGTCCTGTCATTATAGCCCCACAAACCATTCTTCTGGCTATGACTTGTCTACCAGTAGGCCACAATAAGGAAACATGTATTAAGAAAATATAGTCACTCATATAAACAGTGAGATAAATAGAGCAGTGTGTCACATCATATAATGAAACAGCATGTGTGCACAATGTGGATAGCAGGGCCTGCAGTGCTCGTAGCCTGTCACGACGTACCCTTGCAATACAGGGACACGGATCCCTGCATCAAGATTACTATCATGTTACGATTATACTTACATACTCGCAGCATTTTTAAATTAGCCACGAAAGAATTTACAGTGTAAGTGATAATTTTGTTGGAACTTATGAAATTACTGTGCTTGTGGTTCAAATTCCTTATGCAATTCTCATGTATGATCCTTTTCCGTTTCTTTGTCATATACATGATAGCCTTACAACGGGTACCAACACTTTATAGTGGCCCGATGCATCATTTTGGGATATCAGCTTCTCCCCCCCCCCTTTTTTTAAACCACAAACTCTCTGTGCACACATGCTCAACTGGAAACAAAAATTACTTATCAGATGAATGTTCTATAACACACTTTAAAGGTTAAAAACACCAACTACAACAAAAACACATTAGGATCTCTGAGGAAGCTCTTGAAATAAAACTACATACTAGGTTTGACATTTGACCTAAGTCAATATTCAGTTTCATATCTAATTAGAAACAGTTTAAATGTAAAAAATGATGATCTACAAACTAAGTGCAATGCCCATACTAACAACTCATATGAAATCAGAAAGTCTAGTAGTCCCACGGTTACTACACATGAACATATTAACTTCAACAGACTATGTCTTGTACTTAATATGACATCTTCAAGGGCCAATATACCTTTTGACTGCAAAAGCAAACAATTCACAGACACTGAATTTTGCATAAGGGGAACAATTTTTCAGGTACCTACTTGGAGGAGAGGGCAGTAACTAATTCACAGTTACAAAGTGGAAATTTATAACCTCATTTTAAAAAAAATTTCAGATGAAGGAAAAATGAGCAATATTGACCATCTTGTATCTTCCTCCTTGCATCAACACTTATTTCCTCACAACACACATTGCTTAGAGCACTGGCCATGTGTTCTGTACAAGAGCATTTTAGTACCAAAAAACTGCTACTGTACTAATATTTTGCAACTTATATGAATTATGAAATCCTTGGATATATCAGGTTACAAACTCTACAAATCACATCTGCCTCAGGTATGAGAATAAAAACAGATATTTCAATGTACGTACAAATTTGATACTTTGAGTATACGTACACGTGCACCATGAATGATTAGAAGGAAACACTGGCTAACAAATAATGTAGTTGTAATACACAAGAGGATGAATTTTTAGCACCTTGAGTACACCAAAGATTATCTGAAATGATATGCAAAGACCACAGCAATTTGTAATTACTTCCAGCCACTGTCACAGTAGCAATACATTTTCAATCACATATAATACATACTTGACTTTTTTAAAAGTAGACACAGAGGTGATTTTAGTGATTCTCTAACACAGGTAATTCATATTTTGACAGTACTGAAAATGTGATGGTGAATGTAGGTTTGAAGGCCTTCATGGTACAGAATATTCAGTGTGTGATCTGGGTCTTCTTGGTGTTAACGAAGTGTCAAACCCAGAAATAATCGATAACTGAAGAATAAAAAACCAACTAGATGCCACTTGTTATTTTATTGTACTTCTTATAGGCTCAACATGTTTCGGACATTACTGTGCCCATCATCAGGAGCCCACGACTATGATGTTGATGTTGTTTACCACATTGGTCATATAGCTCTTGGTTTGCTGTATGTTGGAGGTAAGGTGCAGTTAGGATGGAGTGGTGTCTGGGTTGCAGCCTCAAGCACAACTGCAGTTGTGCTTGAGCCTGCAACCCGGACACCACTCCAGCACAACCGCACCTAACCTCCAACATACAGCAAACCAAGAACGAAACGACGAATGTGGTAATCAACATCACAGTCGCGAGCTCCTGATGATGGGCATAGTAATGTCTGAAACATGTTGAGCTTATAAGAAGTACAATAAAATAACAAGTGGCATCTAGTTGGTTTTTCATTCTTCAGTTATCACAACGATGCATGGTCCAATAAACATCAGATCCAGAAATAATCCTTTCTCCTTGAAGACGGGGCCAGCAAGTTACTTCCAATATATATCAGTATCAATCCACAAGACCATATGGCAGAACACAAGCAGAATATCAAGGCTATAAAATATCAAAATATAGCCTATGAAGATACACAATTATGTGCACAAAAAATATCACAAGTATGTCAATTTTGATATTTTTTTGTGTGTATGCTTACATTATTTACTCACAGTTTACCCTCCAATGTTACCCAAACATAACAAGAAATTACTAACACTTCTGTTCTCTCACATAATCAGCATTAATCCTCAGAATTATAATTTGTTTATTTCTTCTACACCAACGATTTTGGCAACATATCCTTCATATTATCACATGCAGTGTGTTACAACATACTCATTATAAACCAAGTGTTATTCACAGAGTTCAATCAGCAACAAAGAGACCAGTTAAGTACAGACAGTGAACTGGTAGTATTTAAGCGGAAGGAAAACCGCTGTCTGAGTTTTGGTTGTGTGTCTGCAGTGGCACAGCCCTTAATTTTGATTTCAGAGCTCAATATGTAACAGAATATGCCATTTCCGCTTGCACTATTTTGAACTGCATACCAAACTTTTTTTTCTTCCATTTAGTGGTGAACAAAAATTACGAAAACATATTAACGTGTTTACACAGAATAAATCAGAGCTGCGCAAAAAGCCAGGTGCACTTTTACTTGACAGACAACAAGAGTCAATATATGCCAAGAAAGTGATAAATAGTGAAATAAAAAACAATTCGGCAAAACTCCCAACACTTATGGTCTCCCACCCCCCTTATACATGGGACCGTGCTTCGTGAATCGAATTTAACAATTTTCCAACTAGATGCGACTTATTCAGTTTATTACATTACTGTAGGCAGCTCTACATGTTTTGGGCGTTGACACTCATCGTCAGGAGCTCGTACAACTGTAAATACAGCTTCTAGTATTGATTAGCCAGATCTACTACCATCTGCTCTTGTTGTTGAGTTCCAACTCAACAATGAAAGCGGATGGTAGTAGATCTAGTTAATCAATACCAGAAGCCGTATTTACAGCTGTACCAGTTCCTGATGATGGCTGTCAACACCTGAAACATGTAGAGCTGCCTACAGTAATGTAATAAACTGAATAAGTCGCATCTAGTTGGAAAATTGTTAAATTAAACTTATGGTCTTCTTTTTTTCCATGCAATATTCCCACTGTCTATCAGCTAGATTCTGTCCAAGTCACACACAGTGACTGAGAATTCAAAATAATTTAGGTTAGAACTAAACCTTAATCCTTATATGTTGAATGGGGAAAACAGACTGTCCACATGTCACATACAAATACTACACATTATAAGTGAATACACAGACAACCATAAACAAGTCTTTACACAGAATAAATAAGGAGTCAAACTCTCCAAAATACCTAAAAATGGCAAACACTGAAAACAGGCAGATTGGAACTGGAAAACAAGTGTATTAAAAATCAAGTCTGTAACTCTTTGTTAGATCATGAACAGAACCTTAATTTCCCTGCTTATAACAAGAACTGACATAACAGTTCTCAAAATGGATTATGATAATATGAACAGCAATGCTTCAACCACATTTTATTCCAAAAACATTATCCTTATACATGTGAGACATGATCACACTACATCCTGAAGAAAAAGAATTACATATTTGATATGGCCCTGAATGCCTTTCTTTGGTGATTTAATTGACTCACCAGATGTCACCAAGAAGCCTCTAGTCATGGTGGACATTCATATCTGTAAACCATTTTGGGATTACAGTGTATTATTACATGTTTAGCTTCCATCTCATGTTTGTTTTCTAGATAAAAAATTAATCAGACAAGGACACAGTTAAGTTCTTAAACACATACACTACACTACAACTGTATAATATTCCTTATCAAAGCTACATTTTGTTACATTAATACGTATTCTTCAAACGATGTCCTGGATCAGGCAAAAACCAATGACACAAAATGAACACTTATCTGAAATACAGTGGATTACACAAAATGACCTTAATATTATGAACTCCAGAAGTTACATAATTTGTTGCTCCTTGAATTCCGTTTGAAATGCTGGCAACACACGAGGAGACAGGAAGTAGCACAAGCGTGATGGAGACACCAACACTTCGGGTTAAAGATTTGTATAGGACCTAAAATCATGTAATTATACAAAGTCCAATTAAATTAATACAGTCAGGTGTAAAGTAAGATGGCACAGCAGAGATACAACTCCATACATTTTGAAAATGGGCAGTAGATGGAGGTGAGTGGTCAGCCTAAATGCCTCGCCACCCTATCCCCAGGAATAAGCCCCAGTACCCACCGGCTCGGAGGCTGTCGCGGAAACGAACAAAATCTCTTTTCCCTACTGGTAATGCAATCACGATTTCTCGGTCATACTAATACAACTGGGGCTTCAGAAATATGACTTCAAAATAATGACCACTTATAAAGATCTAAACTTCATTCTAATAGCCACTTATACGGATCATAAGTCCACATAGTCTACCAGTATGCTTCAATCAAATATTTTTACTGTCAGCATTTTAAATTAATATATGGAATTTACTTTCTGCACTTTACACTTTAAATATATACCCGATTTATTAAATTTTTAATACGCTTAAGGCGCAGAAGTGGTCTTAAACCCTGAAATATGGAGGGAGTGTATTTCCCTGCAAATTTCATAACCACCTACCAAACCACACAATATTAGAACCCAAATCACAGAATGAGTAAGAGTGAGAGGCTTTAGGATTCCAGTCTTTTGGTATAGAGAAGTACCTGCATTTCAACAGAACTGGTGGCCGCTACCTTTGGAATCAAATATCCTGTCATAATAAGAATTCTTGCCACCATGAAGTTCTTGAAAAATACTGTCCTCTCCTTCCAACAACTGCCTATTACTGAGTTATAATCGCTCAGCAATGAGGCATAAGGATCTCTAAACACTGTTATTAGGACCTCTGTTAGCCTTCCACACAAAAACAATAACATAAAACAAAAGCTTTAACAGGTAGGAATATTTTTGAAAGTACTGCAATTTATTTGCCCATAAGCCCATGTACAAAATTTTAAATTTCTTTCTTTCTCTCATCTGTCCTTTTATGGTTGACAAGAGCAATAGGGTTAAATGGTACTGCTAACAAATCAGTAATTTTTTAAAAAATCAGAAAATTGAAACAAAAACCATTAATATAAATGACTAATGTATCTCCTAGCCTACTGAACTAACATCAACATCAACAACAACAACAACAACAACAACAACAACAACAATAATAATACAATAATTTCTCATGTCCTGCATTGATAAAATTTTGTATGTGTAAATATTCATGACCTGCATTCATTATTTTGATATCCTGAATATCTAACCTAGCAATAAAAATCAGCAGGAAGGCACTTTGAAATGAAAAAGCCACGAATTCGTTATTTAAAAGAAGTGGTTTCGATCGAAGAAACAATTCTGTTCAACTCACTTATTCAAGCTCCAAGCCCCTCGTAGTGTGTGGCCAGCTGGTTCACCTATTTATTATGGGTGAAGGACCCCAAGAAGGGTGCAACGATGTCAAGTGGCAGCGGGAAGATTATGGTAGAGTTCTTTTCTGCAGATATGGTGTTCAGAGTTTGTAAGTAGCGCAGCTGAAAAACCAGTATGACAATGCTAAGTACCTACAAACACTTCTTCGGTTCTGTTTATTCCTGCCAGCAATTCTGTGTAATCAAAATTAAATGTAATTGAAAACAGTGACATCTGGCCAACAACAAAGATGCATTTTTTAAGCTAATGGTTCCATGCATTATAATTCAATGTTAATAAAAATCCAACAGATGCAACAGTATGCGGAAATTTATTTACTGCAAAGCTACTCTACATGTTTCGGGTGTCACAGCACCCATCATCAGGAGTACTAAAAACTGTAACCGCAGCTACTTCCCTCCGTGGCCTGATCAGGCCACGTTGGAGGGAAGTAGCTGCACCAGTATTATGACCTGTACCAGAGGTTGCGGTTACAGTTTTTAGTACTCCTGATGATGGGTGCTGTGACACCCGAAACATGTAGAGTAGCTTTGCAGTAAATAAATATCTGCATACTGTTGCATCTAGTTGGATTTTTATTAACACTGA
>Ga0123355_10018031_pt1 | contig 11178 bp, 11 predicted proteins | sample TergutEmb28metaG_3_FD_89872 | JGI IMG/M metagenome (GOLD analysis project Ga0123355, IMG submission 89872) | Embiratermes neotenicus P1 segment gut microbial communities from Petit-Saut dam, French Guiana - Emb289 P1 | ecosystem: Host-associated > Arthropoda: Insects > Digestive system > Gut ...
TGCGGCAGAAAGAACTCCCCTATTTGAGAAGTGAATAAATTCAAAACCAAAGAAGATATGGCAAATGTTTTTCTATTTCTGGAAAGCACACAGAATGCTGTTTTACATCAACGTGTTTTGAACGAAGCGGCCTTGAATATTGATACACTGATGTAGCCTCTCGGTAGTTGTCCATGACCTTGAGAACCATTTCAGGTGTAATGGCAGCAACCTCCTGTCGTATCGCCTCCTTCAGAGCTTCCAATGTTTGTCCTGTTTGTCTAAAGTTTGATACCCAATGGTAAATCGTTTTCTTATCAGGAACAGCCTCCTGTCGACCAAGCGCAATGCGGATGCGAAATGCACGCTGTGTTGCTACCGGCGACCCGCCATTTTTTTTATAAACTCCTCAACAATAAAGGCTCAATGTTCTACCAACCACACCATGGTGTACACTGAGAACGGCACGTACACCGCTGTTCAACGACATGCTCCCCACCACTGTATGCGCTCCCCACCCGAAGCTATGACCCTCCCAAATCGGGGTGTTCTTTCTGCCGCACCCTGTACAAAAGGCTTCAAAGTTACCAAGGGATTACGACAAGGTTGCAGTTTATCGCCACCTCTATTCAAAATATACCAAGTAAACAAGCGTTACAGAACTGGAAAAGAAAATGCCAACCAATTCAAAACACGTATGTAGACTCACTCAATTTTGCAGATGACCAGGTATTATTAGCACAAGATCATGATGACATGGAGTATATGGCAAGAAAACTAAGGGAAGAATATGAAAAATGGAGACTTGCCATAAATTTAGAAAAAACCACATATGTATGTATGGGAGAAGGAAAAGAAAGTTTAAAATCTGATGGTGGGGAAGAAATAAAACCGTGTACAGAATGTACTTATTTAGGTACAAAAATAGACCAGTCGGGAGATAGTACAACACAAATAAAACACAGAATTAGTCAAACAAGAAAAGCTATAAATGCTTAAATTCCCATTTGGTGGCACAAAAATATTACAAAAAACAGAAAAGTATACATTTATGAAGCTATAATTCAGAGCATTTTGGTGTATGGTGTAGGGGTATGGCAAATCCCTACTAGAGAAATAAATAAAATGTTATCTACAGAAATGGATGTGCTAAGGAGGTTTGCAAGAAAATCAAGGATGGAAAGAATAAAAGATGAACATATAAAGGAAATAATGGGAGTGAAAGGGAAGCCAGACATCATAGATATCATGGAGCAGAAAAGACTACAATGGTATGGCCACCTCAAAAGGATACCAGAGGAGAGAATACCAAAATTAATTATGGACTGGATACCACGCGAGAGAAGGAAAAGAGGACATCCAAGAAAAACGTGGATAGAAGGAGTACACACAGCCATGATAACAAGAAATTTAGAACCAGATCAGTGGAGAAACAGAGAGGAATGACGTTTGGTTTCCAGAAGACGGTGACAGCTGTTAAAAAAAAAAAAAAAAACTGGACAGACAGATAGATAAAGTTGGTCAATTACTAACATTATGCTGAGATGCACGGTCAGCAAAACATAACAAAAAAAATCATTTGAAGACATTTGAACTTGTAGCAACTCTGAAATTCGATGGTCATCACATCACAATTAAGCACAAAATAATATTTTATGTCTTCACTCACACACTTTTTATTTATGGCATATTAATATTATGACTTAGTTCCTGTGCTTCAAGTTCAGAAATATACTGGAACAGTTTGGTCTGATGATAAATTTTAAGCCCTTCCACCTCTCCAGAGGTGGAAGGACTTAGAGACAGAAGACACTGTAATGAACACTGCAAAGAGGTACTTGTATTTATAGATAACTATGGCTTGGAAACTTACTACTTCTACTACACATTATTCTTGGCCCACTTGTAAGGATGAGATCCGTCCAACCTAACTGAGCAACCTCTGTTTACATATGACAAATGACATACACTTGCTGCATTGTCCTCACTTACATGACAAGCCACAGCTGGTGGTGGAAATGAATAGAAGAAAAGGATGGCAGCAATAAATGACATAAAGATATGACAGTTGGTACTGCAGTATTTATCTTTGCCCCCCACACACCAAAAATAGTTCATAGCACAACTGTAGATAGCAGCACCACTTAATGCATGTGGTTAAACTATCAAGTATTTTAGTATAACTTCAATTTCATAGCATTTATATTTAGTAAAACTATACTTTCAAAGTGTCTCTTGAGGGTTGTATTTTCGCTTATTTGTAGTTTATTTAACTTTACTAAGAGTAACTCAAAACTATATAGCACTGAATGACTGAGCAATGAACTAGATGTGGCAGCAGCAGTTGTGGCCTAATATAAGGTACCAACTCATGATATGCTGGGACAGACTGAATAAAACCATGAACAACTTCATTCAAGTCAGGGAAGTGGCTGAGACTGAAACTGGTCACATCCTAGATACAAGCCACAAACTTCCTAAGCCAACTGGCTCAGTCTTGAAAATTACAACATATAATAATGCACCACACAGATGTATACATTGAGTAAATATGATGTTGATAACCACAACAATTTCCCACTGGAATTTCAACATATTTTATACTAGTTTTATAGAACTTCCCCAGTGTAAGTATCCCCTATATGTACTTCCTCTCACTCAGTTTGTCACTTTTTGAGAAACAAACTATACAATTCCCCACAATTACATCATTACATCATTAAGTTTACTGCACTGATCAGGAAATTTGTATCTTGCACCTATAAATTTTGTACTTTGTGCCCGTGTCATCTACATCCCTCTCATTTCATTACCATCCTCATTACCTTGCTCAGCATTACATAATATATGTATAGGACACAACATCCCACAGTTGATCTACTTTGTTATGCTCAGTACAGGCACTTTTCACAATGAAAAACTGGCAACAAATTGGCAAGTTTAGCTCTAATGCTGGCTAAAATCTGAATCTATAGGGGAAGGTAAAAAAAATATGTGCCTCACTATAATGGATGGACAGAAAAAATTACATATCAATGACCTGTTATGATAAGAAAATGGTACAGTTGACGCTGAGCTTAATTGAGCATCATGCCATGGGGAAAATTATCTTTAATATCACTGGATAGGAGGCTCATGAGCCCCACAGCCACTATGGTTATGGTGACAAAGAGAAAAATTCCTGCCCTTGATGGGAATAAAATCACAGTTTACTTACAAGCAGCCACACAGTATAATAAATTATTTTCACTCCTGTTCTTTAGCTAACAATATTAATATCGGACTTTTAATTTTTTATACCTCTCTCTATGTACTAATATCACATTCTTCTCAATTATGCGTTCATCTTTAAATGGTCAACATGTAAAAATATTAATTCATAAACAACAAACAGCAGTTCAAATAACAAAATGCTGCAAAATGATCTCCACATTCTTTTAAATCCCCACTAGTAAATAACAATTACACATTCGTTTAACAAGACACCTTGAATAATAAAGTCAAAGAATAATCACAATACTGTATTCTGACAGAATCACTATTTTACCAACTTCTCAAACTTTAATAGTATTTTTTATTACCCAAAGTGCCATACAAAGTTTACGTATATTTATAAATTCGTAAAAAAATTGTGACAAGCATTCCATAAAAAGGCACACATTTATCTATGCATGGAACTCAACTACACTTTACAAACATCAGTGATTTAATGCTTTTATGCAAGAACCGCAAATTCCTTTTAAAAATGAACCTGCGAAATGCAATTACTTATTACGAATAAAAGTGAAAACAACCTTCTGAATACTTTATGTCTTCCTTCTGACATTCAAATAGGCCTGTATAAAAACCTTTTGATGCAGCATCACATCTCAGAACACACATCAGAGGCCCACATTCAGGAAGAGTGCAGGTACTTGACTCATTTCATTGCATTAATATTTTGATTTTCACATCCCATATGGTAAATCACTCTTACCCACTTTCATTATGCTGATGCATTCACTCCTTCTTCAGCAGGGGTATAATACATTGAATCAAGGAAAAACCTTGTGAAGTCTCCTACAATAGAGCGGTCAGGTATGCTGTGTGACATTCCGTACATAGCAAACTGTAAAAAAAAAAAAAAGATTTAAGAAAGTTACTTTCTACATAAAATTTGAGAATTTCAAAGTGGCACCTATAAATGAGTTTTCATTTCTACTACCATGAAAATTTCATTGCTTGATGTTACCCCGAGAATTAACCACCTACATCAACTCTTTTGGTCTGCACCAGTTGAAGGTCTTCTCTTATAGGATGTCTGTTCCTGCAGTCTTGTTAACATTTTAATGCAAAAAAATTTCACTTCAGGCTCTCTTTTTCTTCATTCCTGTTCCTTTAATCAATGACTTATAAATAACTAATGACTACTGATGACAAATAACATGAGAAAAATGGTATAAAATTAATGGCAAAATGAATGATAGGCCAAATGATAAAGGGGTTAGACTCTGCACAGTAAGATATTTGTACTATAAACAAATAAGCACTCACTTTCCCTTCAACAGGCTTGCTTGGATTCTCCATGATAATTGCCAACTCCTCTTTCACATCAGACAAAAAACGATCTGCTATACCATCTCCAGTATGCATGTATGTGACACACAGGTGCAGCCTGTTACAGACAACACAACATATATTGACTAGAAGTAAATGATTCAACATTATGAAAATATGGCAATATTAACACTGAAATTAGCTGGACTTTTTGACATGAACAAAATTCTACATTACCTACATTAGAGTACATTTACTACGTCCCTGAGCTGTAGAACAAACAGCCTACAGCATGTTGTTATGTGCCAGCTAAAACAATAACTGCCATCACCACTGCAATCTCAGCCAAGCTACATGCACTTAGTTACCTTACTTTAGTCATACAGCAGTGACAGTCTTTGTGCCCTTGTGAAATGTATTCAACTAAATAAAGATCATTCATTTGGATCAAATCCTCAAAGTATGTTGTTTAAAAAATGCAGTACGAACAGTCCAATGTAAAACAACAAAAAACATTGGAAAAATTTTGAATGACAGGCTCAGTGCTGGATAAAAAGAAAATAAGAAAAGTCACTCTTTGCTGAAGAGAAATTTGTATTAGCTCTCAGCTGGACATAACTTGAATAATCTTTCCACCTGCTAGCTCCTCAAAACGATGTGACAAGAACCTCAGCTAACACAACTACAAAACTTTTAAAACAAAGGCCATAAAATGAATAGCCATTAAGTAACTCCTTCCTCCAGCTGTTAAGAAAAATTTGTTTCTTTTAACAGCTGGAAAACTCACCCTGGTGGGAATTGAAGTGGATTGAGGTTCCAGCCTCGCTTACAGAGTGCATCTGACAGCCGGTAGATGTGGAACACATTAGAACCAATAGCTACTACTGATGTTGCAGGCATGCCAAATACAAACAGTCCATCCATAGTACGCAGTCTACAACATGAATTAACAAATACAGAACTAAAGAAAGTGCAAAATTAAAACATAAGAAAAGTTTACAAATTAATAAAACACCAAGTTTTCTGGGACAGGACTGCTTCTCATCTTCAGATTAAATAAAGTTCAGACCTATTTGGGTGGGCCTGATAGGCCAGACTAATCTCAATCTCTTGGCCTGAGGGCATGAACCAATCCTGTACCCAAAACAGAGTTTAATGCATTATAGAACAATGTTCTATTAATATTTCATACTTTTATTTTTTAACAATGAGACAATGGACAACATCCACGAAGTAGATTATTCCAAGTGTGACATACCATTGTCCGAATCTCAATTATATCAGAATTAGTTTTAGGTTCATAATATATTTTCCCCTTGACCTTTTCTCAATATATCTGGTTGTTTCCACAATCTTCTTTGTTGCATCAACATATCCCTCAAGTCCAAAATACATCATTGTTGCCCAGCATGCAGCAATAATACCTGAAAATATTACAAAATCTTTAACTCAGTCACATAATATGACAGCCTATTTCTGAAAAGAAACTGAGGAGAAACAGAGGAAAAATCACCATCTTATAGCAGACAAGGCTTAAACAGTGCAAATGAACATGTACTTGCTCACCTCCTGCACGAGACCCATTGACGGTAGGTGAGCCATAGACTCCTCCAGGCCAGTCAGTGCTCACACAAAACTGGTAATGCCTGAACTTAGGCTCAGAATACAGCACAACTGACGAACCTTTTGGCGCATATCCATACTGCAACACGAAAGCAATGTGACTGCACACAGGATTGTGAGTCACTGCACTTGTGCTTGTACTTCAGAACTTAACAAGGATTAGTGTATTTGAAGTTAAGAAACATATAACAGCACTAGACAACCACAACTTGCCAAAGAGTTATGATAATTTCTAGCACACCATCAATTACACGAATGCCAAAGAATATATATATACACACACATCATTACAAGTGTGTGTGAAGTAAAATGAAGTGAGTTACGGTGAAGTTCTTGGCGAGAAAAGTACCATGTACATTACGGTAACCTTATACTGAGGGTACTTGATTGTATTGTGACTATTTCATTCAGGTGTGTCTTGTATTGTGGTTGTTTTAACTTGTTATGTAATGTGTGGGTGTTTTGGTAATATGTGTACTTGTATTTACGGTGTTTTTTGTATTGTTTCGTTTATGTATATTTATTCTTATTTGTTTTGTCTATATCTAGTGTATGGACTATTGCCACTGAGTGACAACTCAATTGCAGTAAGTAGTAGTAGTAGTAGTAGTAGTAGTAGTAGTAGTAGTAGGAGGAGGAGAATACAAACAGCTGATACACATGTAAACAAGAGATAAAATGTGCATTTCCATCTGTAGCCTTTGCAATTTGCATATATAAATATGATCATAAAGAAATTTAAAGAAGGTTAAGTACATTAAACATTTGCCAACATTCAGCTCAGAACACACTAACTTCTCTTCTCCTACCTACACACTTCTTTTATATGGATGTGAAAACTTGGACTCCAACCCTAAGGAAAGATGGACTGTAGGTGTGCGACAACAGAGTGCTAAGGAGGGTACCTGGAGGTAAGGGATGGGAAGTTATAGGCTAGAGAAATCTAATAAGGTGCTTCCACATTTCTATTCTTCATGATACATTATTAGATTATTAGGAGAATGAGATGGGTAGAACGTGTAGCATACGTAGATGACCAATACTGCAGAAGGTGTACTCCACGTAGTACACAACTCTATCAACAGTTTCAGAGTACATGCATGAACACAGTTTAATGGTTCCCCATACACAATGAACAGCCCTCTTTATACCAATTTTCTAAAGACTCATAAATTCTCAAAGCATACGGTGCAGATCTCTTTTTGGACATCTCCTGTATTGAATTTTATCCAATACAGGCAAAGAAAAAAGTATAATTACAGACAAAATTTCACTTATGCCCTTAACCCTAAAGAGACGGACTTAAATGCCAATTGTATTTTGTAATGGCCTGTGTGTTTCTGGTTGAACATGGACATTTAAATTGCTACCAAGAAAATACACAGAGACCAGCATACAGCATGCCATATGCCACTACAACCCAAAGCATTGTGTGTATCAAGTATGTCTCTTACAATAGTTAATGCTCAAAACAATGCACTGGAGAGGGGAGTGAAACAAACTGTGGTCAATGAGAAGTCCCTATAAGCCGAATGTTCAATGTTCAGTAAGCTACTCACTTTGTGTGTGTCTGCCGAGATGCTGGTGACACCAGGTACTGAGAAATCAAACGGAGGCAGATCAAATCCTGCCTTAGCCATGAACACATTTACAAAGCCACCAAGGCAAGCATCCACATGTACAGGAATGTTGTACTGACGACCCAGAGCAGCAACAGCCTCTATATCGTCCATTGTTCCATACGGGTAATTCGGTGCTGAACCCACTAACTGCAAGGATTGTCAAACCAAATGGAAACGTACCTGCTGTTACAAATGTAAATAGTATTAAAACCAATGTAATACCCTTTGTAAACTTCTAGAGAAAATCCTTTCACAATGTATACATACATTTACCATCTGGTGGAGACATTTATATTGGTGTATGCAATGATTTAGTCTCCTGGTATAAGCAAAGTGGTCCCAGTCCACACCACAAAGGCACATATGAGGAACAGCGGTACAGCTACAGTATAATCATACTTAACCTTAGCACTAGAGAGAAGTCAGCGATCAACTTCGTGCCCTGGCTGCTTCACACCCATGAAAGAACCCTGATGTCTACTGAATTGGAGGCTGGGTGGACCCCAACAGTCTGGACATTTCTGGAGGCAAAAAGGTCTCTCGTCCCCGCCAGGATTTGAACATCAGACCGTTCAGCCTGCAGACTAGTCACTATTTTGACTATGCTATCCTGGTTCAATTTAATCTCTTGGGGAAAGTGAATGCTTTTGTACCTTCAACCCTCACACACTTCTTGTCCTTTCTTCACCTCATTCCCTCCTTTATCCTGCATCCCTTTGCCACCCCTATGATTTGGCCACCGACGTGTACCCATTAAGCAAAAGGAAGACACTCTGACCACCTCACAAAGAATAATACAATTTCATTTTAAGGTAACACTGAAGTCATTTATATCTATAATTCAGTTTGTCTGTTAACTTCACAATATCACTATAGTCATTATAGGGATACTCACCATACATGTGTTTCTGCTAATTGCTCTTCTCATGGCTCGAATATCAACTGCTGTGGTATCTGGATTAATAGGAACACGTTTTACACGCAAGCCAAAGTATGCTGCAGCTTTCTCAAATGCTGGGTGTGCTGTCACTGGAATCACAATCTCTGGGCGGCAAACACCTCTCTCAGTGCGCGCATAATCCCTGTATGCCTTACAAGCCATAACGATTGATTCTGTACCACCAGTTGTCATCTGAAGAGGAGAAAACCATTTGATTATGAATGCAGTCTTGAGGGGTAATAAATTCCATACCCTTGAAAATGTTATATGTGTATAAACTTTATACATGGTAAATATCCAGCTAACCACAATTCCCCTTCCAGTTCAGATATTAATCACTTGTACACTATGCCTACATCTCCATGCCACTCTGAGTTATGCTGTCTCAACTACATAATTGTGAAGGTGGCCATGAATGGCAATAGGGAGAGAGCAGTCATGATTTACATCAAAGTACTATCCTGACATATGCCTAAGAAACTAATAAAAATCACCACATTCTGTTAGGATAAGTGTTTCCACAATTAAGATGTCAGTTATGTATCATCAAAATACAATTCTATATTTAAGTCTTATTTACTGACATATGGATTTGGATGCTAACTTCTGCATCACCTTCAGTGTCACCTATTCCAGTATGGGGTTATTTGTATACAAGCCTGGCAGTTATACATTACAGTACTGCTTAATGCATAAAATTCCGTGCTACACTTGCTACAATGTCAAGCTAACATTTTACTCAATTATGTATATACTAAACTATACAAATTCAGAAAACTGCAAATTCAGAGTATTTTAAAGTGCCAAGAAAAGGTTTCAACTGTGCATGCTTTACTTCTAGGAAAATTAAAAAATCAGAATAAAAATAAACTCTTACTGTTCCACAGGAGTCAGGTCCTCCATGAAACAAGTTGGCTGTGATTCTGACCACTTCTGCTTCCATCTTGCACACCCCCGGAAATACATCAGGATGCAGAGGATTTGTATATGATGCTAGGCCATATACATCAGTCAACAACTTTATTAAGTTTGGATTATAATTATAGACAGCTCCAGAAACAAAACCATCCTTCCAGTCATAATCACCTGCAGGAAATAACATGCATTCATATAAAATATTGTGGTAACTCCACAGCAGCAGTGTCCTTAATAATTTAATAAAAATTCATACAACAACACCCTCACCTTTTCCTAACAGGCAGACAGAGAGACACACACACACACACACACACACATGTATGTGTGTGTGTATACATATATAAATTTCTACAGGATGACACTGCGTTAACAAAATGTGACTTATTAAGTTTTGGAAAGTAAAACTGAAGCCATTTTTAATTGGACACTTATGCATTTCTTTTACTACTGGGGGTTAGCAGTCCAGAAGCAAGATACCCAAAAATTTGTGTATCCAACGACTGATTCTTAGGCATGATCTTTGAACTGAGTAGGTTATAAAGTAGTGGGAAAGATGGAAAGACCAAACAGGTTGGTGCAGTGGTAAATCTCTAGACTTATGCTCAAAAGATGTCTGGTACACACTTCTGCCATGACACCAACTACCTTGACTGATGTTTGCATTGTTGTCCTCAGTCCCTCCAGGCAAATGTAACAATAGACTTCAATCGTGTCAAGACCAGTTGCTTCTAGATTTCTTCCAATTCATAAATCATACCATTCAACATTACATACAATAAAACCCCTTTAAACTGGAAGATGATACTATGGAAATCACAACACTATGCCATTTGATGAAATCACTCCTCAAGTCCAGAAGTTTTAGCATTGGGACAATCCAGTATGCATATTCCTGCTCCATCAATGCCCTCAGCTATGAAGAGTCCTCAACCATGGTCCCTTAGTCCTGCAGCATCCCTGGTAGGAACAGAGGGGACTCCAAAAAAACAAAGAACAGGATCACTATGACCCTGAACCAATACCTGAAGGAGATATTGTGCAGCCCAAATATAGAAGCAGTAACAAAAAATTACCTTTCATAACTTAGAACAGTATAGGTACTGTTTTGTAGGCTGGAATATTTGATAATTTGGCACCTGCCTTTTCCCATGGGTGCCAGATTAAAGGAATATCTTAGTCCTAACAAAATGACAAGGGTATTTTCAAGTAAATTAATAATTTGTCAGATGACACCCCTGTCTACACCCATGAACTGACCTACGAGGAGAAGTCACAAAGTAAGGTTCCCTATTTTATTGCCACCAAATAACTTCACATAGTGAGATGCCTCTTTATTCACTTATTACACTTCACTTCACTTCACTTATTTTTCCACATAGTCACCTTCTCTGTCGAGACACTTGTCTAGGCAGGAAATCTATTTCTCAAAACCCTGTCGACAGAAGGTGGGATCCTGACCACACAGCCACACTTGCACCTCATGTTTGACATCATCATGTGATTGGAATCTCTTGGCACGAAGATGTTTTTTTCATGTTGGGGAAGAGATGAAAGTCCGAA
>Ga0123355_10018034_pt1 | contig 11177 bp, 7 predicted proteins | sample TergutEmb28metaG_3_FD_89872 | JGI IMG/M metagenome (GOLD analysis project Ga0123355, IMG submission 89872) | Embiratermes neotenicus P1 segment gut microbial communities from Petit-Saut dam, French Guiana - Emb289 P1 | ecosystem: Host-associated > Arthropoda: Insects > Digestive system > Gut ...
AACATAAAAGCTTTTGGCAGGTTAATAAAAAAATTTCATTATTATGTGAAAAAGCTTCAAATTAACTGTAAAAAACGACAATTACAAAAAAAAAAAAAATAGAAACTCACGATGATACTTCATTTGGCACGAATAAAGTAAGAGAATGATACATGCATTAAAATGTGGTCCAGCTGTGTTGTTTTGGTAACCAACACTTCCTGGTATTTTATTGCAATGAAAACTGCGAAATTATTGCCGAAATTCTGATTCGGTTTTCCACAGAGCTGTTTTGATACGCGTTGTAACAGGTGCAATGAACAAACTATTTTGACATGAATTGGATTGTTTCCATCCCGTTGTGTACACGTAACAAATTTATTAAATTGAACCGTCTTTACACAACATATAAATAACAGTTGCAAATTCACATTAAGCGACATGTTTCGGCATTGTTCGGCCATCATCAGGCTTTAAAAATTGTTTAAATTAAAGTTAATTAAGGTACATCCGTACATTAATTAACACCATCTTTTTGTAAGCCTGATGATGGCCGAACAAGGTCGAAACATGTGGCTTATTTAACCAGTTGTAGATTTGCAATTGTTATTTGTATGTTGTGTAAAGACGGTTCGATTTAATGAATTTGAAGCTATTTTGAGTGGAAGCTGACTTTTTAAACAAATTATGTGCCTCAGAAAACGTCATAGTCCGATATGTATGAATGAATTTCAGACGCTCTTCAGTTATTACCGATTGACGATAAATGCGAATAAACAATTGATCATTCGTTGGAAATCGGTATTTTTACAAGCTGTTACGGATTGCTCTGGAAAAATGTCACTGTTATTTCTTACAGCTGTCTACGCCTTTTGTACGTTCAGTCACTAAGGCTTATGTTTCCGAATTGTGGAACTTTTTACGCACAGATTATTTCAGCTGTTTCAATTAAGCAATGGCGAACAAATTTTCATGCTGTGAAATGTTGTGACTTGGTTGCAGTTAAATTGGCCAAGCAAAACCCGTTAACTTACGATTCATTTGACTGTTGAATTTATAAAGACGTTAAATTTGTAGATAATTCAAAATCGCACAGTATGAACACTCTCCATTTTCTGTAAAGACGTCGTTTTTATGTGCGAGTTTTTAAAAATGACGTTTGATGTTATATTCTTGGCAAATGCCGGCTGTCTTTTGTCAAAAAATAAACGTTATTGTTTCTAATTTCTAAGCAGAAATATTTCTCTTCCAATCTTGTTGAAATGTGCAACCCGCGTCCTTCGTCTTAGTGTTTGTGGTAGAAGATGGCATCTGCTTTGACATTGCCGCAATCATTGTTTAGTTTTCAATTAAACAACTACGATTTCTCTTGAACTACACTACATCAGTTGAAGAATAAAAGACCAACTTGATGTCACTTGCTATTTTATTTCACTTCTTATGTGTTCAACATGTTTCGTACATTAATATGTCCATCATCAGGAGCTTACAACTATTCTGTTGAATCACCACATTGGTCGTATTGTTCTTGGTTCGATGTCTGTTGGAGATTCGGTATGGTTGGGTTGGAGTGGTATCCGTGTTGCAGGCTGAAGTATACACGGATACCACTCCAACCCAACCACACCGAATTTCCAACAGACATCGAACCAAGAAAAATACGACCAATGTGGTGATTCAACAGAATAGTCGCAAGCGCCTGATGATGGACATATTAATGTCCGAAACATGTTGAGCACATAAGAGGTGAAATCAAACAGCAAATTACATCCAGTTGGTCTTTTATTCTTCAACTATCACAATGATGCACGGTCGAATAAACATAAAATATACTACACCAGTTTTTGAAAAAATGATTATAGGCCTATGTGTCTGTGACTACACACTATGTGTCTGTGACTACACACTACCTACCGATTTTTCCCCGTGATTACAGGCACTTCGCAACACTTCTAAGACTCAATCGCTTTTCAAAACAATTTTGAACTCGTCTTCGCGATCCTTTCTCCTCTCGCAGCGAACGTTTACGCCTACTTAATCCGCCGACACAAAGGTAGTTACACGGCCAGGACGTGTTCTTCGTTATTTTGATCATACACGGCCGTCACAAAAGTACATAGAGACGCTGAGTTTCGATCAACAGGTTGATAATAGATTTTAAAATCTTATGCGATTGAACTTTTCTATTTATGCAGAATACATTAGAAACGCGTGTCAATTTTTTCAAATACATTACCATTTTAATGCAAAGTGGAAAATCTATTGACACTTGTCGATAAAATCCATGACCATGATAATTCATTTTAATAATTACTGTTTTAAATATGACACTTTGTAGGTGATCACCATGTTTTTCGTTACACTTCTGCAGTCGTGGTGGAAAAGATGTCATAACAAGCAGAATTCTTTAGGTATCCTTTGAATACACTCGATATTATCTGTTTCTAAGTCGCCAATTGAAACGTGTTTTGTGTACATTGCTTTCGACGTAGCCGCAAGAGATGTAGTCTGGCACTGCTAGGTCACGCGAGTGCATGGGCCAGTTGACGTCCGTGACACGACAGACGTGTCTTCTGGAAGCATTGTGCTGGGAACGTTCATGGAAATTTGTGCTGTGTAAACGTTTGTCCGAAACATCACTGTACACTACGGTGGGAAACAATAAGCTTCCCTCAGCGGTCAAGCTGTTTTTCTTTATTCAGACATCGTCGGGTATTTCTGGAGCACCTGGCTGCTTCCTGTCAGGCTACTCCAGAAGCAAGGTATACGAAATTATCTTGTCACAACGGTGACTTAAGACGTAAAATCAGGAACGTATTCAAGGTATTACTAATTAAATGTTGCAACGTGTTTTGACATCTTACCATTGCGACTGTAACAGTGTTTTGCAAGATATGGTGATGACATGCGAAGCGTCTTATTCATACAGTAATGATAAACGTGAATTTTCATGGACGTGGAATGTATCTACCCGTGTTAATAACTTTTTCCCACGTTGCCTTAAACGTTTGTGTCATTTCAAAAAAACGCCAGATAATACGGGCGCTCGCTGTAAATTAGTCTTTGTACCTATTTATAGTTTGTAGTAAAAAGGGCTGTTAAAACCCTCCAATCTGGCCACATGCGACATGCGGGCTACCAATTTGTAATGTCTGCTGTAGGGCGAAAATGGGCACTGTATAATCTGTCTTTCCTGCTCCGCTGTGCAGAAAGCTTTACATAACACTCCTCCGGGCACAGACTTATGAGAAGCTAAAGGCTCTTTGTTGGTAATTAAGGATCACACCGCGTGTATTAGCTTGTACTTACTTAATTATTTTGTTTGTGGTATTACTGCAGTTTTAAGTTTGTCTACCTGCATTATCATGGAACGAATAAAGCGTTTTGGAGGGAAGATAGCATAGCATAAGGAGCATTGAGAAGGGATCTAGAATGTGGAAATTTAATTACAAATACTGTCGTGTAATATTATGACGGCGTGCAAGGCTCTACGTACATACATACATACATACATACATACACACGCTTGAGGCGCTTAGTCAATATTCTACTCTCTCGCGTCTGCCCGACAAAGAGGAAATAACGTGTTACTGTTCGCCCGTCTTTGTCACCAGTAGCACCGCCGTGCGCAGTAATTTGACTAGCGTGATGCAATCGAGTTAGCTCAGTCCTTACCGTATTCTGTTCCAAACGGCCCCACGGCGTCTTGCATTTGCTTCGTCGTGTGTAACCGCCTGCCTGCAGCCATCGGTTGTGGTCAACATCCACACAATACACAACGTCGTTGTAAATGGACGGAGGAGTGTTGTAGCGTGTGATACAAGAGGTATCCGAAAACTGAAGGAAACAGTAGAAATATGAAGCAGGATTGTTATATACGTCAGGTTCTGTGAAGGAGTAACGAAACAGTGGATAGAATTTAAACTTGGTGCAGTGGCGGTCTTATGTCAAAACGACACTCAAGTTGTAGTTTCACATACAGCCGTGGATTTCGTATGAAGCTGAGAAGCCTCCATCTCCACAAAAATGATTGTTAGGTGCGTTAGCGTAACTGCAAATTGCGACTATTAGCTTCATCACATCTGTCAGTCGGCGTGGAACAACTTGGCTCCCACTGGACAGGTTTCATGAAAATTGAATGTGCGTAATTTGTTTCCAAAATATGTCTAGAAGATTCAAATATCATTACAATATACCGAGAATAAAGGAGATTTTACATTAAAACCTATGTACATTGCTGACAATACCTCGCTGTATTATTCTTAAAATGAGAAATATTTCAGATGAAATTTTTGTAGAAAATCGGAACACGCACGTTGTGTTTAATATCTCTCAAGAAAATCGTGCCATTTATGAGATAATGTGGAAACCTTATGGTATAGCCGGACAGGCCACAGATGACAACTCAATTCGGCGCTGGATAAGGAAGGTTAGACACACACACACACACACACACAGAATATATATTACTTACTATTTTCCACGGCAATAGTGACTACGCGAACGCGCTTAAATGTTATGTTTATAAGTACATTGCTTGTCTTGTTCTCAATGCACTTAGTTTTATAGAGCCAGCAGACTAAATGTCGGTGACAAATGGTTTAACTGGCGGTGTGAAGCAAAAGGGTAGGGACTGTAGGGTGGGATCCTGCTCGAGGCGGACGACACGATGGTGTCTTGTACCTACTGATTCTCCGTTCTTGAAACCGTACATCTTGTTTAAATATGATCCACAAAACTTCAAACCCATTCTTGTTCTGTCTGTAGACTAGGAGCAGAATGAATCTGCACTGAGTTTTCACTGGTCCTCGGGTCTCTTACATGCCCGAAGACAGACCGGTGTGGGACGTTGGTGGAGTGATAACTGGCAGAGCAAACAAAATTACTCAGAAAATACGTGACCAGTGCCAGTTTTGCCGCCGTATGGAATTCGCAATAAGAATCCAGAGAATGTGGGCCGGATATACGTGGGTGGCACGACCTAAAGCAAGGTACATTATATCATGAAGGAACTTAAATGTCAACTTCACTTCCATTCATAGTTTTAGATGCGTTCGCAAAATTGCTTAAAGCGACTGTTAGCTTTTTCATGTCTGCCTGTCTGTCCTTTTTCTGCTACTGGAAGTATTTTTTATGAAATTCGATATTTCAGTTTTTAAAGATAAGTTGTAAAGAAAATCAAAACACACATTTTATGTGGAAAAATATGGCACAGTCAGACAGGCCTCATACGACCATATAATGCTGCATACAAAATATGCACATTGCATACCGAATAAATAAGGAAAAAAGAAACACACTCATTATATTTTATATTTATTTTCATAATTCAATAAATCTGTCTGATCTCTTAAAATGTTTTACAGCAACACGTTAAAAACTAAGAAACTAAAGCAGGAATTTTATGTTACCACCATTTCATCTTAATCATGTTCCTGAAGGGTTATGATTGTTTCCTGTTCCTTGATCCTCAAGATGAAATTGGTCCCTCCATCTCTTCCTCGGTCGTCCAATGTTCCTTCGCCCTTTTGGTTTATATTGTATTGCTTATTTTGGTCGTCTGTGTCCATCCTCTGTACATGTTGTAGCTACTTTTTCTGGTACTGTTTTATTTCCTTTACTATGTTCTGTGCTCCCGTTTTTTGCCTAATACATTGATTCGTTTCTTTATCTAGTTTTGTTATTTCAAGTAAGTGTCTCAAAAATTTCATCTGTGCTGCTTCTAAACGTTGTTCCTCTCTTTTCTTCAGTACCAAAGCTTCACTTCCAAATTTCACCATTTGTTTAACCAAATTGTGCTTCTAAAAGAATGCCATGAGCAAATGAACATTATTTTGTCTCGGTACAGCTCTTATATGTAACTGTAACTAGTTGGAATATAATTTCTTTCAAAAACTGTTAGTATAATTCGCATAGTTGCTGGTGATATAAAATGTATCTAAAAGTATTATTGTGAAACTCGTAATATTTTTATACAGTAAAGACTGACTAACAAGAAACTCAGCAACTCACAGAGAATGCATTGCTATTTATCCACTGCAACACGGTAACACGAAGACACCACAGTGTTACATTACACGTACATTGCCTATCTTGCTTATTTCTACTGTCATTGTTGTACTGCCCTTTTTCCTTGCCACTTAAATGTTCCTAAAACCTGTGCGTGTAATTAGCAAGAATTCATATTTCTTTTTATATCTTCATTTACGTCTTTTAATCCTATTAATAACAAACTCTACACCAATAAAGCATATTAAATAATTTGTTATTAAACAATTCAAAAAATGAAACTGCTTCCTCAGTCTGCTAGAATTGTAAATAATACGCTAATTTCACTTGAAAGGTGTATACTGAATCGTAAGTGTAATGGTCCCCCATGATGACACATAAGGAATTAAACGTATTCCACCAAGCCTTCTTTACCTCGGCATTCGTTGGGGGTGAGTGATCAGCCTCATGTTCCGGCCGCTTTTTAACCGTAGAAAAACTCCCCGGTACCCTTTGAATAAGTTGCTGAAAGCCCACCCAGTCTTCTGTTCAGTCGGTATATCGGGGTCCCTCCAGGGGAGTAAAGCGGTCAGGCGTGAAACTGACCACTTTCCTCTATCTCGTGCCGAAGTCAAGAGGGGATGGCTCTGTACCTCCACTCTCTCCTCTACCTTCGTGGCGTCTACCAATACAGAATTACGTCACCCTTTTACAATCATCGTGTAAATTATTAATGTAACGTACACACCATAACATGTGGTCATGCTTGATTTCTGTAAGTGGAACGCTGTGAACCCTGAATGTGTTCCAATCAAACAGATGCAGGTGTACAACACTCAATGTCATTTATTAACCCACCTTCTTTTGTTTATGGTTCATTCAAGGACGTTGTCAGTACCGCTGATGATGTGTGTTTTTACTTTCCACTTGTCACTGACACAAAGTTTCTGTCACTTCATCTTCGATACTGGTGTTCTGTGTGTCGCAAAATTAAGCAGTTTGCTCTCTTCTAACTTTCCACTTACTAATCCCGAGCTGCTTTGGCCTGGGCACTCACAGTAGACACGCGGTTTGACCTATATCAGCTACGGATTTTACACTCAAACACTGGAATCGTGATCCTGAACCCGACTCGTTGTATGAAGGCATATCTGCGTAACTTGTGTGCTTGTGTTCTCGTGCATAGGTAGAAGCATTGTGACGGGTTGATCTCTCATCGAACGAGTCCTGTCAAATTCATACAAACTAGTCTCAGAAACATGAAAACGGGTGTTTCTAGACAGCTGTCTTCTCTTACAAGTTTCGGTTACAGTACACAATCAGCACGAAAATTTGTGGTGTATATGTACAGGGGTAAAACTATCTTTGCTTTTAACGGGCCTTTTCGACTTGTATATTAAATTTAACCCTTTGTGTTGCGATAAGTAATTAAGTATTTTTGAACTCCGACTTCTAATTAGCTGTGAAAATTCTGTTTCTGCCTGCTACAAACTAACATCGAAACGAATGAAATATGGAGGCATGAAAAGATACCTTGTATAAACTGTGTAGCTTATCACATTACAAAGTTTTGACTTATGTGGCTTACCTAACATTATTAGGGTAAGAGAATTTAGGAAGCCGATCCCAGTGGCCTGCTCTTTAAGATGTGGGTCTACGGGTGCTTGCTTGCTGGGATTTCGGTTTCTAATCTCGCCGGCGAATTGGATATCTGTGTTTTGTGAGTGTTGTGTTTTGTCAGGTAGAAATCTCTTTCACGGGCCGATCCCTCGTACAGAAGTCCTGCCGAGTGTGTGTGTGTGTGTGTGTGTGTGTGATCAAGTACAAGAGTAACCCTCTACACCTGCAACGAGTAGGTAGAAGAGATCAGATTAAGAAAGAAAGAAAGAAAGAAAGAAAGAATTCAGGGGGTAGGATGCACTGGTCTTTTGTCTATAATTGGGAAGGTAAGCACGGACACAAGTACAATTTTGTAAAACGCCCACTTTCGAGACCCAAATTGACAGAGAAGGATAGTATTATGAGGGATGTTATGGAACTAATTTTGTACTGTGCCAGTTTTGTCACCCACGATGTTGAAATGTTGGGTGGTTACGCCTACCACAATGTTATTTTACTCCGAAGGGTAGTAGTGCAATATTGCCCTGTACTTTTATGCTAGTTCTGTCCACAGGGCAAGAGGAAAAGAGCAAATGGTGTAGAGTTGATGGCATTTTCCACGCAGGATGAACTGTAATCCGTAGAGACGATGAAACTCGCTGCTGTTGCTACCAACTGTGTCTTCAGATACGACAGCACCACTGGCGAGGAAAGGATGAAAATTTAATTTGAGTATTCTAAATTATCTGACTCTGAACTTGAATATAAATAGACCGGTGGGGGCTCTCAATGTAAGTAGTAATAAGCTAAGCGTGATTTCAGAAATTTGCATTGATACATGTCTTCATGAACATTCTTTGATCTACCATCAAAGAACGCTGAGTTTTACATGGTATATAAAATATTCAGTTACTTCAACAGGTATTCCAAACCTGATTCATGCACTTTGAAAGTATATATTGCCGAATGTGTTCGTATGAGAGTTTTTGTCCTGGGGTGATACACCCCAAATTGAACCTAGGCCGTATCATTTTGAGGTCTCCAGAACTCTCTCTCTCACACACACACACACACACACACACACACCACACACACCACACACACACACATACACACACACCACACACACACCACACACACACACATATACACACATACACACACACCACACACACACACACATACACACACACCACACACACACCACACACACACACACACACACACACACACACCACACACACACACACATACACACACACCCATACACACACACACACCACACACACATACACACACACATACACACACACATACACACACATACACACACACCACACACACACACACATACACACACACACATACACACACACACACCACACACACACACACACATACACACACACACACCACACACACACACACACACACATGTAGGTGGCTAATTTTGTGGAACTTGTTACACTTTCCATCTTACAGTCATTTGTTTTCCATTCGAGTCCGTAAACAGAGGTTTAAGAATTTTTCAAGCGTTGTTTAAATATTTTAGCTTACTTATCCCCATTAAGAAAACACTACATTGCTACCAACAACTGAAATGTGCACACAATCTGTAAGTAAGCCTACACATTTTCTCCACTTGAGTTCTACAAAAGGAAGGCCAAGGATGGAATGGTAAGACCATATACGAAAGCCGACGAGGAAAAGAGGCGACTAGGCTGACGAAAGACAGGAAAGCGCTCCGTACATGGCTAATGCATCCCGATGCCTGAAAGGTGAATAAGGGACTGGAGAAAGGAGGAGGAGGAGAAGAAGAAGAAAAAAAGAGTTATTTGAGCTTAATATCCAGCCATTGCAGTGTGTGTTTGTTATTATAATTGTCAAAAGTAATGTTAGTTGAACTCACTGTATTGTTAATGTCATACGATTATGGAGAGCTCCTTAACTGGAGACTCAAAAAGATGAATGAATGAATAAACCATTGGCTCTGGAAACGGAGCACCTCTCTCCGTAAGGTCCCCATTGGGGAACATGGAGGGGGGCTCCTTTACCGGGGACTTGAGAGAAAGTGAGATTTTGTTGAATCAGGAGACCTTGTATATTTCGGGGCTCCGAGTTTTGTATAAAGGAAGGCTCTGGAAACGGGCATCTCTCTTCCCTTAGGGAAACTGGTGGGGGTTTCTTTTACAGGGCACTTCTTGAGACAGTAAAAGAGGGCCCTGGAAACGGAGCGTCTGTCGCTCTATGAGGGCTGTGCGAGGGGAACCTGGAGGGAGGTCTCATTTGCTGGAGACCCTGAAGGATTTATAAAGAAAGGCTATGGAGACGGGCATTTCTCTCTATAGGGTCCACATTGGGGAACCTGGAGGGGTGGTTCTTTTACCGGGACTTCGAGAGACAGTAAAAGAGGGATCCGAAAACGGAGCGTCTCTTTCTATGTGGGCTGTGCGGGGGAAACTTGGAGGGAGGCGTCCTCTACTGGGGATCCTGAATGATATCTGTTCTTTATCAGGACATAATCCAGGGTTGTTACTGGCTTCCTTACTAGACATAACACCCTGAGGAGATATCTACACTTAACGGGGCTGAGATGCAACCCCTCATGTAGAAGGTGTGAAACAGAGGTAGAAACTACAATCCACGTCTTTTGCGAGTGTGAAGCTTTGGCTTCACTCAGACACGCATACTTGGATTTCTTCTTTGTGGACACAGAGAATATTCAGAGTCTAATTCTGGGACCCATCTAGAACTTTAATAAAGGAACGGGGCTCCCGTGACTTGACATCACACTATGGTGCAAAAAGGTCCCGTCTAAAAGCCTAGGTTGTTTAGAGCGAAAGTATTAGATGTTAATAAGCAGATAACTTATAAGTTAATAGAAATTATATTATTATCCTGTTTTTACATCTAATGATCAAAATGTGTTAGCACAAAATTTGTCCAAACGCGACCCTCAGTGAAGAGACAAGCTTTATTGCAGTTATAACTCAAACGATGGTGCCATATGTGTCCGTTGATTAACTACTACACAATAAACCTATATTCTACTTCATACGAGCAGACGATTTTAAAAACTACAGAACTATGTAATATCCATAATTTTATGGGGGTGAGAACCATGTCGTAACTTGGAAAGATACTACAACCAAAGTTTCAGATTGGAAAATTAGACGATGTATTGCAATAACATTACACATAGTAGCTTCAGAAGGTTCCCAGTATTCGCTGGTGTAATTTAGAGGAATTGCTAAGGTGAATAAGGAATTGTACATGCGTAAAGAAAGACCAATTTGATGTCACTTGCTTTATTATTTCTTTACTTAATGCTCAATATGTTTCGGATGTTAATACATCCATCCTCAGGAGCTTGCGAATTATTTGTCGAGTTATTTCATGGGTTGTATTGCTCTGGTTCGATGTGTGTTGGTGTTACGTTGTGGTTTGGCTGTGGAACCAGAGCAATACAACCCATGAAATAACTCGATAAATAAGTCGCAAGCTCCTGAGGATGGATGTATTAACATCCGAAACATGTTGAGCATTAAATAAAGAAATAATAAAGCAAGTGACATCAAGTTGGTCTCTCTTTACTCAACTATCAAGATGAT
>Ga0123355_10018035_pt1 | contig 11177 bp, 7 predicted proteins | sample TergutEmb28metaG_3_FD_89872 | JGI IMG/M metagenome (GOLD analysis project Ga0123355, IMG submission 89872) | Embiratermes neotenicus P1 segment gut microbial communities from Petit-Saut dam, French Guiana - Emb289 P1 | ecosystem: Host-associated > Arthropoda: Insects > Digestive system > Gut ...
CAGCGTATGGCCGGAGGCAAGGACTGCGACGTTTTGCAGAACCGTCGTCGTTTCCTGTTCACTCCCGCCACCCGGAGCTCCGGTCAGCAGGACGTCGACGCGGGTTCCCGGAGTGACGAACCCGGCGACCGACACGACTTCATTGACGCGCACGGAAACTGCTCGCATGCCGGGAGGAATTAGCGAGGGTAAGCCGGAGCCAGCATTTTCGCCGGCGAGGCGATTGGGAAGGATGAACTCACCCTTGGAGATGGGAATGATTACACCGTGGCCGATGACGTCAGCACGCTTGCGGGGCGCGCCCGGAGGCAGGTCGTCGCTGGAGATGCGGATGATGCGAATGTCGCGATCTTCGATTCTTGCCCCGACCTGCAGATCATTGGCGGCAACGATGACCTGGGCTCCGGGGTCGCCGTTCGCACCGGCGAGTTGCAGTTTTTTGTACATCAATGAACTGGCGACCAAGCCGAGCGCCAGCGCTACGACCCCAATCATCAGCAAACGTGTGCGATTCATGCCGTTTTCCTTAAATTGCATTACCGCGGCCGGTGGTCGACCGAGGGCGTGCGGAGTAACACAAGTCCCCGGACGGGCTACTGCAGGGAACTGGCGACGTTTGAGAACACGTTATTGGCGTTGGATCCGATGAGCCGGATGGTTCCCACAACGATGACCAGAATGACCGCCAGCATGACAGCATACTCGGCGATATCTTGCCCTTCCTGTTCGCACCACATTCTGTGCACGAGTTCCTTCATAGTTATTCTCTCCTCTACCAAAAGTAGCAAGATCGATAAGGGGTCTCGGGAGCGCAGGCTGGGGGAAGTTCTCTCGCGACGAGCGGCCGGCACCCGAAACGTAATCATACCCTGCATCTTGCGGAATAGTTACAAATTCTTGTATCCCTTGAGCTAACCACCGGGGGGCATCCAGCCCGGAATGGTAGCCGCTGCTGGCGGGGGCAGAGTACAATCGCCTGCCGTCCCCTGCAGCTGAGCACAAGCCAGAGCCACGCCAATTTCCGCCCAGGTCTCCAAAACCGGAGCTTATTTCTTCCTTCTAGGGATGTTGGGGATCCACGCGTTCTTTTTTTGGGCAGTTCGGAGGCGGATTGCCATGGGGGATCCGGATTTTACGGCCTTCTATGCTGCAGGCAAGATTGTGCGTGCGGGGCGTGGCGCGGAACTCTACACTGCCCGTACCCAGCTCGGGACGCAGCGGGAATTCACGAGTGACTCCGACATTCGGCGTGGACCTCTGCCATATATCCACCCTCCGTTCGAGGCGTTGATTTTCCTGCCGCTTACCTTTCTTTCATACCGCTATGCGTTTGTGTCCTGGGAGCTGTTGAACCTGGCTATGCTATTCGGGGCGGTCTTGAAGCTGAGGGACTGGTCGCCAGCTCTCGAGCATATTCCGCCATGGCAGTTGGCCTTGGCTGGCCTGGCGTTCTTTCCCGTCTTTGCAAACTTTCATCAGGGGCAGGATGCGATCCTGATGCTGCTTGTGGTCGTGCTGGCGTTTCGCGATCTCGAACGTGGTGCGGACTTGAGGGCGGGATGCTGGTTGGGACTTGGAGTATTCCGATACCAGATCATAGTTCCATTGGTTCTGATCCTGGGGCTTTGGGGGCGGCGGAAATTACTGCTGGGGTTCGCTGCGACCACGTTGGCCGCCGGGTTGCTCTCGCTTGCGGTTGTGGGCTGGCCGGGAGCAGTCCAGTATGTGGCTTTCGTGTGGCATTGGGCCTCCGAACTGAGCTTTGGCAGGACGCCTCCAGCTCTGATGCCAAACCTGCTTGGGCTGGTGACTGGGTGGCCGGGCCTCACGAGTCCGGCGTGGCCTGGGCAGCTTGTGGTGCTGGCGTGCTCCGCCGGACTTTTGATCTGGATTGTGGCTCTCGGGCGGTTCGCGAACGACAAGCGGGGGTCTCAGCTCGGCTTTGCTTGCGCAGTGCTGGCTGCGCTGCTTGTCGGATACAGCACAAATAGCTACGATCTTGCACTGTTGCTCCTGCCGCTGGCTATCGTCGTGGACCATTGTCTTGGAGAATCGTCCATGCGGCAGGCGGAGAGAACAGCACTTGTGGCTCCGGCCATACCACTCTTGATAAGCCCCCTGTGGTTCTTTCTTTGGCTGCGATGGGAGAGAATCAACCTGATAGCGGTTTTTCTGTTGTGGTGGCTTTATGCGATTGCCCAGGAGATGCGGCGGCTTGAGAAAGAACGGCATCTCGAGGCGGCATATTCCTAAATATGCCAAGGCAAACCTACATTCTATTTGCAGCCTTGCTCCTGTCGGCAGTTATGTGGGTCTGGCTGCAGGCCATTGCGATTCCGCATCAGCAGGCGGAGTCGGCGGCAGTTGGACGGCCACGAGGGAATCTTTCGGATCTGTATCCGCGCTGGCTGGGGGCACGGGAGTTGTTGCTGCGGGGACGCGACCCTTACAGCCCCGAGATCACCCGCGAGATTCAAATCGGATACTACGGGCGCGAACTTGATTCTGCCCGTCCCAACGATCCGAAGGATCAGCAGGCCTTTGCGTATCCGGTGTACGTGGTGCTGATGCTTGCGCCTACGGTGCGCATGGACTTTCGAACGGTGCACCGGATCTTTTTCTGGCTTCTTACACTCTTCACGGCTGCCTCGATTCCCTTGTGGCTGGATGCGCTTGGGTACCGCATCTCGCTCTGGGGGAAGGTTACGTGGATTGTGTTGACCCTGGGGTGCTTTCCCGCGATGCAAGGGTTGAAGCTGGAGCAACTCTCCGTGCTGGCCGCAGCCCTGATTGCCGGTGCGATGAGTGCGCTGACTCGCCGGCGTTTCGTCCCAGCCGGCGTATTGCTCGCGCTGGCGACCATTAAGCCGCAACTGGTTTTCATGCTTATGCTGTGGCTGTTGATATGGATCGTGGGGAACTGGCGGGATCGGCAGCGCCTGTTCTGGAGTTTCGCAGCGAGCATGGCGGTGCTGGTGATGGCCGGCGAAGTGCTGCTTCCGGGATGGATTCGGGAATTCCGCACGGCGATGTCGGCATATTACCGCTACACCGGCGGAGGCAACTCGGTGCTCGATGTTCTGTTGACCCCCCTGGGGGGGCGACTTGGGGCGGGAATCCTGGTGGGGCTGTTGTTGATCCATGGCTGGCGTCTCCGGCAGGCTGGCGAGCGGACAGACGAGTTTCGCTGGTTGCTGTGCCTCACGCTAGCGACCACTCTGCTGGTTATTCCGATGTTCTCGCCTTACAATCAGCTCCTGCTGTTGCCGGGATTCATGATGATGGTGCGCTCGAGACGCCGCCTGTGGCAGAAGAGCGGGTTATCGCGCTTCTTTGCTGTGATTACGGCGCTGGCTGTGTTCTGGCCCTTTCTGGCCGCTCTCGTGCTACTGGTTGCGCTGCTGCTCTTGCCGAGTACGACCCTCGAGAAAGCATGGTGGTTGCCGTTTTATTCGAGCTTCGCCATTCCGATTACGATCTATGCCATGCTGCTGGCGGGGCGAAGAACCCTGGTGGCAGGGAACGGGGAGCCGTTGTGAGCCCGGGTGAACGCGGCCCCTATCTTGCGGCAGGGCGGGGCGTCAGGGTACTCTGTTGGCGGAGATGCCGCGAGGCGCGGGCTGGCGCAGAGAGCGCGCCGCGCCGCAGGGGCATCCGTTGCCCATCGACCGATGGCTCTCGATACCATCCACCATTCCAGCCACCATAGCTCCGGATCAGGAGTGTTTCCTGCCCTTATGTTCGTGCAGGGCAGCGAGCAGAAGAATATTGTTCTGAATCGCACGCCATTCACCGTTGGACGGAAAATTGATAAGGACCTGGTGATTCCCGATCCCCGCGTCTCGCGCGACCATGCACAGATTATGCAGGAGGGGTTGGAGTTTTACCTGGTCGATCTGGGCAGCAAGCATGGGACGTTCGTCAACGGCGAGCGGATCCAGCGGCAGAAACTGGAGCGCGGTGACCGCCTGGAATTCGGGGCGCGCGATTCGGCGTACATCCTGTTCAATCCGGAGCAGAAGACCTCCAACACCGCACGCGAGTTCCTGAGCCAGATTTCCGGCGTGATCAAGCCGGAGGCCACCGAACTGGAGACCCTACGGCTGTATCTGGAAGCGGCGCTCAAGCTGAATACAGTCGGCGTGCTCGACGAAATTCTGGTCACCATGCTCGACGTCACGCTGCATTTGACCAAGGCCGAGCGGGCTTACGTTTTTCTGAAGGATGAAGAAGGGAATCTGCGGCTGGAAGCGGGGCGGAATTTCAAGAAAGAGCCGCTGCTCGACGACAAGACCATTTCGCATTCCGTCCTGGAAGAATCCATGCGGTCGAATTCCGAGTTTCTGCGGACCGACACCAGTGCGGATGTGGATCTCTCCGGGAGGCAGAGCATCGTGGCCTACGATCTGCGCACGGTGGTCTGCATTCCGCTGCGCAAACTGCAGGTGCAGTCGACGCGGGATGCGCAGACTCCTGTGCCATCGGCCAGTGCTGCACAAGCCATGGGTGTGCTCTACGTCGATTCCCGCTTTGCCTCCCGCGACATCACCGGGCTGAGCGGCGACATTCTGCACGCCATCGCAACCGAGGCTGCGTCTTTGATTGAGAATGCACGCCTGGTGCAGGCCGAAGAGGAAGCGCGGCGGTATCAGCAGGAGTTGAGCATCGCGGCCAGCATTCAGCAGCGAATGATGCAGGTGAAGATTCCTGAAGTGCCGTTTGCACGGCTGCGTGGGCGCAACCTGCCTTGTAAAGAAATCGGGGGCGACTTCTTCGACGCCGTCAACACGAAAGAGGGCCTAGCGGTGGTTTTGGCCGATGTGAGTGGCAAGGGAGTTTCGGCAGCGCTGTTGGCGTCGACCCTGCAAGGGATGATCTACTCTCACTTGCTCGCGGGAATGCCGCTGCTCGATGTGGTCGCGGCAGTGAACAGTTTCTTCACGGCGAAGCTGGTGGGCGAGAAATACGCGACGGTGCTGCTGGCGCGCTTGCGGCGAGACGGGGAACTCGAGTACGTGAATTGCGGGCACGTGCCTCCCTTGCTGGTGCGCGCCGGCGAGGTGATTCGGCCTCCGCATGGCAATGTGCCGGTGGGACTGCTGGCGGACGCGACTTTCGAGAGCGCGACTTGTCAGTTGAAATCAGGCGACCACTTCATTCTGGTGACCGATGGGGTGACCGAGGCGGAAAACTCCAGTGGGGATTTTTTCGAAGACTTCCGGCTGGAAGCGGCGGCTGCCAAGTCGCCTACGCTGGAGGGAATTTTTTCCGCGGTCACGGAGTTCTGCGCCGGGAATCCTCTCAATGATGACTGCACGGTGGTCGAACTCTGTTACGCGAACGCCCAAGGGTGAGCGAGTCGATTACCTCCTGCGTCGTTCTCGGGAAATCCTCCGGGCAGTGTCCAGGGGAGCCCAGACGCAGATGGGCGTACGTTGGCGCAGGCGCTCTCGCACCTCCGGCAGAGTCGGCGGCTCGACGATTCCCTTGATCTGAGATAGCAAATAATCCGACAGCGACATTCCGACCATATGGGCAGGGCCTTCAGCGGCCGGTGCAGTGCGTCAGGGACGTTGCGGAATCAACTGCCCTCCACCGTCACCCGAAAATCCGTTCCCTCCCAGCGATTCTCGGTCGCCCAGAAGAAGGTGAAGACCGCCTGGCCACCCGCCGGGAGCGATGCGGTCGGCAAATCCAGGATGTGGGTGCCCAGGCCGGTGTCGCGGGTGTCGCTGTCATGCCAGGTTTGCCAGTTGTCGATGCTCCAATGCACCTGGGCCGGCGAGAGCAGGACGATGCGCAAGGTCTTGTTGCGTGGGATGGAGCGCGTCTTGTTGTTGAAACGCCATCCGAAGATCTGGCGGACGTGCTTCTCTTTCAAATAGCGTTGGACCGTCTGCGGAGGCTGGTCGAAGATTTTGCCGTCGCGAATCGAGCGGCGAAGCTTGATGTATTCTGAGTGCGCCCACACCAGCGGGCAGGCCGAACCGGAAGGCTTTCCTCGGAAAAGTTCGAGCGCAGGAATGTCAGCCCCGTCCCAAACCTGCTCGGGAAGCAGGCGGCTATGTCCGGCGGTGGAGTTTTCCATCACCGTCAATAAAACTTCGGCCTCGTCGCCATGTCCGGCGGCGAGAGCGTAATGGGCGCGCTCTCCGGCCAGCAGCGGCCAGGGGCGCCCGATGCCCGTGCCATCGAAAGCGGAGCCGTCGCGGTGCTCGCCATAGCCGTCGCCGTTATAGCGATACCAGCAGGGGCCTTGCGGAAGTTCGACCGCGAGCAGCGCATCGATGGCGCGTAGCGTGTTCACAATGCGGGGATCGTGGGGAGCGCGCAAGCCGAAACGCACCAGCGCCAGCGCGTCGGGGCTGATGATGTGGTAGGCGCGATCGCCGTCCTGTCCAGGCGGTTTGTTCTTGATGGGAACGAAGCCTTGCGTCGGCGACGCCGCCGCACCATCGGTGTCGGGCGGGGCGATGCGCACGTAGTATCCCGAAATGCCGAGCTGCTGTGCCAGGTCGCCTCCGGTGGCGTACACCCAGCGCTCGATGTTGTCATTCCAGGCGTCGGCGGTATCGCGCATGACCTGTGCCTGATCGGGATGGCCGGTGAGGTCGGCGATTTCTGCGGCAGCCAGCAGCGCGGAAATCTCGGCGGCCAGAGTGAATGGAGAGTATCCTGAGTCTTCTTCCCAGCGATCCTGTTGCGTTACCGGCCCGTTGCGGATGATGAAGCTGACCGCATTGCGAACCATAGGCCACCAGCGGGCGAGTTTGCCCAGAGCGTCCGGGGCTTCGCGGCGTATCAGATCGATCAGCAGGACGGGGAAGGCAGTCTCATCCATCTGAATGCCGCTCCAGTAAGGCCGTCCATCGAGCCAGAGATTCTGCGCCCAGTTGCCGGCGGCCTCCTGCGTGGCTTCGAGGTAGCGCAGAACCCGGACTGCATCGGTTACGGCTCCGGCCGCAAGCAAGGCCCCGGCCGTTTCGACCAGATCGCGCGGCCAGACCAGGTGGTATCCGCCAAGATCTTCGTCGCCTTTATCGAACCCCCAGGGGATCGAGAGGCTGGCGATGATGCCGCCAAGAAAACCTTTGGACTCGTGGGTGCGCAAGACGGAGGTGGAAGAGCGGTAAAGATCGTTCTGGCGGAGTGGTTCGTCGAGCTTGAGGAGTTTGGCCTGCCACATTCTCCATTGCGAGACGTAGTGCTCGCGGATTTCATCGTAGTTCTCGAACAGCGTTGACCGGGCTTGCTGGCCGGCTTCCGTCCCGATGGCACCGAAGCCGAGTGCGACGATGAACTCGCCTTTTGAAGCGGCGAGGTCGATCTCGCCAGTGAACGCGATGTTGCCGTTTTCCGCGCGGTGGTACTCCCACTCCATCTCGAAGTGTTGCGAAAGATCCTGCCAGCCGTCGGATGCGCCGACGAAGCCGACCGACATTTTCTTCCATGGGGCCGTCGATGCCAGGCTGAGGGTGGTTCCGTCGTGAGAGGCGAAAAACATCGGAAAGCCTTTGTAGTCGCCGATCCAGCCGGTGTTGCCGAAACCACAGTTGGCGAGATGGGGAGACAGGAGCGCGAACAGGCGGTAGTCCGAGAGTTGCCCTTGAAGGGGCTCGAAGCGGACCTTCTGCAGCACGACGTTACGGTAGGGATCGCTGAGAACTTCTTTGTAGATACGGTAGCGGCCCGAGATTTCGGTATTGATCAACTCGAACGCCGGAGTGCCGGGTTCAACCGGGGTGTTCTCGAATCTGCAGTGCCTCTTTTCTTCCGAGAAGAAGTCGCGGCCGTTGGTGACGATGAATCCCATGTCGCGGGTGCAGGCCTGGTCGACGCGGGGAAAATAAACTTCGTTGAGGATGCCGTGGCTGATGGTGAACCAGACTTTGCTGTGTTGATTGAGTGCGGTTCCGACGCCAGTCTTGGCGCTGGAAGTCCAGCGCGGAGGGATTCCTGGCCAGCCGGGAGCGTAACGGGTTGCGGAATCAGTCATGAATCTGTCTTTCTTACCAGCAGGATGGGGTGCCAGGAATGGACCAGCTTTACAATCTCCGACTTGGCTTTGGGCGGCGGACGTCATCAAAAAATTAGTGGCCACGAGCGCTTTCGATTGCAACTAAACATAAATTAACGATAATAGAACAACGTGGGCACGGGGATATGAAAAACGGTTTGGATGCGCGGGCATGGGGCAAAGTGACAATGCTGTGTATGTGCCTGGTGTGGAGTGGGCTCGCCCGCGCCGAAGACCTGCCCAGACTGTCGTCTGGTCCGCCGCTGGATCGCGGATTTTCAGGGCTCTACAACCTTGACTTTGCCGGTGCGCAAAGCGACTTCGCGACTTGGGAAAAGATGCATCCGGATGATCCGATGGGGCCGGTCAGCGCGGCAGCGGGATTTCTCTTTGCTGAGTTCCACCGGTTGGGAGTTCTCGAAGCGCAGTTTTATGAAAATGACGATGCCTTCGCCGAGCGACCGAAGTTAAGTCCCGATCCGGCGGTGCGGGACCAGTTTCAGGCAGCGATTGGCCGCGCCGAGAATCTGGCACGAACGCGGTTGGCGAAGGATGCCAAGGATCGGGACGCGCTGTTTGCCATGACGCTCTCCTCCGGACTGCAGGCTGATTACGCAGCGCTCATCGAGAAACGCAATCTCGCGTCGCTGCATTACACCAAGGAAGCCACCACGTGGGCGCAGCAATTGCTGGGAGTGTGCCGCGATTGCTACGACGCGCTGCTGGCTACCGGAACCAGCAAGTACATCATCGGGAGCATGTCTGCGCCAGTGCGCTGGGTTCTGCGTCTCGGTGGTTTGCCGGCAGACAAGGAGGGCGGTATCGCGGATTTGCGAACCACCGCCGAGCACGGACACTATCTCGCGCCCTTTGCACGGATCCTGCTGGCAATTGCCTATGTGAGAGACAAGAATAAGTCGCGGGCGCTCGAATTGCTGGCGGAACTTCAGAAGGACTTTCCGGGAAATACGCTGTTTCCGCGAGAGATTGCCCGCCTTCAGTCGGCACATGCACACTAGCATGAAAATATGAGATTCTGCGAGACTCGACGCAGTGAGCCGCTTTTTGCGGCGGGTCATTCACCAGAAATTCACTCGGTTGTAACCATCCTTTAACACTCCGCCGCTAGAACGGGTGGCTACCGGAATTTGTTTTCATAAAGGAGGAGCACCAGGTGATGCGGAAAACTGTGCTGCTGTTCGGGTGTGCGCTCCTGGCCATGCCAGTCTTGGGTCAGATCACGCTTAACGGGGCAGGCGCGACGTTTCCCAATCCGATGTACCAAAAGTGGTTCAGCGAATATCACAAACTTCATCCCGACATACAGATCAACTATCAGCCGATCGGCAGCGGCGGGGGCATCCGACAAGTGACAGCGGGCACGGTCGACTTCGGCGCCAGCGATATGCCGATGACGGACCAGCAGCTGCAAGAGGCGAAGTTCAAGATCCTGAATATCCCAACGGTTCTGGGCGCGGTCGTGCCGGCTTACAACATTCCCGGAGTGACCGGGGAAATCAAGTTCACGCCGGAGGCGCTGGCGGGAATTTTCATGGGCAAGATCACAAAATGGAATGATCATGCGATCACCTCGGTGAATCCCGAGATTAATTTCCCGGACAAGGCGATCATCGTCGTTCATCGTTCTGACGGCAGCGGCACCACGTTTATCTGGACCGACTGGCTGTCCAAGGTTAGCCCTGAGTGGAAGAGCCAGGTTGGCGCCGATACCTCGGTAAAGTGGCCGGTGGGCATGGGGGGCAACCACAACGAGGGCGTGGCCGGAATGATCCGCCAATTATCGGGATCGATCGGCTATATCGAACTGATCTACGCCCTCCAGAACAACATTCCCTACGGCTCGGTGAGGAATTCGGCAGGTGTTTTCCTGAAGGCGTCGCTCGAAGGCGTGACCGCGGCGGCGGCTTCGGCGCCCCAGATGCCGGCGGACTTCCGCGTATCGATTACGAATGCGCCGGGCAAAGACGCATATCCCATCTCGAGCTTCACCTGGCTTTTGATTCCGGTGCCGTCACGGGACCCGGCGAAAGGAAAAGTACTGAGGGATTTTCTGAACTGGATGGCGACGGACGGCCAGGCCATGACGTCTCAGCTGTCCTACGCGCCCCTGCCGGCTAACGTGGTGGCCAAAGTAAAGGTAGCAATCCAACAGGTCAAATAACACCCCGTCGAAGCCGGGGAGTTTTCCATTGCATGGCGGCGAGCACGAACGGGGGGGGCACGTGTGCCTCCCCCGTACCATTGTGGGCGGCAGCGCTCGTTGGACAAACCCGCCAACTAAAAAGGCTTCGGGCCGAGATAACTGCGCTGATGCACAGGCGCTAAAGCATGCGATTCCGCCGCAAACCCTCGCTTCCGGTGCAACCGGCACATGTCGACAACAGATCCCGGCACGCGTGTTCTGCCTTGAGATTTCTGGCATCCGATCGAAAGCCGTGACAGGAAAGCAGAGTGCTGTTCAAGAGTCAGCAGGGATATTTGTGTTTTTTTTTGCGCCGTTCCTATCCCGTGAAAAGCTAAGGCCGGTGCGCGCACCAGGCTCGCGCCGGCCCAGTTATAGTGAGATAACCGCTGATTACTCCTTACCCGGTTTGCCCAAGGTCGGAGCGGAACCAGGCAAGGTGTAGCGCAAGTCCAGCCACGCCATGCTGGAAAATGCACGGCTGGGGCTTCCGATGGCGACGACCCACGGTTGGCGCGACAGATAAGAATACTGCCCGATCACGCTCAATGCACCGTACCTTGGATCCTTCCAGAAGGTCTTGGTGAATCCGAGGGTTCCCTCCTGGATGATGCGGTTCTGGCCGGTTGACGGGGCCGTGCAACCGGTCAAGGTTGACGGGCTTGGCCCGTACCCCCAGCCGATGTTGCAGCCGTTTGTGTCAGTCGCCACATTGCGTGAGATGAATATCGCACCGTAATAAGCAAACAGGCTGTAGTTGCGTTGGGTGAATTCGAGACCGTCCATTGTCGCACCGGAATGCACAAGCGAGAAGCTGCCGTCTCCCCGCACGATCATATCGGGTGCCGACCCGAAGATGTAGCGGCCTCCGCCATCACTCCAGTAGTTATGAGTAAGGAAACGAAGCTCTTTGGTGATTCCGAGATCCAGATTTACGAACCCGGCACCACCCGTTGC
>Ga0123355_10018037_pt1 | contig 11176 bp, 11 predicted proteins | sample TergutEmb28metaG_3_FD_89872 | JGI IMG/M metagenome (GOLD analysis project Ga0123355, IMG submission 89872) | Embiratermes neotenicus P1 segment gut microbial communities from Petit-Saut dam, French Guiana - Emb289 P1 | ecosystem: Host-associated > Arthropoda: Insects > Digestive system > Gut ...
CACATTCAATCCGTAACGCGCAATGGCTTTGCGGTCGATATTGATTTGCATTTGCGGAAAGGGCGGTTCTTGGTCAATTGCCAAATCGACCGCGCCTCGCACATCGCGAAGTGTTTCGAGAATGTTTTCTGCTATTTTGCGCGCTTCTATCAAGTCATTTCCAAAAATTCTGATAACCAATTCGCTGTGTGCGCCGGCAATTTCGTCCATAATTCCGTCAATCATCGGCTGGGTAAATCCTACGGTCAGAATTCCGGGAATGGTAGCAAATTCTGCATCCAACTGATTGATAAGGTCGTTTTTATGTTTTCCGCGAGGCCATTCTCTGTACGGTTTCAATCCTATCGAAACTTCCATATGCGAAGGCGTCCAAGGGTCAGTTCCTTCATCGTTGCGACCAGCTTGCACAGCGATATAAGTTACTTCGGGAAACTGCATCGTTCGAGCGCGAAGCGTATCGGAAATTTCACGCGATTTTTCGAGCGTAATTCCGGGCGGTAATTTCACTTGAAGCCAAATTGAGCCTTCGTCGAGTTTGGGCAAAAAATCTTTTCCTACATTTATCGAAAGCCCGATTGCGCCGAGAAAAACAAAAACAACTGTGGCAATCACTATTTTAGGCTTCAAAATCAGTCTGTTTACCGAATTTGAATAGGCTTTTATCAAACGCTCCAACCATTTGTTGTGATAGATTTTTTGCGGTTTGCGATAAAGCGCGTAAGCCAATCCGGGAATGAGCAGCAACGCCACCATCAATGCTCCAAACAGTGCAAAACCCATTGTAAATGCAATCGGCGTGAATAATCTGTACTCCACTCGCTCGAAAGCAAACAGCGGAATGTAAGCGGTGAGCATTATGATAATGGCAAAGAAAATCGGTCTGCCCACGCTCGCCATACGTTTGGCAAGAGTTTGTTCGTCAAAATGTTTTTTCGGATTTTTTTCGCGTTTTTTCAGAATGGTTTCCATCATCACAATTGCGCCATCGACAATAATTCCGAAGTCGATTGCGCCAAGCGAAAGCAAATTGGCAGGAATTCCGAAAAAATTCATCATTATAAACGCAATGAGCAACGACAGCGGAATAGTTATCGCCACGAGCAATGCACCGCGCCAACTTCCCAAGAAAATAATGAGCGCAACAATCACCAACAAAACGCCGCGCGACATAGTTGTTCCGACAGTTCGAATGGTAGTTTCGACCAATTCCGTGCGGTCGAGATACGGCACAATTCGCACGCCTTCGGGCAGAAGTCCGTTGTTGAGTTCATCGACCGTTGCGTGAATTCCTCTCAATACGCGCGACGGATTTTCGTGGCGAAGCAACATCACAATTCCGCCAACTGTTTCGGAAAAGTTTCTTTCTCGGTCGGTGTAACCCAAAATTCCCACGCGCTGAATTTCGCCGTAGCGCATCGTGGCAACATCTTTGACAAAAATCGGCACGCCGTTTTGGGAAGCTACCACAATATTTCCAATATCTTCCAACGACTGCACAAGTCCAACACCGCGAACTACATACATCAAATCGCCGCGATTGATAAGATTTCCGCCGGCGTTGGCGTTGTTGTTTTCAATAGCTTCGACCACATCGGCAAGCGAAAGATTGAATTGTAACAGTTTATTCGGGTCGATTTCGGCTTGAAATTGTGTTGTTATTCCGCCGAAATTGGCTACATCAATCACACCGGGAATTTCGCGAAGTTTGGGAATAATTCGCCAAAGTTGCATATCGGTCAATTCGCGCAGAGTATGTCGGTCGCTTTCGATAATATAACGGTAAATTTCGCCGATTGGCGAAGTAAGCGGGTCGAGTTCGGGAACTGCATCGTAAGGCAATTCAACTTCGTTCAATCGTTCTTGAATGCGCATTCGACTCCAAAAATCCTCTACGCCATCCTCAAAAACAATCGTAATGAGCGACAATCCAAAAGTGCTTCGACTGCGCATTGTGTGCATTCCCGGAAGTCCGTTCAACGCTCTTTCGAGCGGAATGGTAATTTGCTGTTCAATTTCCTCAGCAGCCAAACCCGGCACTTGCGTAACAATTTGTGAAGTTACATCGGCAATATCGGGATAAGCTTCGATAGAAAGTTGTGTCCAGGAATAATATCCGAATATGGCAAGCGCGGCAAATACTGTCGTAAATACCCAGCGTTTTTGTATAACAAGTGTGAATAGTTTTTGCATTTTTTTGTTTGTTTTTTTACAGAATTACAAAATTACAGAATTTTGAATATGTAATTTTGTAATTCTGTGAATTCTATCTAATGAAAAATGCACCATCGCTGACAATATAAATTCCGCCGCTGCTAACAACTTGTTCGTTGGCTTGAAGTCCTGAACTTATCACAGCTCTGCCTTCGACAGTGGTTTCGACAACTACATAGCGTTTTACGACAGTGGTTTCGCTCGTTCGCACAAAAACAAAATTTTGCCTTTCGCCCTGCATAATTGCCGTTTTGGGAACGATAATCCGAAGTTGAGGATTTGCCGGAATCACGACTGAGGCAAACATTCCCGCTTTCAGCAAATTGCCGGGATTTTCGCACTCAGCACGAACGTTTATCATACGAGTTTCCTCGTCAACCATTTCAGAAATCTGGAAAATTGTAGCAGAGAATACTTTATCGGGATAAGCATTTACGCGAAGTTGAATCGTGCTTCCGATATGTACGAAACGAATATCTCGTTCGCTGATATGCGCTTCAATCCACATTGTTTGCAGATTTGCAACGGTTACCGCGTTTTCTTCTTCGTTAAAAAATTGCCCCAATACCACGTTGTTGTCAATCACTTCACCTGCAATCGGCGAACGAATAACAAGTGGTTCGCCAACTCGCATATTTTTCGGGTCGGAATGAAATATTTTCGCTGCTGCCGTTACATTGCGAAATTCTTCGTCTGCAATTCGGAATTCGTTTGTCGCTTCTTCCAAATCGCGCAGGGAAGCTACGCCGTTTTCGTGCAGTTGTTTTGTTCGTTCCAAATTTCTATGTGCCAAATCGCGCTCGGATTGAGATTGAAAAAAATCTCTTTGTACTTCGATAAAATCTGCGGAAGCAACTTCAAAAAGCGGCGTTCCTGCTCTGACCGACTGTCCGAGCCGAACGTGCGAATTGACCACTCGTCCCGGAAACGGCAAAATCACAAAAGCCAACTGTGTCGGGTCAAAAACAATTTGCGCCGGTGCTTCAATTTGTCTGGAAAAAAGTTCCTTGCTTGCCGTAGCAAAGGCTAAACTCGCAAACAACCGACTTTCCGGATTTATGTGAATGGTGTCATTGCTAATAAAATGGCTTGGTGCCGGCGGCGGTGCTTCACTTTTTTGGCACGAAGCAAAAATCACAACACACAATAATATTACAGCGAAAGATTTGAGTAAATTGTTCATTACGATATTGTTTTTTGGAATTCGGGTGCAAAGGTAAGCAAACTTTGAGGAGTTCGCTGCTAAGAAACTATTAGAATGTTATTAGAAAATTGGAGCTTGTTGCAATTTTGAAATTCAATAATATTTTGTATATTTGCAATCGAAAAACAAAAAAAATGCAAACAAGTAAAAAGGCACATTTGACTATTCTTTCTATCTGAGAATTTTGAATTAAGGTTACGCCAAATACCAGATAATGGGAAACAGTTGAGTTTCACGCTTTTTTATTGTCAAAATCAAAAAAAATGGCAAGACCTGCAAAGCCGTAAGAGCAGGAAAAACAATTAAATTTAAAGTCTGTTTAAGGAACAGACGTAAAACAAATTATTTTATGGAAAAATGTTTAGCAGCATTCAAACAGTATTATGTTGAAGTACTGAAACAGCAATATGCTGACTTCAACGGCAGAGCGAGAAGAAGAAATTTTTGGATGTTCTTTTTGTTTAATTCTATCATTGCAGTCGTAATAGCAGCTATAACCGGTGCGATTGGAATTACTTTTATCAGCTCAATTTACGCTTTGGCAGTTTTAGTTCCGGGTATTGCAATTGCTGTGCGTCGCTTGCACGATGTTGGCAAAAGCGGTTGGTGGCTTCTCATTTCGCTTATTCCAATTGTTGGAATTTGGCTAATTGTTTTGCTTTGCACAGACAGTCAAGCAGGTGAAAACGAATGGGGCGCAAATCCAAAGGAAATAGCAGAATAAAATTTGTTCAGTTTTTCAAATGGCGTAAATTGTAGAAATTTGCGCCATTTTTTTTGTTAACAGATTTCCTACCCGATTTTCCCAAACAAAACAACCTAAGTAACAAGAGAAATCGGGTTTTACATTTTTTTTCGATAAAATTTTTCTCGAAAATTAGTTGCATATTACAACTAATTTTATATCTTTGCACCCGAAATAAAATTACAGCATTATGATTAAAGAAAATTTACTGTTCAATATCTCTTTTGCGGTCAAAGAAATGAATCTCGCTTTCAATCCGTTAAGAAAAGGTTTCAGCGTGAAAGTTCCGCCGGAGGAGTTGGGTGTTTTACTGGCTATCAGTCTGCAAAACAATATGATACAGCAAGATATTGCCGAATTTTTGAAAAAAAACAAATCGACCGTTTTGCGCCAAATTGATAAATTGGAACAAAAAGGATTGCTCACAAGAACGGTTGCCGAAAGCGACCACAGACGCAATATCATTCAACTTACGGAAAAAGGCGAAACACTTATCAAAGAAGTAAATGAAAAATCGAACGAAATGTTTCACACACTATCAAGCGACCTGAAAAAGAGCGATATAGACGCTTTTTTCAAGGTATTAACGCATTTGCGCAAAAAATCAAATTTAATGCAAAATCAACTATAAATTAAAACAGTAAAAATATGGAAAAGAAAATCATTTTCGTTACAGGTTCGTCCGACGGTATGGGAAAAGCAACCGCCAAAGCTCTTGCAAAACAAGGACATACCATTATTTTGCACGGTCGGAATATCGCCAAAACACAAGCAGTATGCGATGAAATAAAAACCGAAACAGGCAACAACAATATTGATATTTTGATTGCCGATATGGTTTCGCTCGACGAAGTAAAACGTATGGCAAACGAGTTCAAACAAAAATATGACCGATTAGATGTATTGATAAACAACGCAGGCGCAGGGTTTGGCAGACAAAGAGAAACAACAAAAGAGGGTTGGGAAAAGACAATCGTTGTTAATTTGTTCGCACCTTTTCTTTTAACAGAGTTGTTGTTAGATGTTTTGGCAAAAAGTGATTCGGCACGAATTGTGAATGTAACTTCAAAATCGAGTGTGTCATTGAAACCCGATTTGAGTGATTTTCATTCCGAAAAAAAGTACAATAACCTCACAACTTACGGACTTACCAAATTGTATAAAACTTGGGCAACGCTGTATTTGGCAACCGAACTGAAAAAGAAAGGAATTGAAAACGTAACCGCAAATCTTGTACATCCGGGCGCAATTGCGTCAAGCCCGTCAGTTCGCAATGCTGACTTCGGTTTTTTTATTAATATAATGGTTAAATTAGCGTTTCCTTTTATGCCCAAAGCCGAAAAAGGCGCAGAAACAATCATTTATTTAGCCACATCGCCCGAAATAGAAAATGTTAGCGGTAAATATTTCATTAATAAGAAAATAGGCAATGATAACAACAAACACCACACGCCCGAAAACGAAAAAATTGTTTGGGATTATTGTATGAAAATTGTGAAGCCGTATTTGTAAAATACTTGTTGTGTGTTTAGATTGGCTTGCTCCGTAGGAGCAAAATATAAATAACCCCGAACGAAGTTCGGGGAAGTGAAAAAGCCTCAAAAAAAAGAAAGGTGTTTTTAAATTGAACTACTACGTAGTTCGGGCGCGGAGTTTTCGTTTTTTCCCGAATTACATTCGGGGTTATTCATATTTTTCTCCTACGGAGAAATTTTATGCGAAATTTAAACTGACTCTAAAAAATAAGGGATTTTTTGAAAACAGTTTTTTCAAACGTGCGGAATCGACACAACAAAAGTCGTTCCTTCGCCTTTGTGCGATTGAACGATGATTTCGCCTTTGTGAAGCAGTAAAATGCGATTTACCAACGCTAAACCAATTCCGTATCCTTGCGCTTTTTCGCTGTTTTCGCCGCGATAAAAGGGAGTGAATATTTTGTCGATTTCATCGGGCGAAATGCCGATTCCGCTGTCCGAAAAACGAACAATGGAACTGCCGTTACAAAACGAAATACTGACAATTGAAGTTTTGTCGGGCGAGAATTTGCAGTTATTTTCAATCAAATTGACAAATGCCGTGCGAAGCAGATATTCATTGCCGAAAACGGTAATTTGTCGGTCGTCGTCGGTTTCACTGTCAAAAATCAGTTCAACCGTAAAATTTTTGTTGTTTTTTATCACCGTTTCGCGCGCGTTGAGAAGCGTTTCGTCGAGTCGCACTTCCTCTTTCGCGATTTTTGCGGTATCGTAACCGGCGCGGGCAAGGTCGAGCAAACCTTTGGATAAACGTTCCATTCGGCGCGCATCGTTCAGCACATTTTCCATAATTTCGGTGTACTCGCGCGAACTATGTTCGTAGCGCAAAGCAAGTTCGAGTTCGGCAATCATCGCAGCCAGCGGCGTTCGCAATTCGTGCGAGATATTGCTGACAAAAGTCTTTTGCGAATCGAAAGATTTTTCGAGCCGATTGAGCATTTCGTTGAACGTTTCTGCCAAAATTCCCAATTCATCTTGCTTATTTTTCGCTATCAGCCGAACATTCGGATTGAAATCGGAAATGTGTTCCACTTCATCAACGATTTTTGCAACGGGCGATAATGCGCCACGCGCAAGAAAATAGCCCGAAGGAATAATGATTGAAATTCCCGCCAACCACAATCCAATCAGCAAAATAGCCAACATTCGCTGTTCGGCATATCCGTGTCCGTCGTAAGCGGCGGCGGTAACGATATATTCCTTTCCGCCGAGCGCATACACAAATCCAATGGCTTGATACCTGCCTTCATAAAATTTCAACGTGCCGAAAGTGCGTATATATTCCAACATTTCGGGCGTTTCTTTCACAATATCAATATCTTGCGCATCGTGATACAACAAGTTGAAACCCATATCGAAAACTGCTACTTGCACTTCGTCTATAAACTCGCGATTGTTGCGGTAAATCGACTGCATAATGGCTTCGTCGATATTTCCTTCCACAAACAAATTCAATTTTGTTATTCCCTCTCTTTTGAGCGTGCGAAAAAATTCGTTCTCGCGATTTTGCTCCGAAAACAAATAAACCGAAACAGCAAACAGCGTGAAAACCAACGCTGTAACTGCGGTATAACGCAAAGTGAGTTTTGTTCTAATTTTCATTGGTTTGTGGTTTTTTTACAGAATTACAAAATTACAGAATTAAATTTATTTTTTTCCTGTAATCCTCATCGCTTATTCTTACAAATCCATTGCTAAGCAATGTTTTTACTGATAACATATTTCCAATGCCCGGGTCAGCAAATATTTCTTGTCCGCCGACTTCGGCTATTTTTTCCTCCAATTTTTTTATAATCAATTTTCCAATTCCTTTGCCCAAATATTCGGTTTCTCCTATCAAAAAATCTATTCCAAAAGTATGATTTTTTTCGCAAATAATTCCCAATTCATCTTTTACGTGATAACAATCGTAATATTGACAAAATCCGATTTTTTCGCCACCAAAATATACAATGAAATGCCTTATAAAATTATGTTCTCCGCTTCTGTCGTTAATTTCGTCCAACCAATCCTCTTTTTTTGCATCATTTTCGGGGCAAAACCATTTGTGAATATACTCTTTGTCCAACCATTTGCTGAAAATATCTACGTCATTGTCTGTTAACGGTTTTAGGTGAATTTCCTGTTCTAAATTTTTCATTTTGACTGATTTTGTAATTCTGTAATTTTGTAATTTTTATAAAGACTGAAAAATAAATCCAACTCCCGATTTGGTATGAATAAGTTTTACATCATAATCGCGGTCGATTTTTTTGCGTAAATAATTGATATACACGTCGATAAAATTTGTTCCTGTGTCGAAATGCGTGTCCCAAACTTTTTGTGCAATTTCCTGACGCGTAAGAACTCGTTCCGGATTGCGCACCATATACAACAGCAAGTTAAATTCTTTGGGCGTAAGTTTTATTTCCTGTCCGTTGCGAGTAACAACGTGCGTTCGCAGGTCGATTTCCAAATCGGCGTAGCGCAAAAAATCGGTTTGCTGCTCGTCTGTGGTCGATTTTCGTTTCAGCAAAACCTTTATTCGCGCTTCCAATTCGCGCATATCAAAGGGTTTGACCATATAATCGTCCGCGCCCGAATCAAAACCGTCGAGTTTATCGTCGGTTTCGCCCAAAGCGGTAAGCATCAAAATCGGAATGTCGGCATTGATTTTGCGAATTTCTTTGCACACTTCAAATCCGTTCATTTTCGGAAGCATAATATCGCAAATCACCATATCGCACTTTTCGGCACGAAAAAGTTTTAATCCCGCTTCGCCATCGTGAGCCGACAAAACGACAAATCCCGCGCTCAACAATCCGCGTTTCAGCACATCAGCAACGCGCAAATCGTCCTCTATAACAAGCAAGGTATTGTTCATCGATTGCAAAGGTACGGAAAATGTGCTAATATGCTAATTTTTTAATGTGCAAATACATTCAATTCAAATCATTTGCATATTGACATATTTGCACATTATTTCAGTCTTTTCATTTTCACTTTCAACTCGTTCAATGCTTCGGTAATATCGTGAGTTTCGATATTCTCAAAGGCTTTCAGAACGATGAGAGCGCAGGCTTTTGCATCGTCGCCCGCGCGGTGATGTTGGAAGCGAATGTTGTGAAATTGGCACAAATTTCCCAGCGAATGGCTCGGAAGTTGCTTCCAAACTTTTCGCGCCACTTGCACGCTGCAAAAATAATCTACATAAGGAACTGCCAAATCGTAGTGCGCCAACGAAGCACGCAAAACGCCCATATCGAAAGGCGCGTTGTGAGCAACCACAATTTGGTCGTCGAGCCAAAGTTTGAGTTCGCCCCACAATTCGTCGAAAGTTTTTGCCGAAACAAGTTGTGCCGGCGAAATTCCGTGTACTCGCTCGTGGTACGGATTCATATACGGAAAACACGCAGGTTTTATGAGCCACGATTTCGTTTCGACAATTTTACCATTTTCCACACGTGTAAGCCCGATTTCGCAAGGAAAACAGGCGTGAGCGGTTTCAAAATCGATGGCGGTGAAGTTCATTAAGTTATATTTTTCTATTTAACAATGCGAAATTTTCCTCAAAGATTTGCCCCGATAGGGGCTAAATTTGAATAACCCCGAATGCAATTCGGGGGAAAACGAAAATCTCTGAAACTGAACTACGTAGTAGTTCAACCCACTTTGGGGTTGATTTTGTGAGGCTTTTTTCACTTCTCCGAATTACATTCGGGGTTATTCAAATTTAGCCCCTTTCGGGGCAACCGAACTTTAAAACTTTCTTAAATATTATTTTCGGTTTTCCCTTCATTTACGCTGATGTCCAACTAAAAAACCACGCACAAAAATACAAATTAATTTTCACTCGCAATTGTTGAAAACTTTCCTTTCGAAAATCAATGATAAAACCGTATTTTTGCAAAACTTTTTCAAACAAGAGAAAAATGCGTTTAAATTCCTTATCCATAATTAATTACAAAAATATTCGCGAAGCAGATTTGATTTTTTCGTCGAAAATCAATTGCTTCATCGGCAATAATGGAATGGGAAAAACCAATCTCTTGGATGCAATTTATTATCTTTCGTTTTGCAAAAGTCATTCAAATTCAATCGATTCGCAGAATATTTTGCACGATGCCGACTTTTTTGTCGTGCAAGGAAAATACGAAATTGGCGATTCCATCGAGGAAATTTACTGCGGAATGAAACGTCGGCAGAAAAAACAGTTCAAACGCAACAAAAAAGATTACGAACGCCTTTCCGACCACATTGGTTTGCTTCCACTCGTGCTTGTTTCGCCACACGATGCGATGTTAATTGCCGATGGAAGTGACGAACGGCGTAAATTTATCGACGGCGTAATTTCGCAGTACGACAGAATCTATCTGACTGAATTACTGAAATATAACAACGCGCTGAAACAACGAAATGCGCTGTTGAAATCGGAAAATCCGATAGACGAATCGCTGTTCGAGATTTGGGAGGAGCAAATGGCAACGCACGGACAATATATTTACGAAAAACGCAAAGAATTTATCGGCGAATTTATTCCGATTTTCCAGCAGTTTTATGCCTTTATTGCCGATGGAAACGAACAAATCAGTCTTTCGTATCTTTCGCAATACGATAAATATGATGTAAAACAGCACATTCGCGAAACGCGCGACCGCGACTTGATTTTGGGCTATTCCACTTGCGGAATTCACAAAGACGAGCTCGAAATGCTGCTCGATGGCTATCCGATAAAGCGTGTCGGTTCGCAAGGACAAAACAAAACTTACCTCATTTCGCTGAAATTGGCGCAATTCAATTTTCTGAAACAAATTCACAAAATACCGCCGATACTTTTGTTGGACGATATTTTTGATAAACTTGACTCGAAACGCGTGAAAAAAATAATAGAATTAGTTTCGGGCGATTCTTTCGGACAAATTTTCATTACCGACACCAACCGCCAACATCTCGACGAAATTCTTTCCCAATTTGGACAAGAAGCGACTATTTTTCGTATTGAAAATGGTTGTTTAATGTGCTAATTTGTTAATCTGAAAATGTGCAAATGCGATAATTTGAAAATTAGCACATTAGCATATTTGTCTTATTTGTATATTAACCTAATTTTCTTTTCGGAAAACTTTTCAACAATTTCAAAAATTTATTTTACTCAAAATCAATTGATTAAAAAATATTTTTGAAAACTTTGAATAATATTCTCAATAATATTGTTTTCTATATTGTACATAATAAATATTTTGCTTAACATTGCAGTCCGTTTTCTTGAAACATTTTAAAAAGATAAAACATTACTAATTAAACTGCTATAAAAAATTACCCATTATGAAAAATAAATCTTACTCGCAAGAAGAGATAAACAAGGCAACTTTTGACTATTTCAAAGGTGATGATTTGGCTTCAAAAGTGTGGGCAAGTAAATATGCGCTGAAAGATTCTTTCGGTAATGTTTATGAGCTTACTCCCGACGATATGCATCGCCGAATTGCGCAAGAAGTTGCC
>Ga0123355_10018038_pt1 | contig 11176 bp, 4 predicted proteins | sample TergutEmb28metaG_3_FD_89872 | JGI IMG/M metagenome (GOLD analysis project Ga0123355, IMG submission 89872) | Embiratermes neotenicus P1 segment gut microbial communities from Petit-Saut dam, French Guiana - Emb289 P1 | ecosystem: Host-associated > Arthropoda: Insects > Digestive system > Gut ...
CCTTCTACAACGGGTTATTGAAGGAAAGATAAAAGGAGGTATAGAAGTGACAGGAAGACGAGGAAGAAAACGTAGGAAGCTACTGGATGTCCTTAAGGAAAGGTGAGGATATTCACATTTGAAGGAGGAAGCTCTAGATCGCACTATGTGGAGAACTCGATTTGGAAGAGGCTTTGGACCTGCCGTAAGACAGACTACTGAATGAATGAATGATAAAATCGAGAAGAATGAGATGGGCTGGGCATAGACGCGTATGGGTGAGGAGAGGGGGGTGTAGAGGGTCTTGCTGGGGAAACCGGAGGAAAGGAGACCACTGGGGAGACCTAGACATAGATGGGTGGATAATATTATAATGGATCTCCAGGAGGTGGGATATGGGTATATGGACTGGATTGGGTTGGCCCAGGATGGAGACAGGTGGCGGACGCTTGTGAGTGCGGTAATAAACTTTCGGGTTCCGTGAAACGCGGGGAATATCTTGACTAGCTACAAACCAGTTAGCTTCTCAAGAAGTCTCTGCACCATGGAGTAAGTAAGTATATATTCTGTACGCACTTCTCATACTAGTATAAAACCCATCTACCAACATTTCACAAAATCGTAACTTTTACAAATTGGAATGTCGGTGTTATTTATATTACGCTTAACCTACAAGATCTGTTATTATAAATTATATAAATATTTCTAGACTCAGTTATAAACTTATTTATACACCGGAGAAAATTTCGCATTTTCCACCGCGCCCAGACCATTGGAACCCACCCAATTCCCCGTACAGTTGCATAACGAAGGTACAAATGCAGAATCATTCATTTCCATTTGGTGACGCGGTCAGCGGTAAGAACTAATCGTTCGCCTCTGCTTCTCTGCAGGTTTTCACGGCGTGGTGCTTAAGCAAGCATTAGGATAAATTCCTACCGGACTGACACAATATATCCACGACTTTTCTTTTTCGTTTTAAAGCAGTGTCAAGAATTTCCATAAAATTATGGTAGTAAACGCACTTTATCTTCTTTGTTACGAGATTCCCACTTCAAATCTCAGCCTGGTAACTGGCTGTTCTGACTGATTTTCATAGACTTTCATGAAGTCTAAGCGAATAAATTTCGTCCGCTAATGCGAGACTAATCTCATTAAGGTAAGATCTTCTATTTTTCACAAATCTTCATATCATTATTTAGCAATTGTCTATATTTTATGTCAGAGTGATAGGTAGTGGTTGCGTCGTTTTGTAAAAAATCATAGATTTCTTAATATTTGTTGTGTGTGTGTGTGTGTGTGTGTAAAACACGAAAATCGTCGTGAGAGTACTAAGGCCTGTTCCTATAATACGGTTTGTACCAACAAACCATAACAATAACAGTAACATACTGTCTTCATGCAGCAGAGCCCTTCTTGAGAAGCTAGCAGTTTTTCGGCTAGCAAAGAAATGTTCGACATTTTAGGAAACCCGGAAGTTCATTGCCGTATCCACACCAGCCCCGCACTTGCCCCTGTACCCTGAGTCAGATTATTCCAGTTCACATCCTTCTGTCATATTTCTTCAACAACTATTTTAATTTTATCATATTTGACCAACAAATCACAATATATGTTAATAATTATCTGTTTCGTATAGCACTCCTACATGTTTCGATATCAACACTTCATCCTCTGGGAGTTTCTTATTTAGTATGATGAAGTTACAACTTCATCAAATGCAAACAGCCACGCAAGTGGTTACCAAATAGCGGCATTCGATTTTCGTAACTTTTATCTTACCATTATCTTACAATTCACCACCAGTGCCACATGTTTCGCCCGACTCATCCACCTTGAACTGATCACTTGAATAATATTTTGTGACTTATGCAAATTATTATAACTAACGCCGTTGCCGTTACCGCCTCCAACGTCATCGTCGTCGTCGTCGTCATCATCATCATCATCACCACCACCATCACCATCATCATCAACATTATCATCTGGCTTCTTCTGATTAGACTCAGACCAGAAGTTTCTCGATAACTATCTTCTAAGTGTGTTTTAGATCGTTTTGGTTTACCGACCTACTAAAAAGAAGGATTTCGGGCTATGTTAATTTTTCCATTTATGGGGGGAAAAAATATTTAAATTGTTTCTTGTATTTTCGTTTTTAATTTTGTGTATCCCGGTACAACCCTTGTCACTTCTTAATGTTTTAATACCCTTTCCTTGAATTTTATAGCCATAATAATTTTAATATATTTTGGCTGGCATTCTTTATCCATTTTTCACTTAAGTCGTCAGCTATTTTTAGGTTCCACTTTCTTATCAACTAAAACCAAGCCAGGCTACTATCAATAATAAAAGACCATAAGAAGTTATCCTAGTTTGTTCAAAAGAAACATTTATCAGGAATTACGTGTGTGTGGGTGTTTTTCTATATCTATGTGTTATACACCGATTTGACTTGGTAACGTCAGCACGGTGTCATAATTCGTCTAATTCAGAGAAGGGTATGCTTATAGCATACCCTTCTCTGAATTAGACGAATTTCTGTTTCGTTTTTAGTCGTCCGAATCACTACAACGCTAAATTGGTGGTCTTAAATAGGCACATCAGCAGCAGACAGACTCATTTAATACACATGTTTGTTTGGGGACAATTCGCTAAGTCTAGCAACAACGATTATTAATTTTTCTTTTTTATTACACAATGAATAACAGTTATGAAAAGCACTGAACGTTTACTGGCACCGGGTCTGGATTGCTAATTCCTGTTCTTTTTCTTCGTCTGGCGCACACGAAGGCCCGAAAAGAACTGTTTTTTGAACTCAGTTTGGGTTGCTTCCGGAAAACTTGTCCTCACACAAAAGAGGTGTACTCACTTTGAGCAGTGACCAAACGTGCAATCATGCTAGCTGTAGGGATTAGCGCGACAAAAGCCACCACTAATCCTCAGCTAGGGTAGCCGCATTCCACCTCGAGACAATAAGATCATAAACCTAAAAATATCACTTTACTCACGAGGTCTTACAGCCTTGAGGTCTGTACATCCAAATGTCGCCCTTCACCTCCATCCCATGCGCCAGTGTACATGTCGCTCGAATTCTAATAACTAATAATTAATTCAGTCAAACCTAATTTGCCTATCTAACCACCGAGCAGAACTGTGATCTGGTCTCTAACCAAGGATCACAGGTAACAATCTTCGTTCTACGTTATCACACAGCTCTACAAGCTGTACGATGTACTGAAACAATACTGAGAACTGATGGCCATAAAATTTCCCATACATGTAGACTGTTTGGGGCTCCTCCTTCGGCATTAAGCTCGACGACAAGTAAAAGCGGTTCTTATCGACAGCGACATGAAATACCGATGTCGGCGTCTGCGTATTCATTTGTTTATAATCGCACTCAAGTGACACTTTAGAGCAAAATAGTTTCTCATAACGGACTGACATTCTTTAAAATAATCGCCACCGTATATTGTATGTTTCAATCCATAATCATGAAATTAACACTGATTTATAGCTGACATAATAATTATTGGTTATGAGCTGGAAAAAAGCAGTCGATATTGTTTAATGATCTTCCTAAAATTAGCCTAGACCAACCGAAAACACGTATGAAACTTCCCGGTCTGGTTGACCAAACTCCGATCCAGAATACGAAAGCTGAGTCTCCAGAAAGCGAAGCGAAAACGTTTGTTTCTAGGAAACCGTAAAATTAAAAGTAATAGAAGCATTCTTGGAAGAATCTGATAATTGCTCAGGTACCCATAATTTTCCCCGCTACTGGTTTCTACCTTAAGCCAGATAAATCCACTTCAGCACCAGGTGTCCTACATTTTTTAAGTCCATGTCAATAACATCCTTTTTTGTTCGCCGAGGCTTCTTAAGTGGTCTCTTCCACTCACGTTTCTGACGAGGACTGCATATGTATATATTTCTCATCTATCCCATGCATGCTACATCCTGGTAACTTAGCATTCGTTTCTCAAATGTTCTGTCTAGAAAATATTTCTGTGGGTTGTAATCCGTATGAAAACACACACACACACACACACACAAGCCAGAAGAGCAAATAAGAACAAAACACAACGTACGCACACGTACAAATACATTCACACACGCAGCCACGCACCCACGCAAGCACGGACACCCAAATTTACAGGTATGCGGTGCGATAATTAAACCATGTTCTACTGCGCAGCCATATGGGAGAGACGGGGGGGGGGAATGGAGAGACAGACAGACATATAGTCAGTATGAAGATTAAAAGTCTTTAACTTGAGTGCGGTCATAGACTCCAGTTGAAATGTGTTTGCACACGGTGACGCACGAGAGGGGAAGTGAAGCGAAAACTGGCGAATGGAGTGGGTAGCCAGTACCCTTCACACTACCTCAGAACATGATGTATCCAGCATTACTACCGCTGATGCGCACACCTTGCCTACCAGTAGTCGACTGAACTGACGCCCCGCCCCCCCTCCATCGATTTAAATGGACTTGTCCGTTTCCCCGAAAGACGAAATCCGTTTTCTGCGCGTGTGCCATCACATTTCAACTGACCTCTGCTTCTACAGGCTGCAGGAGGCACGAGCCAAATACAGGCTATTGGCCGAACACGGGCGGCCGTATTATTTATAACCCTGGAGTAACCGGTCCCCTCTTCTGTGTCGAGTAGAAACAACGATAGATTTCAACAGATGGTTGGCAATCACAAGTTCCTGCTACATTTCCCAAGAGTAAACCTACTAAACAATGTGTCTATGGACTCAACATAGTAAAGACATTACACCTGGTCTCACTAGATATGCACACAGAAACCGGTCCTACTGAGAACACAAAACACAAATTAACTTTCTACTGTGGACTTTCAGTTGAAAATTCAACAGAAAATTGTGACGGGTCCCATCACTGGCTACGATACACATATGTAACCCTTCCTTTGATCTTAGGCATTGTTCTTTAAGCTAATCTCACATTTACTTACTAATTACAGAAGAAAGTCCAAATGTTTTTCAGATCAATACTGCAGAAGAAATATTTACAACAGTGAACAAGGGCTCCTTCAATTAGTATCAACAGGCAGATTGATAGAACAACTATTAATGCAAAGCCGTGACCTAAAAACCCCTCTAAAACTTTCTCAGCTACCTGAGGACACTCGGGGCTGCAGACGGTGGAGACACTGCCCTACAAGCCAGAAAGTTGTGAGTTCAATTCCCAACGGTATCAATGAAATTTTTCATTCACATATTTCTTCCGCTCGCGCTATGTCCCTGGGTTCGACTCATTCCCTAAGAGAGATGGATATCAGGAATATTTCCAGCGGAGAGAGTAAAATCGGCCGGTGCATAATGCTGAAAACCTTAGCACCTTCAAGAATCGACTGTCTTGAAATTTGGGAGCATCAAATTCTTGGGAAATTCAGGGCCACTCCAGGCTTTACAAACAATGATTTACTATACATTTTTACCAGCTAAATAGGTTAGGGAATATTAAGGTAACTTTCTCTACAATTCAGTCTTCTCTGTTGTTACGTCGTGTCGACTGGTAGTGTAATCGACGTTTTGAAGAAGCATAGTGCATCCATCTTCAGGGTCCAAGCAGTCCAAGGCCTGCTTCAGTCTCGAGGTTGGGACACTATGCTCCTTTCGTAGGTCGGTAAAATTGTACAGTACCAGTTGATACGTCATAACATCACAGAAGATTTAAATATTCGCGTTAACTTCTGTGAGTACCCCTATCTTGCGTCATAGAAATGCAACAGCCGTGTAACTACCACTGCAAAGGTCGGAATTCGTTCTTCAAATCAATATACCCTATGCCTCTCATTATCAATTATCTGCATCATGCACAATGTCGGACATTTACGTCTTATTTCCTACTGAAACTTGCTCACCTTTCAAAATATTAGTCCAAAATATTTAATTTTGTAGTTTATAGTTAAATTTGGTGAATGCTTAAATAACCTAACACCGCAATCAGATACAGTACACAGACCGGCTAAAATCGTGGTTTCTAATTCGCACGTTACATGGTAATTTTTGTACACTTTTGTCTTGCTGTGTATTCTTGTACTTGCCTGTGAAACCACTGGCCTTGCAGAGAACTGACCTTCCATTGTCTTTCTCCCCGCCTGCACAGAACGCCAAAATCTGCTACAATGAAATGTTATATTCCAAACTACGCCTAATGTGTCTAATATCCAAAAATATAATTTCAAACTTGACAGAAAATTGCAGGGATATCTCTGTCAGCAAACTAGTAAAGACTAGCTTACGGGATAGAGGACCAGAGAATGGGGATTGCATTCTTAGCAGAAGGTATATGATTTTCCGTTTCTCCAACAGTCACAGTAACCCAGCACCCTAGCCAATGGACACCGGAGTACCCTTAGCCGGGTTTAAAGCGGTTGTGAAGCTATGGTATTGCTTACAGCTAGTGTCGGGATTTAAAATGTGTGGGGCTATATCTCCACTCAACCACACGCCTTCATGACTTGTCTCTTAATTAAGTGCAGAGACAAGTCTAACATTATTTATTTAATTCGCACACCAACTAATGCACATAGATAAAATTTTTACATCAAAACACTTAAAATCGCTCCAACATGTTTCGATCCTAAGATCATCTTCAGGGAGCTACACTGTTCCTTGCTAAAGTCACATTATTAAGAACACTCACTGATTAATTTCCTTATATTAACTGGGTGCTGTGTGCAACGTACACCATAGCCAGGCACATTCTCAGCAGCGTACACTTACACAATACGACATGCTGCCACAGCACCCAGTTAATATAAGGAAATTAATCAGTGAGTGTTTTTAAAAATGTGACTTTAGCAAGGAACAGTTTAGCTCCCTGAAGATGATCTTAGGATCGAAACATGTTGGAGCGATTTTAAGTGTTTTAATGTAAAAATTTTATGTATGTGCATTAGTTGGTGTGCGAATTAAATGATTACGAAATGCACGGTGCAACGATAAAGTCTAACATTACTTTATGTCAAAAAAACTCAGCACTATTTGGTTTTTTTCATGTTCATCACAATTATCATTATTAAGGGGCGAATGAGTTAAACATTATTTTTCCAACTGAAAGTAGAAGAAAATCTGAATCTAGTCACATAATCCTAATTTGACAGCATAAACACAGACCTAATATTCACTGTCATTAAAATTTATTCGACACGAAAATCACCTTATCAGATAAATCTCTAACAGGTCTATCGAGAAGAGTATTTTCCAAAAATGTTCCGCATATTTATCAAGTCGTAAATTCTAACATAACCAGTTCTGGGAGACATGTTCTGTAATTGTTTAAAAGGGCAGACAAAGTTGTTCCGCCTGAAATATTACAACATTTAAACAACATATTAATTCCCGTTTATTTTGAACATTTCTATGTAAAACCTGCGAACCAAGCCATTTGAATTTGCGCTTGTAACGTAACAGATGTCCTGTCTTTTTATCTGTTTTTCTCTTCTCAAGCCTCTGAGATAAAAAGGTGGTACGTTTTCCAAGATATATGTCCAGCGACAGATCGAAAACCTTACCTAAATTGATATTATGGAAATCTGAAACCCGAATACAGCAAAAAGAATGAAAAACAAATATTTTCTCTTCTATTGCTCATATCCTTCTAAAAAATATGGAGGAATCTTTGGAATCTGAAGAAGAGTACAGCCAAAGAAAACACCGACTTGTCTCCTAAGTAATGGTTGGAAGGGACAGAGAGAAACTGCTCTGACACTGGGGGTGTACTTATCTCCTTCGCTTTGGTTCAACTGGATTGCTTGTCGTCATTACTTCGCTTATTTCCACTCTCAAACATGTGCTAATTAAGCCGTAATTCCTGAGAACATAGGAATCTAAATGGGGGAGAAAATAGACTCGTTTCACGTAAATAATGCCTACGAAACCTTTACAGTTGTTCCCAGCACTATTTTTCAATTGTATAAGGCACTCTTACAATGCAGTGCCAATTCCGATCCTTATACCTGCAACATACCGACACTAAAATTGTTTTTAATATTATTGCGTTTAATCGCCGAGCAAGTTACCTGAGCGGTAATTGCAATAACGTGAAGGATATCTGATTGGAATCTTGATCAAGTCATAGGCCCAATAAGGTAAGTCTTTCGCAAATATTCTTACCCCGAATTTGATATTCAGAGGACCGTGCATCGTGATATATTCTTATAATACAAGCCAACAAGTTACATCCCGACGTCGCTAGCAGACAGTCAACATAACTAGTACGACAAATAGCAATTGTTGTGAGTATAGTATTAAGACTCCTGATGATGGACTGTAAGTCTGTCCCGAACATGTAGAGATGTTTACCAAAATAAAGTTGAAAAATAGTGCATCTTGTTGGCTTTTATTATAAGAATTTTCATCCCGTTCAGTCTAATGCGGCGATTCTCTCTTTCCATAACTTTTTTTTTCCTGTGGCCCTGCGGCCCAACGCGGGCCATGGCTTCCTCATTCTTGCGGTTTCCAGATCACACACAGCGAAGCATCACAGTCGGTAGGACTCCTCTGGACGCGCGATCAGCTCGTCGCAGACACCTCTACCTGACAACACACAACACTCACAACAGACAAACATCCATGCCCCCGGTGGAATTCGAACCCACGATCTCAGCTGGCGAGCGGCCGCAGACCTACGCCTTAGACCGCGCGGCCACTGGGATCGGCTTTCCGTAACTTATAGGTAACAAAATTTGATTTGTAAAAATGTTTCTCAAGGCTTGAAATATTACTTTCACACAAACGACAAAAGGGATGTTTGGAGGTAAGGCTGTTCTTGTGTAATGATGGTGAAATTTTACGGAAAATATTATAAAACACTCTGTTATAAGTAACGAATAAGCGTGTAATTACTTTACAGAGTAAACTAAATTTTCTTAACTTCTAATTAGTATGTTATGTACATAGCACTAGATCTTGTTTTTTTTTCGGGTTTTTACAGAGGAAAAACTAATTTTATTGGAAAAAATGTTTCAACTTCAGGGATTAAATTTGAAAGTGACGTGATTCATTGTAAGCTCCTTACGTACATTTTTACCGTTTACATTTTATACAGATTTTCCAGGGCTTTCAAAATAAAGCTCTCAAAATCTAATTATAAGCCGTAAAAATTTTTGTTTGAAACTTCTCTGAAATATTTCCTTTATAAATCAGGGAACACATTATGACTGCCATATTTGCTTTTCGTTTACTGAAACGTTTAAGAAACTTGCCACCATAAAATTTGTTGTGTGATGATGAAACGATTACAAAAAATCACACTCAACACAAAATACTTAATTACGGAAATTGAGCCTGTTGCAATTTATCTGGATTAACTAAACATTCACAGTTATGTGTTTTTCTACGCTTTCCTTTTCCGTCGACCGTGAAACTTATTGAACCCTATATAAAATTTGTGGTCCATAAATTGTTATTAAATTGCCTACTATATCTTCTCTGCTGACAGTGCATTCGGTACGGAGAGAATCTGTATACGAGGTAAGAACATTTGTCTGCGTATCGATACTCTAATCTCCTCACTACAAAAGCATTAATATTACGGATTGATTTTTCTTAAGTTATTGCCTAATATTTATGTCATTATTTAATATTTATAACCCATGTCTTGAGTGTCGGTTAAATTATATGAAAGTTCAATAACATTAACGAAAGTCTGTACTCAACCATGTTCATTTTTCTTGCATTAGCGTCTCTATAATTATAAGGAAAAGGTTATTGAATTATTAATAGTTAAGTTTCATTGATGTTGCTTATAGACTTAATGAATGAAAGTAGTTAATTGTGGCGTCTACAAAATTTGAATTATAATTTGGTAAGTATGTATTAGGTTTATAGCGATAAATTATCTTCTAATTGCTACAGAAAATTACGAGTATGTATTTACAAATCGTTCGTCGTCACATCTCTCCCGCAATTTGCAGTTCTCTTTAGTTTACTTCATAGGTAGTAATTCACTAATGTCAAACTACCACTGACCCTACAAGAAATTCACTTGTGTTGCTGGCCAAACAGTGCGCTATCTTATCGTTTACAGTGGCTGAATTTAAGACAGAAATGATTAATACATTTCAACCCCTTGAAGACTGGCTAAGAAAGAGACAAAACCGACGTAAGATGTAGTTGAAGAGTAAAAGAAAAAGAAAGAAGGAGACGTGAGGCGTATTTTTTGTAGAAGAGTGGAAGGTTAAACGTATTTGTTACGTCTCCAGGTTTCGGCTATTTTTCCTTTTGATAGAAATTATGTAAGAATGAAGAGATGTAAATGGTGAAGGTAGTGGTTTGAAACAAGGACCTCGGGATTTTGATTTTTGGTTAATTTTAAAATTAACATTTGGAAAACTGAAATGGAGGACATTAAAGCAAGAAATTTCTTTTTTATGAATTGAAACAGGGAACGTTTCATTAGAAGCATGCGTTAACAATTTGGGCCTTGAAACCCGTTCATTATTTGTTTAAGGACAAGAGAAAACCAATAAAACTTGTGTCGAGGCTTCCGGTCGCAGGACCTTCCGGATTTTGACCCCTAAGAAAAGATGGAATGTCCCGAACTTGTTATTCACATATAGGCGACGTTTATTTATACTGTGTAAGACAACTCCGCCCTGCCTCGCAGATAACACATTCCGTGTCCGTTATGAAGTTCATCCAGGTAGTGTAGTATAGGTTGAGGGTCACAGTCTACACCAGTGTTTTTCAACCGCTGGGCCGCAGCCCGGTACCCAGTCCTGGCATCAATTATACCGGGTCGCGAAAGGTTCTCCTGGAATTTGTCATTTTAGTTTTCTAAGCAAGTTTCATGAATAAATATTTTATAGTTGAAATATTCTGAGGAGAAAAATATTCTTGAATGTGTCGAAAAACTCAGACCCAGATGTTGGCCTGAGGAAAATATAATATGCTACAATATTTCATTAGTCTAGTGATTGATAACTAAATTAGATGTAATTTTATATTTGTCAACATGCCACACCGTATACATAAATGTACTAATACTCTTTATGATTATGCCATAATTAATTATTAATACTTATGTGGGATGAGGTAACGGGGGAATGGAGGAGATTGCATAATGAGGAGCTAAATGACTTGTACCCCTCACCCAATATTGTGCGGGTGATAAAATCGAGAAGAATGAGATGGGCTGGGCATGTGGCGCCTATGGGTGA
>Ga0123355_10018039_pt1 | contig 11176 bp, 8 predicted proteins | sample TergutEmb28metaG_3_FD_89872 | JGI IMG/M metagenome (GOLD analysis project Ga0123355, IMG submission 89872) | Embiratermes neotenicus P1 segment gut microbial communities from Petit-Saut dam, French Guiana - Emb289 P1 | ecosystem: Host-associated > Arthropoda: Insects > Digestive system > Gut ...
AAGAGAGGACATTATGGCAGCAACGACAGCCGAGCTAAACTCCATTCCGAAAGAGGCTTTTTCGGCATGCTTCCAACAATGGAGGCACCGCTGGGAGAAGTGTGTGGAGTCCCAAGGGAACTATTTTGAGGGTGATTAGGTGTCCAACGCTCCAAGTAAGCCAGTTTCTTTTTCCCGGCCAAAGGCCGGATACTTTTCTAACAGACCACGTATATGTGTACCACACCAGTATTATGTTCGATGTACATATGAAGTAAATTAGTATTAGGTACGATGAATGTCTGAAACATATTATTATTATTTTCTGTGTATTTGTGAAACATATCAGTATTATGTTCGAAGTATATGTGAAGCGTATTAGTATTATTTTCGATGTGTATATGAAGCATATCAGTATTATGTTGCTGAATATGTAAAGCATATTATTATTATGTTCGATGTATACGTGAAGTATATCAATATTATGATCGATGAATATGTGAATCTCATTAGTATCATGTTCGATGTATATTTGAATCGCATTAGTACTATGTTCGATGTATACGTGTACCACATCAGTATTATGTATGATGTATACGTTTACTACATTAGAATTATGTTTGATGAATATGTGGAACACATCAGTATTAAGTTCGATGTATACATGCACCACTTCAGTATTAAGTTCTATGTATATGTGAAACACATCAGTATTACGTTCGATGTATACGAGAAACGCATTAGTATTATGTTCGATGTATTTGTATACCACATTAGTATTAAGTTCGATTTATACGTGTACTTTATTGGATTTATGTTGGATGTATACGTGTACATTATCAGTATTATTTTCGATGTATATGTGAAGCATTTTAGTTTTATATTCGATGAAAAATTGAGGCATATTAAAATTATATTCGATGTATTTGTGAAGCATATTAGTATTATGTTCGATGTATAAGTTTACCACATCAGTACTATGTTCGATGTATACGTGTAACACATCAGTATTAAGTTCGATTTATACGAGAAACACTTTAGTATTATGTTCGATTTATACGTGCATCATATCAGTAATAATTTCGATGTAAATGGAAGCATTTTAAGTTTATATTCAATGAATATATGAGGCATATTAGAATTATGTTTGATGTATATGTGAAGCATATTATAATATGTTCGATGTATTTGTGAAGAATATTAGTATTGCGTTCGATGTATAGGTGTGTCTCATTAGTAATTTGTTCGAAGTATACGTGTACCACAACAGAATTGTGTTCGATGTATGAGTGAAGCACATTAGCACTATTTTTGTTTTATATGTGAAGCACATCAGTATTAGATTCCATGTTTATGTCTAGCATATTAGGATTATTTTCGGTGTATATGTGAAGCATATTAGTGTTGTGTTTGATGTATATGTAAGGTGTATTATTATTATGTTCCATGTGTATATGAATGTTCGGTTTATATGTGAAGAACATTAGTATTATTTTCGATGTATATATGAAGTTCATTAGCATTATGTTCGATGAAATATGAAGCACATTAATATTGTGTTCTATGCATACTCGAAGCACATTAATAACTTTTTCGAGGTATATGTGTACTACATTCGTATTATGTTCAATGAATACGTGTACCACATTAGTATTAAGTTCGATGTATTCGTGTAATATATTAGTATTATGCTCGATGTATATGTGTACCATAATAGTATTATAATCAATATATTTGTGAACAACATCAGTATTATATTCGAAGCATATGTAAAGCACATTAGAATTATGTTCGATGTATATGTATACCAAATTTTTATTATGCTCCATGTATGCGTGTAACATATTTGTATTACATTTGATGTTAATGTGAACCTCATCAGTGTTATGTTGTATGAATATGTGAAGCACGTCTGTATTATGTTTGATGTATAATTGTAACCCATTAATATTATGTTCGATTTATACGTGTATCACATTAGTAATATGCTCGAAATATAAGTGTACCATATTCTTATTATGATCGATGTATACTTACACCACATCAGCATTATGTTCGATGAATATGTAAACCACATCAATATAATTTTCGATATATGTGAAGAACATTACAATTTTGTTTGATGTATATGTGTACCAAATTAGTATTTTTCCCATGTATACGTTTACTACACCAGTATTATGTTCGATGTATTTGTGCAGCATATTAATATTACGTTCGATGTATATGCGAAGCACAACAGTATTATGTTCGAGGTATACGAGTAGCAAACTAGTAGTATGTTCAAAGAACTTGTGAACCATATCACTATTATTTTGGAGGCATATATATATAGAATATTAGTGTTATATTCGATGAATATGTGAAGAACATTAGTATTACGCTCGAGGTATATGTGAAGCACATCAGTATTATATTCGATGTATATGTGAAGCACATTAGAACTATGTTCGATGCCTATGTGAAGCATATTAGTTTTATGTTCGATTTATTTGTGCAGCAAATTAGCATTATGTTCCATGAGTATATGAAGCATATTAGTATTATTTTTATGTATATGTGATGCACATCAGAATTATGTTCGATGTATATTTGAAGCATATTAGTTTATGTTCGATGTATATGTGCAGCATATTAGTATTATATTCAATGTATATGTGAAGCACATCAGTATTATGTTCGATGTATATGTGAAGCACATCAGTAGTATGTTCAATGTATACGTGTACCACATTAGTATTATGTTCGATGTATACGTGTACCACAGCAGTATTATATTCGATGCATACGTGTAACACATCAGTATTATCTTCGATGTATACGTGTACCATATTAGTATTATGTTCGATGTATATGTGAAGCGTATCAGTATTATATTCGAAATATATGAGAAGCACATTAGAATTATGTTCGTTGTATATGAGAAGTATTTTAGTATTATGTTCGATGTATATGTGTACGATATTAGTATTATGTTCGATGTGTATGTGAAGCACAACAGTATTATACTCGATGTATATGTGAAGCATATCAGCATTATGTTCGGTGTATATGAGAAGCACATCAGTATTATATTCCAAGTATATGTAAAGCACATTAGCACTATGATCGATGTACATGAGAAGCATATTTGTATTATGTTCGATGTATATGTGAAGAACATCAGTATTACTTTCGATGTATACGTGTACCAAATCAGGACTATGTTCGATGTATACGTGTACCACATTAGTATTATGTTCGATGAATTTGTGAAGCACATCAGTATTATATTCGATGTATATGTGAATCACATTAGCATTATGTTCGATGTATATGAGAAGCATATTAGTATTATGTTCGTTGTATATGTGAAGCACATAAGTATTATGTTCGATATATATGTGAAGAACATCAAAAATATGTTCGTTGAATACGCGTAACACAACAGTATTATGTTCGATGTATACGTGTACTTCATTAGTATTATGTTCGTTATGTACGTGCATCACAATAGTATTATTTTATATTTATATGTGTACCATATTAGTATTATCTTTGATGCAAATAAGAAGCACATCAGTATTATATTCGATGTGTATGTGAAGCACATTAGCAATTTGTTCGATATATATGGGAAGCATATTAGTATTATGTTCGATGTATATGTGAAGCATTTCAGTATTATTTTCTATCTATATGTGAAGCACATAAAATTATGTTCCACGTATACGTGTACCACAACAGTATTATTATATTCGAAGTATACGTGTACCACATTAGTATTATTTTCGATGTACACGTGTACCAATGTGAAATAAGGTACACGTGCGTGTAAAGTGACATTGAAGCATGAAGTTTTATAAGTGGGCCCTAATATCAATTGCAGTTGCATGGTAATGCCTGGTATATTTAATGTACAGCAGCAGGTATCAGTGAATAGCAAACGCGTAAATGTCGCACAGAATGGAGTGTATAACATATTCCTTTTTCATATGTAGTAAGTGTAAGAATAGGCTTATATGTGTATTTGATTTATTTGTCTGTACCTCAACTGAGTTTTTGACATAATACCATGTTTATGTAAAAACAGAAATATGTACATCTTGGTGTATAAAATATTTATTTCTGATGAGTGGCAAGTGTAAACAGACACATATTTGTTGGTGATTTGTTTGACTGTACCTCAACTGAGATGTTGACATAACACGATGTAGCTTGACTCAGATCTCTCCGTCAAACAGGAATAAGTACATCTTGAATTAATTTATAATTTAATGTTTAAACGTTGCTGCGGCCAATTTACGTACGACCTTAACCCCGCAGCCTTCCTATTGTAGGATATATTTCTAGGTCCATCCCTATCAACCGTTGTGCGTTGTAGCATAAGATATTCCGTTGAAGGGAAATTGTTGTACCAGTCGGGCCCTATAATAAACGGGTCTGGAATTAGGCCTGTACTCCAACATCGTCATAATTCCAAATGAAGTCATAAAGTCCTTCTTACTTCTTTTTAATTAGAATTTCAGGGGAAAAATGACAGGTTTTCTCTTCGCTCAAAAAAAAACAAGATTTTTGAAGCAATTACATGGCTTCTTTAACAATACTGAATTAGGATTTCTAGCAAAAGGAGAAATAATGACACATTACTATTGAATCAAAGGATGCAAGTTGATTGAAACAATCTAATGGCTATTTTTTACAATACTGTTTACAGTTCTTCAAACAGTTGTGGATATACAATGTGCTTACTGGCGCTATGAATAGGTTCGACATGTGTGGTCTAAGACAGCGCAACAGTTACATATGACAAAACATGGTTCAGTTGATTTTGTACCACATCAAACATTTTCAAGAGACACTGAAATTCAACGCGTCTTAAGCTGATGTATTGTTTATCGAGATACAATCTGGCAACCCCGATGATTCCCGTTGTATTCAGTCTAAAGACAACATTTTTGCATCCGTACTGTTCGATGCCACATATGGACTCGCACATTCTGGGCAGATTTTCCGCCATCGTCTTGACTTGCCGATCATTGACGATGAGGAAGGTCCACCCATGTTTTTACCTCGTGTGGGGTAGAATCGGACGGAGTCATCATTAGTCCTGTGATCGTCGATGAAAAAGGGCGTCGAAGTAGGACCTTTTAGCATCAAATGCCAGAGTGGCCGTTTCGACTGTGAAGTTACAGTTGTTACAATCTGGCAGCCTGACGAGTTTAGGCGGTTCGGTAGTGTCGCGATGTTTTGTAGCCGACATCATAGATCAGAGTGAAGGGCAGCTAACTTGCTCGTCCACTTTTATGTTGCGGAAACAAATTTTGCGGTATGATATGTCATGTTCTTAGGGGACTTTTAAGATAAGATTTCGTCTGAAGGTGGTGCATCAACCAATCGTAAAGAGAATGAATGGTTTTGGTTACGTAACTGACGTCAGCAAATATGTGACGAGGCAGGGTGCAAGTGTTTTATGCTTAAAAGACTTAGGCGAATGATAATTAAAGTCCTGCAGATTGAAATTCGGACGCCCCAATAACTCGGATAGAACTTTGCATTTTGAAACGCCATGGCTGTACAGGTGGGCAAATCCCGCCACCGTCTCGCTTACGACCATGAATATTTTATGGTATGCTATGTGACCGTCGTCCCAGTTGAGTCCGTTTTCTTCCGAGCCGTGAGGCATCATGGAGTACGGGCTCTCGAAACGAAACCTATCGGACAGTTTGGCGGCGTCCAGTGAGAGTTCTTTGACGACGGATTCATTCTGGCGCCTCTAGAAATCTATAACAACTACCATATCGGTCGACATTACAGATGAGAATGCCATACGAGTAATTGTCTACGTTTTATAGAAAACTGGAGCTGAATTGACCAGCACGAGATTTTCTGCGCGGCGATCCGAACTCCGGTGCGAAGATCCGATCGATCTGCTGGTCTGCGTTGTCGGCATCAAAGAGTCCGACAAATTTTTCGGGGTTTACCACCGGTCAGTTTAGAGGGCGAATAGAAAGCAATATTTGAAACAGACGTTACACGTCAGGCCCTGAAGTTGTCTCTCGTTATAATCTCAGAAGGTAGATTTGCGTCCTATGCACGCTTGTATACTTGAAAAAAGCGGTACAATGACCGACGAATCGAAGAAGTAGACGCTCGAGGAGTTGGGCCGGAAATGTATGGCTAGCCATTGTGAACCCCTCTTTGTGTGAGTATCGGCGTTAATTATGACGGTGGCAGTTTGTGAGATACAGCGTGGCTAGGGATCGGAGGGAAACTCCCAAAAATGATTTCACATTTCTTAGGTTACACAATATCTGCTCGTATCCACTTTTAATAGTCTGTCGAGACTGTTCGCGAGTAATCATTGTGAGAGGAATTATCAAACTGGAGATAAATTTACATGTGGTGGGTTCGGGTAATGGCTTGCTACTCCGATATTGCCATTATCCGGGTGTGACGCATGTCCTTCTGGGACGCCTCGGCCCAGTGTCAAGTCGAAAGAGTAACATGAAATAACCGTTTATATACATATCGTGAGGCGTCTGGAGTCCAAAATTTTGGTGGCGGATGCCCGATGCTTCGAAGAGAGCGCTGTATCAAATGACGAATGTAATCTCGTGATCCGTGCCCAAAGAAATACCTTCGTATGGTACATGTTTCCTGTTCACATTCAGGGCAAAATGAATGAGATCGTAATGGTGGGAAAAGGAGTTCGTATTTTTGAGGTCGAGAAAGTCCATGATAGTCAACATGGTGAACAAGAAGCGCTAGGGAATCGGTCCCAACACTGCGTTGGCCATGGACAGCGATTGCGATACTCAGGAAAACGTGAAATTCATTCTTTCAACTCCGGTTTAATAATAACTTGCAAGAGCACTTTTCCTGAGAGTGGTATTGTGTGCCAACAGGATCGACGAATTCGGTCAGAGGCGGTTGACCAATAACTCGGACTCGAGAAATTTGAAAGCAGTTTTTTATTCCGCATTTTTATTCATCAATTAGAAATTAGACATTTCTTTCGTGAATTTAATCTGCAGTTGAACGACAGGGACTAAATATCGCGGTATATTATAGATGTCAATATGAATTCGGCCACAGAGTCGAAAGTTTTTGATCTGCTTAATTCGGTTCCATTGTGTGATGAAAGTTTTGTTTTTTTTTCGCACCTGCGGCGGTAGGGTCACAGCGCAAAGGATCGCCATTATCCAAATAGCAGAACGCATGTCAGACGGGAAGCGGCGGCATTGCTGCCGTACGGCATTACGGTATCGAAAAAAGATCGAAAGATATAGAGATAGGTTGCTTTCGTTATGGTCACGTCATTCAGAGCGATGCTGCACAGACTGAAGAGCGAATGCAGGAAGTAATTCGTCATAGCGGTGAAATCTGTTATCCAATTTTGTCCGATCCGCCCTGGTCAGTACACCTCGAATATAAAGTCTCATATTTCGGTTTATTTACGTGTCACTATCGGCGGGTAAAAGAAAATCTAAATTGCTGAAGTCCATAGATGCTACGGGCTTGTAGGTTACCTTGGTCGTCTCGAGGATAGAACATTGTACGGTCTTAAGTGTAAAATATCGAAATCGGAACACACGGATACAGTATCTGCAGACATGGACGGGCAGCGACTGATATCTATTTGGAGAAGTTATCTTATCATATATGCCTCGTATTTTATTATTAGCTTTTTGTTTGACGATCCTTCTCTTACGTTTGCGGACCCGTCCTTCCAACTTACGGCTTAAATTTTGTGTCAATTCATTCCCATGTATCGAGACGATATCCAGACGTTTTAGGTCGAGTGATCTGTTTTCGGCAATGTCCGTCAGTATTTTACAACCGGGGCGCAAAGTCTCTCGTCCTAGAGTATTGTCACTACTCCAAACATGGGTCTAATAACCCGCCATAAACCGTCCAAAACCTGCAGAAACCACAGCCCCGTTCAAGGAAGAAGGGAGCTGCGTAGACGTATCCGATGCCGTTGTACTTACCGCGAACTGCCTAATGGAGGTAGTAACGACCTCGGGGATCCATAATTATGAAATGTACGATGGTGATGATGACGAGGCTTTTGTCGATTTTACCAAGCCGATACGCGTAGAAAATGTAGATCTATCTTAACTGGCGTATTGCTACTCCTGAAGTCAACTCAATTGCCTTTCAATAACAAAATTTCTATCCGAAAGTTTTAATCGTGTTTTTCGAAAGGAAGATAATAAATATTACCAAAATTATGTTGACTGAAGTGTAACGGATGAATATTCGATCTCAAACGTTGAACCAAGGCGTTACCTACAAACTGCGGTGATATAAAATCGCAATATTTTATGGCAGTAGTCTCGCGGACGACCTCTACGGCATTATACGTGCCCACGTGAGTCGGACGATACGTGAATTCACATTACCCCACTTCCCAATATTCGTTCGTACCCAATTCTATCGGCTGTGCCAAATGTACCGTAAATACGCCCATCCTATTATCCGGATATAGATTTTGCGAGGCTTTACTGAGCAACGTCACATAAAATTGTTTCAGATCGTCGTACGTTTTTCACGTTAGATGCAGCGATCTACGAATCGAAATCTCTTGAATAATCTTTCTAGCGGACCAGATATTCTAAAATCCCGCGTGTGACCAGATTGTCAAATATATAAACGGCATGTTTCATGACGCGAACTGGAGTCAATTCCTCCTGATAGAACTGGCTGTCTATCGGCGTCTGTTTCAAATCTTCGAACTCGTAGACATGTCGGGGGTCCTCTTTATTACCTTCGCGATACGAAACATTTCCGTGCTGAAATTCTGCTCGGCGCCTTTCGCTAAATTCATTATTTCTTTAATAAAGTGCACATGTTGTCCCACGCGAAATTTGACATTTTCAGCACGAATGCGGCGCCTCTAATTATTCAACCTCTTCCATATCGCGAGAATATCCGAATCGGTCACTTGTGGCAGCGCCATGCTCGTAGTAGAGTGAACCGTGTCATTGTAATCTTTGACAAACTCACGGAGAACGCCGCTATAAATACACGTATTTTTATAGGTGAAACATTCTTAGAGCCAATCGCGAATGGTTCGATGATCTCGATCAAAGACGGAGCAATTAACGTCGGTATATTTACACGCCTGAAACCGGATGTGCTCATGCTTCAAAACGCTTGTTTAAAAATTATTTGCAATTGTTCGTTCCCACCCAGATAGGACGACGTATATGTCCAGAACATTTCGGATCGTTGAAAATCGACTTAAACGCCGAAGCTACAGCAGTACCGGTCTTGGACCTTAGAGGTACCAGATGTAGAAATTTGGAAGACATCTATGACGGATAATATGTACTTGTAATTGTCGTTGAATTTAGTAAGGGCTTGAATTTGTTCTATCTAACATTCCCCATCATCCATAAAGTTATTTGTCAAGTACGGATTGCCACCCAAACGCTTTCGGACAGTTCTGTGAAGTGTATACGAATATTGCTTCTCTAGCCAGGCTCTGATGTCATTGGCGTACTTACGGCGGGGTCATAATACAACCTGGTAGTCATGTTAATACTTAAACCAATGACGTCGTAAAGCGGATTTGTTAAATCGCTGCTTAGTCTGCGCAGAGAGGAGCGATATAACGTCCCGAAATTATGCTCCTCGCGCTATGTGCATGTTACCGTCGGGTTGGTAGTCGGTCAAGTTAGCGTTAGTAAGAAACAGTATTTTCTCATATGATTTAAGCTCGTGGGTCGTGATAATTTTTAATTCAAAATTTTGCGCTTCAATAGTTTCCACAATCCCATTGTCCCTCTAAAATACTTTCCCTAAATTATGTTACCGCTATTGGTATCTACAATTAATGTGGAATCACGTATCATAAATGTGTCACCATGTTTCTGGATACCGTATTGTGTATCGAGAAAGCGCCGGTTGTAGAGATATGGCAGTAAGTACGGACTATCTATAGGGCCGACATTCTCCCCACCGAACGTTTGTGCCTCTTCCTCGACAAAAAAATCATCGTCCCGATCTCGAAAATGTATTTTTTCGGAGTCTCTTATATAGCCCCTTTCAAAGTAGAGGCAATTGCGGTGGCTGCAGTTTCTTCTCTTCCTGCTGCCTCCGCCGCCATCTACTCCATCTGCGTCCCGACACTGGAACGTCGCGACGAGCGAGGTGTCGCTTTTTAGCTATTCCGATTTTAGGGGGTATTAATTGGTGAACCCTCGTGTACCTTCCCCACAGGGGTAGTTACACTTGGTGTTACTCCGAGGGCTGGCACATACTCCGTCCTCCGTCGTTTGAGCCAACGAACTGCAGATAATGAGCTCTTGTGGGGAACAGTTAGCCAACAAAACTATCCCACAAAATAAAACAACATAGATAATTGTATTTACAAACTCAACATGAAAGAATAGAAAACAACAAGCAAACTAATGAACAGTTCAATCCAAACATAATCTCACAAAAGACGCACACAGCCGGACGTAATTTGTCCAATACAATGACATATCATTCGGCAAAGCGTAAGTTTACAAAATAGACACAGAAATCCAGAGCCAATCAAAGAATCAGTACAACAGTCAGCCCATATAAACTTACAACACAAACGAGCTCAACCCTCAGCCGATCAAATAACGCATATGTCATTTAACATGACCGTCGGCTAGCCATGAACTCTATAGTCCGTAATATAAATCGAAACAGAAAAGAATACAGAAACCAAGTACATATTTTTGCCTCGTGCACAGAAATAAAGAAATCCTATTTACGGGGAGGTAAACTACTACCTGCCCCTCCCGAGGCAATCGCTAGGCAGACGTCAGGGATCGTCACAAATATAATCGAAACTCCAATTTAGAAATGCAATAGACAGAAAAAGAAACTTTACCTTACAACATATCCGGGACGTTTGCGTAGCCATTTCGGGGTTAAATAACTGTAGGAGGAGCCTCCTGCTCCTGGTCCCGCACAGCCAGAACACCCAGATGTTGACAGTGTGGCGTGATTGAAGAGAAATGATAAGGGGACTCGAACCCAGCCTCAGAACTACTCGGGGTTGGAGATTAATACACATGCGCTTTAGATCTTTCTTCCCCTTACCCCCCTTCTCCTAATGAACTTGTCCCGGTCTTGCCGTTGAAACTGAGGATCGGCCTACTTGCTTTGGAGAGGCCGTAAGAAGAGGTCGGTGAATCGTTCTGAACATTGCAACTCGGGGGTCAGAAATCGT
>Ga0123355_10018040_pt1 | contig 11176 bp, 7 predicted proteins | sample TergutEmb28metaG_3_FD_89872 | JGI IMG/M metagenome (GOLD analysis project Ga0123355, IMG submission 89872) | Embiratermes neotenicus P1 segment gut microbial communities from Petit-Saut dam, French Guiana - Emb289 P1 | ecosystem: Host-associated > Arthropoda: Insects > Digestive system > Gut ...
GGATTGCCGTCGAGAGCAATCACCTGAAACTTGTGGCCGGGCAAAGCCACGCGATGAATTTGCGCAGCGCTCGCGTTGAGCAGGCGCATCAGGACGCGCTGACCCGGCTGCACGCGGAGGGGATCCCCCGCTCCGAGCATTTTGTCATTGATCGAATAAAGAGGAGCGCTGACTTCAAGTCCGTTCGGACGCCGGTCTGGAGTGGCGGGTTTTTCGGGCCTCGGGTCGTTGGGATTCGGAGCCATCTCATCCTGATCCATCGTAGACAGAAAATATTGCCATTCACGCAGCGCCAGAAAGACTTCCTGGTCATAGAGTCCAGGGTCATTCGCGGAATCGATCATGAAAAAACCGAACTGGCCGGTGTAGGTACCCCGATGCAGATCCATCATGGCCGCGGTGTGCGAGTGGTACCATCGCGAACCCGCCGGCTTGGCCACGAATTGATAGCGCCGCTTGCGGTGGGGCGGGACCGGGGGGGTGCCTTCTTCCTCCGCTCCATCTACTTCCGACGGAACGAACAGGCCATGCCAATGCACGAACTCCGGAACGTCTGTGTCGTTCACAACGTCGACGGTGACGGGCTGTCCCTCGCGCACTCGCAGCAGTGGACCGGGGACTTTATTGCTGTAGCCGATTGTGCTGATTACAACCTGGGGGGCCAGCTCGACCATCATGGGTGCGATTTGCAGGGTAAAATCCGCCGCGCGCCCGGTGGCCGTCGGTTCCAACGTCGCCGCCATCGGACGCTCCGGCGGCCTCGAGATTTGCCGAAGCGCGAGTGCCTGCGCGAAACCGGGCCGCAGCATCCCTGCCCCAGTCGCGATCACGGTGGCCCATCCAAGCCGTAAAAAATCTCTTCGGATCATGCGATCTTGATCTTATAAGAAAATCAAAAACCAATTTTGTAGACGCAGAAACTAGGTGTTTTACTAGGCGAGACGGACCGAACAGATTAACGTGTTTTGTTCAGCTCGGAGCTTCGCCTGTTGACCGTCGCCATCGAAACTTTCACAGTCGATAATCGGGCGCAGGCAAGGCCACTGAAATTCTTTAGATTAGAACTCGGGGAAGCTGTCGCAGGGGTACTCGTCTGATCACCTTTTTGGCCAACGGTCTCCTTCCACCTGTCGCCATGCTTCAGGACATATGCGCGAACACATCGCGCCAAGGAATGAGGGGAATTAAAGGTCACAATCATCAGGACGGCTTTGATCTTTTCTGCCGCCGAACTGATCAAAAAGTACGGATCGGCAATGGAGACTGCGGCAGTCGAACCGCTAGCCTCTTTCGAGAACCCTTTTTTAGCAGACAAGTGCCTTTCTGTCCGGCCCACTCGCCGTGAATTCTCAAAGAGCCGCCTGATTCTGGAGGCCCGCGGGAGTTGAACCCGCAAAAAGGCTGCGGTTGAGGCAGTTGCGCGGCCCGCTTGACTGGATTGAAATTGGATTAAGGTTCAGTAACTCAGTCGAGATCGAGCGCAGAGCCTAATGACGATCGGAATTGAAGCGGCAAAGCCCCGGTTAGGGTACCAGCATGACCCGTGCCTGCCAGAACATGCCCTTTTGTTCTGTCGGGTTCAGGACAGTAACTTGGCAGTCGTACTGCCCTGGCGGAAGTTGATTGAGGTCGATGCTGAAATTGATCGGCACGGTTCTGATTCGATTGTTCCATACCTCGATCACTTCCTTTGGCTGCGTCTCGAAGGCTTTGGATTGCGCACGGTAAAAACTCACGAAGGCAACTAATGGCTGAACACTCGGGGCATCCTGTTCGTAGGCCTGTAGATAGACATACATCTCGCGGTTTCTCCGGAACACCCGGGTAACGCTAGGAATTAGTTTCTGGCCGTTTTGCACCAACGGGTTTACCTCCTCGTCTTTGTTTCTATCTTTCTCCCTGCCCGCGTTGTACAGCGCATCTTTGAGGTCGATGCGCTGGCTGCTCAATACGACAGTGCTTATTGGAATTCTCTTTGCTTCCTTATTCAAGTTCGGAATGACGAATGATGTCTGATATGTTCCGATTCTTCCAGTTTCGTCATCCCGCGCCAGGAACTTGATCAGGTATTTGCCGGGCAAGAGCGTAAAACCGGCGTCATATTCAATCGGACGTTTGGCCAATTCGGCGGCCGACGCGTCAGTCAGCTTGATGTTGACCTTGTCACGAAGGTTCGTGATCGTCATACCCGTGTAATCGTCTTTGATCTCGCCGATGAAGTCGATAAGTGTGTGCTCGGCGCCACCACGCTTCGCCAGGGCAAGTTCACGTCCGGGAATCTTCACAACGATCGGAACAAAGTACTCCGCGCGGTTGAGCTGAAAGTAATCGACTTCCATTGCTATGGTGAGTTCTGTTAACGGGTCGTCGAGCATCAACGCGTCTTCAAGTTGTCGTTCCTTGTCGGCCACGGTGAACTTGCTGAACTCTTTGCCAGCGTAATACCCCTGTCGATAGTCCAGGCTGGCCGAAATGCCTGAGTTCAGGGAAAGTTTGATGCGGCGAAACTTGCCGTCCTGCGCGGCGTTCGTTGTGTAATAACCAAGAATGTAGTAACTCGACACGGCCTTCCCGGCCTCGGCAATTCCCTTCGTAAGGTCGTTATAGTCGAGAAGCGCTTTTCCGCCGGTATCGCTTGCCAGCGCGTATAGCGTGTCCTGCGATTGCTGGAAGTTGGACCCGACCGCCGTGGACGCAGTTCCGGAATACATCCCGATGTTACCCTGTGATCCCTGCGCGGCATCTCCAAGCGGAGCTTGCGCCACCAGGCCACGGGCGTCGATCGGCCAGAATGACACACCGCCGCGTATGGCAGCATCAATGGTGGCGTGGAGTTGCGCCTGATTGTCGACTCCATTGAGTCTGAGGCCGCTGGCGAAGTAAATGAGTGACTTCTTCTCGCTGAGCTGGCTCAACATTTTTGCGGCAGTCTGAAGGGCGGATAATTGGCGGTCGGTATTGAAAATGTTGAACTCACTGTCGTCCTGGCCAAAGGCGGCGCCGGTGTCGGACGTACTGGCATCATCGGAGGATTCGCCCAACCCCTGACCCTCGCCCACGATCATGGTCTCAAGGATGCTCAACAGGCGGTTGCGATCGGGGGTGAAATCCTGCAGTACTTCGACGGCTCCGCCGGTAAATCGCAGGATGGCAACCAGATCGGCTGAGGTCATTTGCGTTCTGACAAATCGCTGTGCTGCAGCCAGCGAGCGAAGCTGATCAGCCGGCGGCATGGCCGTCATGTCGAAATACAAACCCAGCAGCCGATGATCCTTGTAGCGAATGTTGCCCGGCGTTTCAGGAGAAATTCGAGTGCGAGCAAGGCGATCATAGATTTTTACACTTTCGGGCTCAGATGGCGCTGCGGCCGCGGCAACTGCCTCGGGCAACTCCTGATGTTCGCAGAAGCTGATTGTCTGCGGCGCACCGTTTTCAGTCACGGCAAAATCCTTGGCGGTCAGGCCTTCTACTGGGTTTCCTTTCTTGTCCCGGACCACAACTGCTTCAACCACTAACTGGCTGCTGACCCTAATAGTGGTTGTTTCCTTGCGGTCCGAAGGGGCATTCTGCCCGACTTGCTGAGCAGCGCTCGCCAGCGTACAGGAAAGCAGGAATGCAATCACCGCTCGCATAGCTCAGAACCTCAAACGCAGCGTCGCCTGCAGCTTGCGCATGGCGTTGGCGGCCGTGGGCAATCCGAATTGCGCGTTGTTAACGGTCGAATTCCAGTTCGTGAATGTGACATGATTAAGGAAATTTGCAGCGTCGATGCGGAAATCGAGATTGACCCGATCGTGCAGCCGGAAGGTGCGTCCCAAGGAAGCATTCAGTGTGAACTGACGAGGACCGAGAATCGAGTCTCTTCCCGCATCTCCCCACTGGCTGGGTGAGGGAGCCACATATGCCGCAGGATTCAGAAACAGGCCCGATGGCGCGGCGTAAATTGGCGCTCCGGTTACGTCAGGCCGGATCGTTCCCGTCACGCCGGTGCCCGGAACCACTGAAAAATAAACCGGTGTTTCCGGCAATCCCGAGCCGGCGGTGAGCTGCGTCAATAACGTCCACTCCTTGAAAAGCGTTCCCTTCCAGCCACTCAACAGCGTTTGCCCGGCGAGGCCCATGCCCGTGGTGTACTGCAGTTGCAGGCTGAGAAGATGTCGCTGATCGAAAGTGGAAAGCCCGCGCTCAGCGCGCAAATCAAGCCAGTTCTGGGCGATGGTCGGTGTCTGGCTTGCGCTCGAAACTGTTCCACCTGAGAGCGTGGGGCCCGCCGGCTGAGCCGGAGGTGTGTTCTGGGTGGCCGAATACGGTCCCTGGCCTCCGAGCACGGAATCGTCGTCGATCGACTTCGAGAAGGTGTATTGGAGCGTCCCGGTCAGGCCATTGTGCAACCTTCGCCGCAATTGCACCTGACCGGCCTGACGGGTGGAGTTGCCGTTTGAAGTCAGAAAAGCGAATCCGGCGGGACAGCTTGAGCAGGGCTTTACCGCTCCCATCGGAAAGGTGTTGGGCAGGAATTCCTGCACTCCGCGTGTGCCTTTGACGCCGAGGTACGTTGCGGTCAGAAGCAGCGAGGCTGGCAGATCGCGTTGCATCGTAAGCTGCCAGTTCTGCGCATAGCCGACGCGAAAATGCGCATTAATCGCAAAACTATCCGGTGTGATCGACGGACAAATATTGAATCCGTTGGCCAGCGTAAGCGGACAAGCCGGACCATTCTGTACGCTCAAGCTTTTCGAGAGCGGTTCCTGCTGCGACATTTGCAAAGCGATCGTCTGATACATCGAAGTGTCGGAATAGATTCCATATCCCCCACGTATTACCGTAGACGCGCTGGACATCGGCCGCCAGGCAATGCCAATACGTGGTTCGACTATTCGTTTGTCCGGCCAGATGAGCGACCTGGGGTAGCTTTGGCCAGTCAGCGCTCCGACTGGGTCGGTTGCGACAACCGGCGCCACCGCCGAGAAGCCCGGGGCAATGTCCAAATTCACCAGTCGGTCGTGCAATTCCGTGATGGGTGCGCCGTATTCCCAGCGCACACCGGCGTTCAAGGTGATCTCGGGGCTGATTCTCCAGTCGTCGAGGGCGTACGCGTCGTAGACGGATTCCCGAAAGTATTTGTTGGCGTTGCCGAACGCGATTGCGCTCGTGTCCGGGATTCCGAGCAGGAAATCAGCAACATCAGAACCGCCCACGGCAACGCCGTTCACTAAGCCTTGCGTCGCTACGCCTGTGAATGTGAACGTGCCACGCGGATTCTGTTGCGAAAGGTAATTAAACTCCTGCCGGCGGAAATCAAATCCGAATGTGAGATTGTGGCGATTGCGACTCCGCAAGATGGAGTACGAGACCGCGCTGGTTTGATTGCGATCGTAAGAACTATTCGCGTCCGACAATCCTGCCACGCCGCCGGCGAAGTTGAGGCTGGGAGGGCCCCAGTTCATCGGATCCTGATCGTTTCCTGTGATTCCAGCGTCGCCGGAGACATTTTGATGATTCGCCCAGTAGGGCGTAACGCGCGTGGCCAGCCGGCTGAAGCGATAACCCAGGGTCTGGAAGAGCTGATGGCTGAACCGGTGCGACCAGTAGATGCCACTATTGATGCCGAGTACGTCCGTAGTGTCGAGAAAGCCGAAAACATTCGGAGTACCGGATCGGGTGCTCAGAAAAGCAAAGTCGCCGTAAGACTCGTTCCTGGAATTGAATGTCTTGTTGAACCGCGATTGCAGCCCATCCTGATGCGTGTCACTGACAATTGGAGCCTGAAAATTGTAAAGCCCATTCCGGGAAACGTTCGGCTGAGGGTAGAAATCGAGCAGAGCCTGGGCCTGGGGGCTGATACGGCCCGGCGGGATTGCATTGCCGGGAAACTGCATGCCGGTTGTTGGATCAAAGATCTCGATCGGTTGACCCTGCGGGTTGAACTCGTTCGAAAAGTCGCCAGCTCGTTCAGCTGCATCCGGCATTAAACCCGGCTGCGTGGCATCGTTTCGGCTGCGAGTCCATTGATATCCGACAAAGAATAACGGGCCGTGTTCGAGTACGTGAGGAATTCTTAGCGGCCCACCCAGCGTCGCTACGCCGGTGACCCGGTTGTACGCGACCTTTGGCAGGTTCAGCCCACTTAATGAAAAAGGCCGTGCGTCCAGGGCTGAGTTATCGAGGATGATGCCGACGCCGCCGTTATACAGGCCCTTTGCGCCGTTGCGATTATTGCCAAACGCAGCCATTTGTGCGAACGGGGAGGCGGCGCCGTTGTTGACGCTGCCATTGATCAGCAGGCCGTCGGCCGCACGCTGGCTCAGATCGTCGCCTGCCGGAAGCGCGGGTTGGGAGGGAGAAACTTCGCGGTGAGGAACGGATGGCTCGCCCATTGCGGGCCGCCGAGAAGACTGAACGCCTGGTATCGCCGGTTCGGCCTCTGCCTTGATCGCATCGTCCGGTAGAAGGTTTAGAACCCACGTCGCCGCAGGAGCACCGGGCTCGACCACAATGTCTTGCCTGATCCGCGAGAAGCACTGCATTTCGACTTCGATCGTCCAGGTGCCGTCCGTCAGGTCCAATGAATACAGGCCCTGCGCATCAGTGATCGAAATGACTTTCTTGCCGCCCTGCGATGCCGTTATCTGCGCGCCGGGAACGGGCAAGCCGCCGAACGTAACCTGCCCGTGATGCTGCGAAGCATTGGCCGTATTCGCCGCCAGTAAAAAGGCGATGGCGCAGACAAAACGGAGGTAGTTGCCCTTGTGCCATGCCATGAGTATTTCACCGCGTCAGTTCTCGGAAGGCTTCTCCACGTGATCGATGACGAGGATATCTACCGGGCCTTTTTGCGACTCCAACTTCAACCCAAGCTGCTCCTGAATCGCAGTGAAGATTGAAGGTCCCGGTTCCGACGAGGTCGAGCTGTCGGGACCGCCGCCCGGACCGTTCAACATGGGAGTACTCTGGTCGGGCGTCCAGTGCAGTGTGAAGTCATAGGTGCCTTTGAGCCCGGTGTTATCTACGACAGTCCGTCCTGTCTGCTGCGTAAGTAAATGCGCGACCTGCTCCATCCCAAGGCTCTGCGCGGTCAACTCACCTCTGCCCATACGCATCAAATGAGAGCCCGGAGGCGCGGGACGGCCATCAAACCCTTTGATTCCATTTGGGTAAGTATCGCCAGGCTTCGCCTCGTGAAGCTTTGAACCGCCTTTCGCGACGACCAAAGAATATATCGCCAGCTCTTTGGTCTCACGGTGAATCGTCAGTTTGAAGCGATCTGCCAGCAGTGTTTGCAGCATGTGCTGCCGCACAGGTTGCACCTCGGCTTCGCCAAGTTTCTTCAATTTGTCAGCGGTAACCTGGTCCATTTTCGCTTCCAGATTGTACTTCTCCGAGTTAACCCAACCGGGCGCTCCAGAAATCTGACTGTCCTCAATTCCGTAGGCATCTCGAATCAGCATTTGGACAGTGGTGTTCGCGCTGAAACCATCGGGGGTGTTCAAAACTCGGAACATCATAGAGCCTGACTTCTCCGGTTTGATCGTCGCAACCTCGTAACTGAAGGTCTCCTTCGTCGTGTCTGCGCTCTGTGGTGCAATCGACTGCCGCGTCCCACTTGCCAGGCCGAACAGAATAGGCGCGGCAACGGCTACGACGGTAGCGAGGCTTAACAAGACCTTTATCCGTAGGTCCAGCTTGCTCACCACAGGCTGAGTCATGATGTGCACAATCCGCCGCTTGAGATCAGCACCTGTTACTCCGGAAAGGCAAGCCAAAGGCAATCCGACGCAGAACTCACAGGTCTTCAAAATGCTCTCGGCGTATGTGCGGCGATCGTTACCAAGTTCCAACACTGCTTCATCGCAGGCGCGTTCGCGTTCGTCGACGAGCCGTGCTCCTAGCCACCACACTAAAGGATGGAACCAGAAGATTGCTTCCACCAGCATGTGGATGGTGGACATCAGATTGTCCCACCGGCTGACGTGCATTACTTCATGAGCGAGAATCGCCTCGAGATGCCCATCTTCGAGGTAGTCGGAGATTCTTTCCGGCCAAAGCAATACCGGATGCGAGACGCCCACAATTCCTGGCTCCAGCGCGGCTTGCGACAACAGGATCTGCGTGGGCCTGGTATTCGAGCCGTATGTTCGATCCGGCGCAGTGCTTCTACTTCGCGGCCACGCTCCCCTCTGACAGCATTCCGCATGCTGGCCGAGATCCGTTCCCAGCGCATGTACCAAGCGAGCAGCACTACCACGAATCCGCACAGCCACACGGTTGCGAGCAGAAAGGGCCATTGATGCGTGAAAACCGCCAATATCGGTGACGTGCCAATCTGCGAACTCGTTGGTGCGATAGCGACCGTCTGGGTGAACGGGCGACTGACGTCCTCGATCGCATAATAGAGTCCGACTCGCGATTGCGCCGTGGGAGGCGGTGTCCATGCCCAGCGGCTGCCGATGGCAACCAACAGTGAGAACGGAATCAGGAATTTCACTGAGGCGGAAAGCCAAAGCCCGTAGCGTGCGCGGGCGTGGCTTCTTCGTAAGAACACGCTTAAGACTCCACAGGCAGCAACTAAGATGGTGGATTGCCACAAGTGATCGCCGGCCGCAGAAACTACGGTCATCAGAATGTCAGAGAAGGATGTCTGGATCATGGGTGTGATCCTTTCTGGCCAGATTTCGAAGAGTCTTTTCGGCTTCCTTGATGTCGTTTCGCGTCAGCTTCCCACTCTCAATGATGCGCGCCATGGCGGGCTGTGGGCGACCTGCAAACAGCGCCAGCAGGTCATCGATCAATCTGCGTTGTGCATCATCGCGGGAAACTACAGCTTCGAAGATGTTAAAGTTGCCAACCTTCTTAACGCGACGCAAAGCCTTTTTCGCCTCTAAACGATAGACAGTTGTTTGGATGGTCGTGTAAGCAGCCCCTCCCTCTTGCGGGAAGGTTTCCTGCATCTCGCGGATGGAGGCGCTCCCAGCAACTTGTGCCTTCATGATCCGGACTTCCAGCTTTGTTGGCCTGGGATTCACGATCTGCCTACTACGAGGCAGTGTAACGCTACTACATTTATAGGTGATTAGTCAAGCTGCCTGGTCTGCTGCTGATCTCTTGCGTGGTCCCTCCAAACCGCATCAGTACAGCCGCGTCATGCTGCCACTGACTGTTCTCCGCCGCCTCGACTGCGCGCCGGACCCGACCAAAGATAAAGTTCTCAAGATCGATGAACCTTCACCAGATTTTTCCGTGCGATAAGTGTTCTTCTCCTACATTCTTTGATCGGATCCGAAGTGTTTCCTTGCAATCCTTTTGAATCTACGGCGATCGCCCACCGTACGGACTATCCTTCGGTGGGAGGTCTCATGGCTAGTTTTCTGTAGGTTTTTAGCTGTGGTCGATTAGTAGAGCGTCCACTGGTCCTTTCCTGGGTCTCAGCTCTGGTCCAAGCTGCTCCTTCAGGGCCGTGAAGAGGGACGGAGCAGATGGCTCGCGCGCAGCACTTGCAGAAGCCATTGATCTCTCTCGCGGAACATCGGAGGATCCTCTTGAGGTGTCCACTTCACTCCGGTCATAATTTTCGCTGAATCCCGTGTTGTCGATTACAAATCGCCCGACTTCTGGTAGGTTGGCCAAAGTTTTGGCCAGGGAACAAGCAGCGCATTTGTGCGCGGGCTCTGAAATCGATCCCGCACTCGCAACGCGAGCCAGCCAGAACCTTGCGGAGTATCGGGCTGCGGGCGCAAGTTGGCGCGGATCTGGCTAGCTCCCTGCGCCGGCATCTGCTTGGTTGTATTTGGCGATTTTACGAGTGGGGGTTGCCAGAGGAACTCCGCTATTTCCCGAGTGCTCCGGGACTCCGCCCGCCCAAGCCTCGCGGCGGCGAACTCAGGGTGCCAATCGGACAGGCAATGGCCAGATAGGTCGTTCGAACAAAACCCTCCACCGGCGGGATCGTAAGAAGCCGCTTGACTCGTTCGAAAATAGATTGGCCCATCGAACATAAACTTATCTTTTCGACTTGCGTTCGCAGGACAGGTGGTCTGCAGCTACCCATTTCAAGTCGGAGGTGCGGCTGATGTGCCAATCGACCGTGAATGAATCCTTCCCGGTGATGGTATATACAAAGCGGTTGGCGACGTAAGGGGCTCCAGCATCCCGAGAGATCGGTGAAGTCATAACGAGAACCTCCTTTTGCCACCCGCTGCCGCTCGAATAGACCGCGGCTCCGAAGTTGTTGGCGTCGAATTCTACCAACCGTTTCTGAAGTGGATTGTAGCCAATGAGGTATTTTGCTTGGTAGCCGGTTGCTGGCTCTGTGTCCTGTTCCGTCAATTCCAGCCACTTTCCTCCGAGGATTGCAGCACCGGTATAGATGGATTTATGAACTTTATTGTTTCGAAATGCTCCTTCGCAACTCCAGGTCCCGGTGAATTGAAATCCATCCCCGGGAAAGGGATTCAACACCTTGCGGTCTTGCGCAGACGCCGAAAATATCGACATCGCACAACCAGCAAGTAGCACACAGCTGTACAGGATATGTCTATGCACGCTCCCCCCCGCTGAAACACTCGATCACTAAGCGGCCCAACAAACCGAAAACAAACACGCTGAGTATGCGAGGCCAATTCTTGTCGTCGAGTCCAAGGTTGTTTTCCGATGCTTACGCCAAAATCGTGCTTCCTTCTGCACGGCGTCAGGAAACATGACATTGCTCCGGCGGGCCGCTCTGTCTCGTTCCCATTCGACGGCGGGATGTCTATAGTGGGCATATAGCCGAGCGAATCATATCACCGAAAGCTGACAGGCCGTCGCTGCGGCGTAGCATCGCTCAAAATCCCTCCGCTGGGGGTGAACAAATGGCGCCAAGTGTGTAATCGCCTTACGCAAGAAACCTGCATTCTCAGCGTTGAAGATTTTCGCGAGAATGAGAGGAGACGCTATGGCAGATCGGGGTTGAAAGCGGCGCCGATCATGAAATTCCCCGGGGACCCGGAAGGACGCATGTGATTTTGGATCGCTACACTGGTGAGGTGCTTCGGTTCGATGACACGCGCGCCATGCCAATGGCTCTGAAGTATGCAGTTCGAAGGCCAACCGCTCAACGTTTTGGTGCACACTATCACGGCAGCAATGTTTGAGAGCACAGCCGAAATTGAGCCGACCAGGGATAGTACAGTCAGAGGCA
>Ga0123355_10018041_pt1 | contig 11176 bp, 8 predicted proteins | sample TergutEmb28metaG_3_FD_89872 | JGI IMG/M metagenome (GOLD analysis project Ga0123355, IMG submission 89872) | Embiratermes neotenicus P1 segment gut microbial communities from Petit-Saut dam, French Guiana - Emb289 P1 | ecosystem: Host-associated > Arthropoda: Insects > Digestive system > Gut ...
CCACCACCACCACCACCACCACCACCACCACCACCACCACCCCCACCACCACCACCATCTGGCAACAATTTGAAATCAGGCCAAATTCAGAATTTCTAATCTATCAATGATCTGCAGTCATCTGGCAATATCATGAGCGTGCCAACCTGCCGATTTATTTTTCTCACCTCTAAACAGACAGCGTAATTTCGTTTCTTTATTTAATGATATTTCACTAACAAACTACGTGGCGTCGAATTACAGGATCAGTAGGTAAGGGATAATGCACTGGAAGGGGCATGGAAGGAAGACGTCCTGACCTAATGTGACAGACTATCGCACAATTTACCTGGAGGAAGGAAAAGCATGAACACTTTAGTCATGACAGCCGGTATTCGGGTAGCAATTCGAACACGCAACACAAAGCAGTACTAACCAATCTGACACGTTCCGCAGCTTGGTTTCAAAATTCGGTGTATATGCACTTCTGATTGTGAACAACACTGTACCATTATGCTCTAATGTGGCCTTCCGGCGTCAGTAATTTCAACGTGTCTTCACAGCGTACTGTTTATTGTAGGACAGTATATCGCGAGTTGATATAATGCAGCGTCCACGGAACACGAAATAAAGGATAAGCGAATTATTATTTGTAGTTTGAGCAGGGCCATCAGAACTGTCTTATAAAGAAAACAAATAGCTACTACACATACATATTTACCCGAAAATAATATTTCAATACAAATTCCGAAAATGAAAATATTATTATTATTATCATTATTATTATTATTATTTAATTCCATAATGCCAGGAACTTTTTACTTATGTACATATCTGTATAGGTTAAATGTGACATAACCTTAACTCTGGCATCATCATATTCATAATTGTCCACATACAAAATTATTTAATACCTCATGTATTGGATTGTTGATAATCGACCACCGAATGAAATTTCAAATGGCCAGCTACAGTCCCTTCTGAGGGAGTGGAGGGGGCAGAGGAAAATCGCGTGGCCTTCATGTTGTTACTTTACACTTTACAAAACATGACTTTTTTCTCACTTCTCCAAGGTATATCACCATGCAGTATCGTCCGCTAAGCGACGCCAGTGTCACGATTTCGAGCATTCGCCTCCACATGCACAATCTTCAAACCAAGTTGAGAACTGCTCTCTTTTGGTTAGACGAGCGCAGTTCTCAACTACTTCGCGGCGGAAATCTGAAATCACGCCTCAAACCAAGTTCCGTAAAACTCAGTCAGCTGGTTCAAATTAAGAAACGAACATGGACACACACACACACTTGCACATACACACACATGCAAACACATATATGCACACAAAGACAACAATGTGATTTATTAAGCCTACTTTTTGGAGTATTCACGAAGAATAACGACGAACGTGGAAACCACGCCTGTCCGACCTAGTATTAGAGACTAAACCATTTTTCGAATATTCGTGGAATTCTCTATAACAGGTCTTTGCAAAAATATGCTGAAGAAGTATGAATTTCGTGAAAATCGACTCAGTGACAATCACACGTTACTCACGGAGTGAAGAAATTTCTGCTCTACTTCCCATGTTTATTGGCTGGTATGGGTTACATTCGGCACGGGATACCTACACATGAAGCTACTGAGCAACTGAGTTTCGCGAAACGCGGAGCAGTGGAAGCCACACATCAATTCTGGGCGTAAATTAAATTTTGACCTCAAATCTCTATTTTTCTTCCGATGTAGCAAAACAGGTGCCCATTAAAATATAGTGGGTTATTCTGTGTTTCGTGAAAAGTAATCAGTGAGAGCAATACTTTTACTTTGGTGTTAATATGAATTTTTATCCGTACTTTCCATATTTATTATCCGATCTCAGTGAAATTCTGTTAAGACATTTGCACATACCGCTGCTGAATATACAAGTTGCATGGAAATCGGAGCAGAGGAGATCGCAGTTTCCTTGTGGGCGTAAATGAAATTACATTTGCGCGTGTACCGTGAAACCTGATGACGTTCTGAAAATAACAGCTTGTTAAAATCTGCGTACTACATCATAAAGTACACTATTTGATATCCTGTTTTCTTTTCGGTAAAGTAAGGTAAAAACCACACCATCCGAAATTCGGACCGGTGACTTGAACACAAAGCAGGGACTGTAACAAATACACCGCAATGACCGGCGGTAGTGTTTCTTAATTATTTTGGGGGACGGAGGCACGGTAAATCTATCAGAACACTGGTTTCCCTCAGATTTCCAACCGGTTACTCTCGAATAAGAAGCAGTCATGTACAGCCAATCGCTGTGGCGCAGTTGGTTGAGGCACTGCGCTACAAGCCGGAAGGTCGCGGGTTCGATTCCCGATGGTGTCATTGGAAGTTTTCATTGACATAATCCTTCCGGCCGAACTATGGCCCTGCGGTTGACTCAGCCTCTAACAGAAATGAGTACCAGGAAGATTTCCTGGGGGGTAAAGTTGGCCGGTGCGTAGGGCTGACAACCTTACCACCTTCATGTGTCGACTGTCTTGAAATCTGTGAGCCTCAACCTCCTGGAACCCTCAGGGCCTGTCCAGGCCTGTAATGGGATTGCTTTATGTATAGCCAATACTTCTTGATAATGCTGCAACAGATGTGTTGCCACGGTAACATGGGAGATTTTCTTTCATTAAGCGTTGTATTATTCAGGGGTGGTAGAAACAAACACTAGAAATGTATGACATCATAGTCCTCGTCTACCATTACCATCATGCAAATGAACCATTACTATGTACCTATATGAGGGGATTTGTAAACTGTATAACTTGTGGTGTCTGTAGTAGTAGTAGTAGTAGTAGTAGTAGTAGTCCGATACACTATTATTCAAAGTTCCACACCGAAAAAGTACACAGCCTGATATGCAGAACGGTTATCAATTTTGCTGCATTTTATTTTCAAAGTTGACAACGTCGGCTGTACTTCGCATAAACTTCTGCTGTTCCTGTGCGTACGCACCACGTGATAAAGATGAATATGGAGTCGAGAATAAAACTGCTTAATGTTAGCCTCAGCACAAAATTGTGATGAAGGATCCAACATTACTCTCCGACGGCTTTAAGTCCCGTATCCATCGTATGAGAGACTGAATGGGTGTCGGACTTGGTCCTGAACGTGATGGCGAACAGCAAATACGTGTCTCAGCCGGATATCGAACGGCGGCCCCTAAGTGACTGCGCGGTCCCGGCATATTTTGTTCAATTATTAGCTGTGAAGGTGATGGACAGTGTTATCCGATCGAACGTAATATTCAGCCTTCACATCCCGTGCGGTGCAAAATCCGGATTAAGCTTCTCGGCCGAACTCCAGATTAACGCCGAACCTGGGTGGGGGTGGGGGTGGGGGTGGGTGGGTGCGTGGGAGGGGGCGGGGGCGGGGGCGAAATGGGTGGCGTTCTGTCGTGGGCGAATTCCCCCGAATCTCTGGCAACTGTTTCACAGCGCATAACATGTGCGACGTTGATTCTGCAAGTATTCATTATACTCGTGAATTGTTCCGTGGCCTATGTGAAAAGCAAGGCCGTAGTATAGTAGTTCCAAGGGGTATTTACGTATTTCCCCACCACCTTCAAGGGTATGTCATACCAACTGATGTAGTTCAAAATACGCGTTGTTCAAGTTACCCATATTTATGTAAACGGTCGTTTATTGGTTGATCTGTGCAATAATGTTCTTTTGGAAACTCACTTTGGAAAACAACTACCGAAATTCAACCTAAAGCTTAATTAATGTTGTGAAGCAGTATCATACTTTCAATTATGTATGATCACGCAATCTCAAAGTTAAATCGACCGAAGTGGCCTTCTTATGCCCAATCACCACACTTTCCAGGAATACCAGAAACATTTTAGAAACTACAAAATTCAGGTGTTCTCATGCAGCATGCATAGTATTATTATTAGGGGCGTTACCATCTACGGTATGATTACACAGTGATGTATTAAATTAGAAATGCGTAGTAAACGATAAAAATCAGATATAACATTTTTACTGAGAGCAAGGAAATGTAAAATCGATTTACACCCACACTGATCACACATCAAACATGTATATGCCGTCTGGTACCCTACAAGTAACTCCTTGACGACAAGTTCTTGTTGGAAGCTGATCGTGGCTGTCTCAGCTGATCAAGAAGTGTCCCATTTTAAAGAAGCCCACCACAATAATCCGCTATTGGACACTGTTCTAAAACGACAGTATATGTATACCCAAACCTCACTTGCCATTTCTGGTACATAATAATAATAATAATAATAGCATTGGCCTCGCCCCTGTACAAAATTCAGTACACTGACAATCCGCCACTGAACATAAATGCTTCTGTACTCTTGTTCTTCCTGTGGCTGGGTAATTTAAACTCAACAGTGTCTTTACAAAGTACCACCTTTCTGAATCAGCACTTCACTCTATACATGTTACGAAAAATTATGTTACATATAATGTAATATATCAATGTTCATATCGCGTAATGACCTCTGCGCATCCGTTTTCGACGTCCGTTTCTTCCCATACGAGGGCACGAAGACCGTAGGTAAAACTGTGTTTTACCCGATAGGCACAATGTGTGATAACGACCCTTTCTATTACCCTGTCATTCGTCCCTTTTCATTTATCAGAGTATAAAATGCCAGATAATGTATCGGTACAGAGTGCATGATGTCATGTCTAAAACCAGTGAACAACGATTCGTCTTGTAGAAGAATAAGTTGGACCTACCAGCACTAAGAGGTGTCAGCACTAAATCCCGTGAGGGTGGTCAGTGAAGGACACTGACAACGGTGTTGTCAAGGGATCGACTCATACAGCTACTTGATTTATTAAAAATAGCACCCATACTACACACATAAGTACGACAGACTGATTTGGATATGGTGGAAATTTAACGTTTTAATTCATCAGTGAATGCTAATAGAAACACATATTTGTACGACAAGCTATCACTGTTGTCAAGGCACATTTAGCAAGTTACTAGAAATACAGAATGGAAACCCTTTATATAACGTATATATGAACTATATTACTTACCAACACATGCTCACAAAGTATCTGTAGACTAGAAGAAATTGAGAAACCCTGGAAAGAAAATATTCACTTCCGTAAAATCTCAAAATTAAATGAAATCAACAATGAACGGGCAAAGAAACATTGTTATTACCGATCTGATATAATCGACTTGTCAATTCGACACAACTCGCTCCGTGGCCAATGTACCACTCACTTCACTCGACAACAATGCTTTGACGTCATCATAATCGGAGTGGGAGGCACCGTACTTAAAAATACACTGTTTTCCAAAATACGATCGTCCGCAAATCATATCTTCGCGGATAGAGATCGAAATCCGACCAACCCGCCTTAGCAGCTGAGAGAACGAGCCTTAATGTTTACCTCCTACACGTCGGAACAGGCCCGATTGCAGCCGGAGATAGCCGAACTGCCTAGCGCAGCCCAGGGACATCGTCTTCCCCTCTGCCTCTCCGTCACTCGACCTACAATTTCGGCCGGTAACGCGTTTAGTAGCAGCACGTGGAGGCACTGCACAGTGGTTTCACACAAAGGCGGCGCGTGCAGAGCCAAGGACCGCCAAATGCACTTTGGTCTTGCACGGTACTATAGACGGAGGTGAGAAATGTGACTTGCAACACGATGTGGTAAAAATAAAAGGGAAACCGACTTTATAGGAAACTATGCATCCCTGAAATAGTCTATATTTGGAGTTATATACGTCAGTCAGTTGGGGGTTCGAAGTATTTAGTTGAGAATGATGCTCTAAACATAAGCCTATTCCATATAAATAATTACGTACGGTGGTTACATTTATATGTGCCATGTAAAACAAAACATGTACGCCTGTTGAGCAGTGTGGGGTAATCGCATCTAAATTAAGGTATTATACCTTCTCAAACAATAATTGCGGTTAGTATTAGGGGGTCTTTTTTAAGAGTGGTAGGTAAATACCGGAAAATGATGTCTGCATGTGTACATACGATCAACACAATGGAAACCGTCTTTTATCTAGAAACTACTCGGTTCACAAGTTATTGTTAAAAGCTTGTTTCAGGCAAGAGATCCGGTGGGCAATGACCCACTGTGAGTTACGCTGTCTGCACGTGGAGATAGTGAGAAACCACTTGGTACCCTCAGGAGGCCAATGGCCCCTAAACTTTTGCTGCTATGCACTAGGACATCGGCGCGAGGTTTCGGTTGGTTGGTGAAACAAACCCGTACTTTGCATTGGAAGAGATTTTATAAACACCTGCTATTGGTGTAAGGTACCCATATTACCAAAAACTACCATTTCCTTTGTGGTGGTGTCGCGGGTGGTTAGGGTGGGGGTAGGGGTTATACACTAGATGACGAAATGCGTAGCCGTGGGAAGTGAGAGTGACGAGGTCTTGACCAATCTCAATGCTACTTGTTTTGGGCTGCTGATAACAGAGAAACTACTTTCAACAGTATTGGGGTCAGATCTATTGTGTCCAACAGATTCGCGTAAATCATAAATAACAATATGAATACTAAACGTCACAACAAAAGTAAACCTGCCAATGGAATTTACGTATTTAAGAAACGATACACTGGAAGATTTGCAGCAACACAATTGCGGCTATAGGATCTTTGCTGAGTACTTCAAAACACTGCAACACGAACGAAGCACACAGACTTAAGGAAAACAATCTTTCAATTACCACAGAATACTTGCCAACGGAAATGGCTGCAACATATACACAGAGTGAAAACAGTTTAGTAAGTGACGCACAGAAATACAAGCCGATGAGGTGACAAAATCTTGGGTATTCGAAGGAAGGAGGGTGGTTTAAAGAACTATTTTAGCTTTTGAGTTTACAGATAATTAAACCTAATGGGTATCGATGACAGTAAATTTTGTGCAGCAGACCCTACTTGTTCGCGGCTTCATTAAACTCAGTTTCGCTTATTCGCGGAAGAATTTTTGTGGCATCCATTAACATCGCGGTGTTAAGTTGACAACGTTACGATAACATTCGCTGCTGCGTTTTGCGTAGCACTGCGGTGGATGCAAGTGGCCGCATCCGCTCCGCTGTCTGGCTCAATGGGTACCTAGTTGTCGTGTGATAGGGTACGTACCTCGACTGTACTTTCCACATTCTTCAGAATTAAATATTGCCCTCGTGTTTCAGTTATGTTGAGAAGGGTGGGGTACTTGCTGGTAAAGAGGTAGTGGATATGGTGGATAAATAGGGCGGTGGAATCAGCATTGCTGCGGTCCAAATCAATCGACGATTCGTTTTCTTCGGAAGAAACAGAGATAAGACCAACAGTAACGTTAAGGCTAAGGATCCACAGAGTGTGGAAATTTCTTTTTTAAGTCGTCGTGACTTTTTTCAAAAAAAGAAGGAAACTTACGCGTTTTGTGTTGTAGAAAGACGAGACACATATGTGGTCATCTGTCAGTGGTGCTGTGGTGAGAGCATGGTCATGCCAGTAAAGGCTATTGTGAAAAGTATGAAGTCCAAGAATTTGGCACTTAAAATTCCTCTTTGTCCTTGATAATGCTGCAGGGCATTAACAGGAATTCGGCCTTGCCCAACCGCATATCCAAGTTGATAATCTGTGCAATACCACCACCCCACTTTTCTGCAGCCTCTCAGCCATGCAATCATCATGGCATTGAAGGGCTATTACACTTTCTACTAGTGAGGAGACCTTTGTTACTGTCAGTGAATGCCTGAAATGGTACAGTGTAGCTGTAGGCATTGTAAATATAAGCGACTCCATGGACGAGCTAAAGTTCATGTCTCAGAATGGCAGAGAACGACTCCCAGATTTGGAAGAGGTTGATATCCAGGAAGTTCTCAAATCTCATGCTGCTGTGTTAACTGAGGGGACCTCGAACAACCGACAGCGCTCGTTGAACCCGAAGATGAAAATCCGGACACTGTTGTGGAGAGGCCCCGCCTGACTAACAGTGCTCTGAAGAAAGGCCGGCAGACGGCTAGTGACTCAGTCAATTATTATGCTTTTAGGTTGACCAGTTTATGGATAGGTGCCTGAAATTCAAGCACGAGGTGAAGGCTGTAGTGGCACCTTGCAAGGAGGTGTTTAAGTACACAAAGAAGAAATTGAAAAAATCGAAAAACACCTCTTTCTTCACTAAGTCGTCTGTCTTCCTCCCGCCATTCGCTCTACATCTTTCGGTCATCCTGATAGCTTCCTTGTAGAAATGTTGACGTTATTACATTAAACACCAACATAATTTCTTTCATGTGTGTTACCTGTTAATATACCTATCATTGTGCTTCGTGCGCCAGTGGTTCCTCTAACCTCCCCCCCCCCCCCCACCAAATAAGGTTTCAATTCTAACATCGCAGTTTCCATATTAGTGGGGGGATTTTCCAAGAACGTAACTGTTGCAAATGGTGACGGTTTGCAGTAAAATAAAATAAAATTAGTACTTCGACAAAACAGTGCAAGTTGGCAACGCAAAACAACAGGATCTTCACAACAAGATGATTTCACTCTTGAATTTTGTATTTGAAAACCTCTTCAAAATAAACATCTCTACTGTAGTGAAATATACCATACATGCAATTGTTCTTAAAACTCCAGAATGACTATATTCACATGTACCAACAGTAGAACATATCGTCCTACGGAAGAAATAAAGTGAAATAGTGTTCGTTCTACAGTGCAGGCTGTGCAAGAATCTACAGCTGCGCTACTCATACTATCACGACACACTGATGTGCCGCGAGCAGTGGCTAGGTGTGTCGCGAGAAATTTGGTTATCCACAACGCAGTTCACTAGCTACATGTATTTACGACGGATATTAATCATTCATCTGGGAACTGTATGTATGACAATTTTAGGCGCGTTCGCAAAATTGCAAAAAGCGACTATTAATTTCATCATGTTTGTCTGTCTGTCCGTCCGTCCTCATGCAACAACTTGGCTCTCACTGGACTGATTTTCATGAAATCTGATGTTCGTGGAGTTTTCGGAAATCTGTCGAGAAAATTTAAGTTTACTTAAGATCTGACAATAATAACGGGTACTCTACGTGAATACTCACGTACATTTATGATAACATCTCGCTGATTCTTCCTAGAATGAGAAATGTTTCAGAAAATAGTTGTGGAGAAAATAAAATCACACATTTTGTGTGTTTTTTTTTTTTTTGCGAAAATCTTGCTGGTTGTGAGATAATGTGGAAAAAAATTGTTTGAGCCAATCAGGTGACATGACAATATAAGACGGCACATGCGCATGGCATGCTGGATAACTAAGGCTACAGACACACACTCTAAATACGTAATACTTATTGCTTTCCCATGACAACAAAGTTACGCGAAAGCGCCTCGATGTTCCTTGTATACGTAAATTGCCTGTCTTATTGATAATTACAGTGGTTCATTTATGTTTGTTTATATTTATGTAATTAAAATTTTAGTGTTACCATGAAGATGTGTCGCTGTATATTTGTTAATGATGAATATGGTTTATTTAAGCTTTACGTGTTCTTAAAAATCTGGTATTTCCAGGCAAGTGTGTCGCGGCAGAGAAATCACTGAGACTGCTGCTCTACACGTCTCACCGAATGCTGGTGATATCTTGTCAGGAATGCAGAACAGCAGAGTGCGAGTTTAGAGGTTTGGGTAACGGCGTGGCTGAAAATTCCGTTCCGTTCAGGGACGTGACGCTGCGTCGTTGGGTAGACGGATTCTGACGCTGAAGGTGGGTCAGTCGCTAAGTTTGTGCAGAAATATTGCCTTTTGTAGAAGGCGGAGGTGCATTGCCCTCTTCACAAGGGCCCGTCATCGGTCACACTCTTAACCTTATGAATCCAGTACACTTGCTTACACCTTAGTTGGTCTCTTTGCAATCATTATCCCACATATGCCTAGACATCTTACATGGCCAATTCCGTTTTTGCGACTAAAATTTGTACAAATTTATCATCTGACCACTGTCTTATCTCTTTTGAATTTATCATCCACATGATATGTGAACCGATCCCAGTGGCCACGCGATCTAAGGCGTGGGTCGGAGGCCACTCGCTTGTTTGGATTGTGGGTTCGAATCCCGTCGGGGGCATGGATGTTTGTTTCTTGTGTCTTTTGTGTATTGTCAGGTACAGGTCTCTGCGTCGGGCTGACCACTCGTCCAGAGGACTGTGGTGCGTCGTTATGCGTGATCGTGAAGCCTCGATAATGAGGAGGCCCTGGCCCACTGGAGGCAGTTGCGCCATAGAAAAAGAAATAGATATTTGATGAAGAGTTTAAATTTCCTATATCCTTCGAAGCGTGCCTTGTAACAAATACTTTCGTTGGCAATGCAATTTATATACACACACAAAAAAAGACTTTGTTGTTCTTTGTTCACCTGTGCTCTTAATAGAGCTGACACAATGGATTGTAATATGCCATCATTATTGCTCTAGGTCAGTGAGGGCAATCCGCTGGCACGAGTGCCACGCCTGTCCAGAGGCAAAGTAGGAAACATACGTACAGAGTAACGATTCTGGCAGGTCCGCCCCCAGTCGTTTAATTATTCCCTTACAGAAAAAGTGCATTGGACATACACGTGTGCATGTTGTATGTTTGGAACGTCTTCTCGAAGTCTTTCCGTTCTGATAGGCATTTAGTGAGGTACTATGCAAGATCAGCCCATAAATGTATGTGTCGGGTCCATTATTTTTTTCCGATTCCATCCAAACTTGGAATGCTTAGACAAATATTTGTAATATCTCTCGGTACATAACTACAGCAAAATGCATTTAGCTATTACAAACAAGCTTATGAAAAAAATGGCGAAGCGCATTTGTACATTTTTGCAAACTTTCCAAGCGAACGCACCAAAAAGTGAGCGGATTATTATGTTCTGTTTGTACCTTGATTTATTTTGGCCGTCAGTAGAACTTATTTTGCCGTTATAAGTCTCTTCAGGAGTCGACTTTTATCCATAGCTACTAAAATTATATTATATAAGACACTAATAAGACCGGCAGTGTCGTATGGAGCGGAAGCATGGACGTTGACGAAGAAAGAAGAACAAGCTCTGCTAATTTTTGAAAGGAAAATATTTAAAAGAATATATGGTCCTAAATATGAAAACGGGGAATGGAAAAGTCGGACGAATCGAGAACTAGAAGAGATGAGCAAAGGAGAAAATATAGTAAAATGGA
>Ga0123355_10018042_pt1 | contig 11175 bp, 3 predicted proteins | sample TergutEmb28metaG_3_FD_89872 | JGI IMG/M metagenome (GOLD analysis project Ga0123355, IMG submission 89872) | Embiratermes neotenicus P1 segment gut microbial communities from Petit-Saut dam, French Guiana - Emb289 P1 | ecosystem: Host-associated > Arthropoda: Insects > Digestive system > Gut ...
CATACATACATACAATACATACATGCATACATACATACATATATAAACACATATATACATACATACACACCTACATACATACATACACATACATACATACAATACATACATACATACATACACATACATACATACATACATAAACACATATATACATACACATACATACATACATACATACATACATACATACATACATACATACATACATACATACACACATACATGCATACATACATACACACATTCATCATTCATCCGTGAACTCATTAATTTATTCTTTTACCAGCTGTATATTAACAGCAGAAATTTGACTAACACCTGGCTTGCGACAGAAGCAGGACCTTGCCCTTTGTCGCCTTGTGTTAATAGAGGCCTTGCCAATCGATAGTGGAGATAAAGCTACCGGGGTTGAAAACTGTGCAATTACTTGCGCATAATGCCGAAGACAAAAGATTTCGGATCTATGAGCTCTTCATGATGCGTGGAGAACTTCAAATCCCCTTCGTCTAATGAAGTTTAGAATTTTCAAACTCAAGCAAATTTTTCTTCTCGAGGGAACGATACATTTCTTCTTTTTTACCTTTAGGTATGGTAAATAATTAAGTTTAAATTTTTCTGTTTATTCTAAACGTGTGAGTGGTTCATGAAAATTGTAAATGCGCAGAAATAAACTTCGTGCTTCACCTAACAGGTTTCTATCTACTGCTGCAGCATCGTATCTAAATTACTGATTATAATACGTCATTATGTTAAAATAAAATGTAGCCGAGAACAATTATTGTTGTCAGGATAACTTCAAGAATTGAACTTTCTATTAAAAGAATACAAATTGTGTGTTAATTATAAGGAATCATTTAATGTTGTATAAAGGAATAAAAACTGTTGTTTTTAAGATCGTAGGAAACCCACAAAATCCGTGGTCAAAACACATATCTTTAACATTCAATCAGGCATTAGACATATTAACGACCGAAATTCATTTACTGATTTAAGTTTATTATAAATTAAAATTACCCCAAAATTTCAGAAATGAGCCTTCTTGTATTATTCGCATTTCCACATGACAGCATATCAGAATAAAGACTGTTTTATTGAGGCCCGTTCCTGTTACTATATAGCTGTTCTTATGGTAACTACCATACATAGTGTCTGTCTTCTGCATTTGTTGTATGAAGTTAGAAAATCTTCATATTTATGTCGAAAAATATTTTGAGTACCATAAAGTGAAAATTAATTACGTGGAAGTTTATTATTTCAGTAATCAAAACACGTAGGTGTGGCTTGAGAATTCAGAAATTAATTGAAAATAGTTATTTTCGTGACTAACTTCAAAATGCCATTCAATTATTTTAAGTTCAGACGTCTCTTTCTGTTTCTCTCTGTTTCTTTGAAATCCTTAGTAATTAGTTATTCTATCTCAAGATGACGTTTGCAATATGGATCTCTACAAAGTGCTTTTTAATTGCCTATACGCTCTCTGTTACTATCGCAACTGCACAGTAAATATTAGTTTAATAACCTTAACAGAACATAAATTTTAATGGTTTATAAATATGAAAAAAAAGGAAAGCAGAAGAGAAGGACAATACATTACATAACAGAACTAATTAAGATTTTGTGTTGTAATTAAATATTTTTCCGGACACGGCATTGGCCAATACTTTACTGTTTGATCAAATTTGAAGGTACATACGCTTTCTAGATAGGAGTGTTTTGCACGAAATATTTAATCTCTTCCTTCTTACTGGGTTGTAGTGTAATAAAAACTCTTCCAAACTCTGTGCATTATTTATTACAACCATGCATTCTTCAAGAGCAGTAATACGCATTTCGAGACTTAAATCTCTCTCGGCAGTAACTATGAAGTAGAATTACTGTCTGCTGAGATGAAATGCCGCGTAGTCTAAACAAGGACCTACCAGAGGTCACAGCTTTATGTGCCACGAGTCTTCCGTAATATTCCGTTTATGGACAACAAACTTCCCATTTTTTTTCGCGAGTAAATATCAGTATTTGTGAGAGATGTCAGATTCTCACTGCAGTGTTCCCAAAGATTCAGTTTTACTAGAATTCCATGATATGTTGTTGGGTAAATATTTTCCATCAACACAGTAACATCAAAGATATAGAGTCTTCAGGCACTACTTGTTCTGTAAATTATATACACCACTGCACATGAATAAACTCCCCTTTTCGCATTTATTTATGTATGTATTTATAAATTATTTAGCAACGTTAAACGTAGTTCATAAAACACAGCGTCAGTTTCGAAGATATTTATTTAACTATGGTCCTCACTAGATAACTCATTTGCTTCTCTTCTAGACCAATTAAATCCTATACACACCCCCCTCCTCCGACCCTGCTTAATTTATATGCGCTTTAATATTAAGCTTCCACCCCCTAGGACTTCCAAACGGCTTCTTTTCTTTGCATTTTCTGACCAACATTTTGTAACCTTGAATTATTCTTTGTCGTAACACAACAACATCTAATGGGTCAGGGTCTTTACGATCACATTCAGTTAGACACACACACTCGGTAGGAGTCCTTGGGACCAGTGATCAGCCTCTACCTTTACCTGACAACACACAACACTCAAGACAGCCAGACATCAACGCCCCGGCGGGATTCGAAAGCGCAGTCCCAGCAAACGAGGGCTCGTAGATGCACGCCTTAGACTAAGCAGTGACTGTGAGCTTCGATTGTTACTGAATCGTAAATCGGAATGAAATTGGGAGAAATAAATAATGGTTTAATATGAGGAAATATTGCAAAATTTGCCCAAATAGATTGATTAAAGGTGACAGCTTTCATTGAAATTAATTGGTTTTTCATCTAAGATTGGAACTGGTAATATTCTGAACACGGTTCAGAAATTTTACTGTTTGATACAGCCGCTCTCTACACTCAGTTGTTTCATGATGTGATCATTTATGTATCTATGTATTTGCATGTAATAGCCCGACACAAGTGTGTGAGGTGCAGAGCAGAAAATTAAAATTATTCTTGTAAAAGTTATTGTTATATAAACTAATCCCAGGCTATAAATATCATCTGAAACTGTCAAATAGTTTGTTCTGAAAAATTAATCTATAAAATAAGTTCCATGTAACAGTTTTCAAGTGATTTGTATGCAAGGTACGTGCTGTGGAGTGGCTGTGTTTAAAAGAACGAAATGTGGAAAGTGGTTAATATCAAAACAGTTTAGTTCTACCGGACATTATTTCATAACTTGTGGTACGATTGTAGTGAGGGCTGACACCGAAAGTATGTTGCTTCTCATTTCATTTTTGTAACTACTTCTATTTCAATGTATCAGCATCAGTGTAATTTGGTATGAAATTGACAATATTGAATTGTCTTTATTATGGCAGTTAGGCTACTAACATGGCTATCGACATACCTACACGTATACCGAAGAGATAATGTGCTCGAATTGTACTAGCGAGATTCCAGGTTCAAATATCACCTATGGGAAATGTCTCCCTAGGGGGACATACTGCACATTTCCCTTCAGGCGAACACTGAGTTTGTATACGAAAGCGGGTCGTAATGCCCCCCACCCCCCCTCTCTCTCTCCAATATCCATTACGGTGCACCAATCATGATTATCTTAGACTACACAAAATCCAAAGCCATACTATTAGATTATTTTGCCTAAGAATCGGTGTATAAACATGAATGTTTTATCTAATTATTTACCGCATCCATTTTTTCAGAATAAAAAATTTTGGAAAATTCGCCACTGTACTGTCTTATTGTTTCGTGACAGGTCACATTTCTTAATTAAATTTTCATATCAAAGAGCGATTTATGAATTTGGTCAAAAATATGTTTCATTAATTCATGAAGAAACAACGAAATTGTGGGCATGCCATTAACCTAGGCTTCAAAGCTCAAAATACAGAATTGCCAAAGGAAATTAACGTTCCATGTTAGAACAGTCCAGAAAAGAAAAACAGGGGAGAAGCCAAGAGAAATCGAGCAGAAACAGCCACACTCTCTGGGATAAACCAAAACCACATTCGAAGAAGTCTGACGTAGACTATCATAAAAGTGGAGGCAGCAAGCTCCTCCAAAATAGTTACACCTGTATACCAATTTTACTATGACATGTCCCATTAGGTTTATGTTGGAATTTCGGTACAGGGTGTTTTTCTCAAATAGGGAAGGCAATATGTATAAAAGTTACTGTCTTTCTTCTTCAAATAATGTTTTAAATATCTGCCATCTAGCTCGACAGTTTTATTTGATTTCTTCTGAGCTTAAGTGACGCTGTTATATTTACAAACTTCTGCATTTCGTTAACATAACGAGTTATTTTGAAAACGCTGCTGCGTGCTTTCGAAAAATATCTCCGAAAGTACAAAGAGCTGAAAGTGGTTTCTTCAAAACACAAAATTTTCTTAGTAAAATCAATAAATTTCCGCCCGCGTTACATTTGCATTTCTTAATGGATTACTCTTATTAATTATTTACTACTTGAGTATGACTTCATACATTAAGCCCACACAGAAGATTAACAGATATAAAGGCGGATATCTTTTTATATGTGACACACTATTATATGAACATAGGTCCTATCGATTCAATAGTATAATCTCCCTCAAACGTCAGTGCATAAGACGTTTCTACCATCAAGCTGGTGAGAGACTTTTCGTACAATATATTGTTAACTGGCTACCAACCGACAGGACGTGACATCGCTTAAGAAACTAATTTTCATAGGCATCACAGTGAGAACCTTATAGATTTCACACCCCCATTTTCTTATTTGTTACACGGTTACTCTGTCTTGTGTTTAATCTCATACCGGCCAACTTTCGGATTAAACTCGACATCGTTTTCCGTTCCACCAGGCCCAACGACGGACTCAAGTCGACAAATTACTTCCGAGGGGTTTATGCTGATTTTCCCTAAGCTCCTGTTACATAGTCGCTACTTCTGAATTCTGAAGGATACATTTTTAGATCTGAATGTTGGAATACACAGTAACAATTCAGACTGCAAAGGGATAAGATAATCTGTGCATACAAGCTGTCCGCTTGTAAGGAAAAGATTTTGCATTTATGACATAGCGTGTCACAAAATTTTAATCGTGTATATTCTAGAAATTCTATAGCTAAGGAAGGGTAAGTGTAGATCTATTTATTTCTTCTGTTCCTTCACAATTCTGTGTACCGTACGAGCAATACGAGTAAACTATTTAAAGTAATTAGGAATATCACATAAATTGTACTTGTGGATTAAAATAAATGTTTTGCATATAAAATGCTAATAACGCTATGTCATTAACATTTAATGTCAAGGAAGGGAATGTAAAAATCTCATACATTTTTAATCATACCGCGCCGTCAATCCGCTTGGAGTTGTCAGGTCATAAGTAACCCACCGAACAAACTGACGCTGGAGTAAATATGTAAGGACAGATCGTGGTGGGTGGCCAAGACCCACACGAATTTTCCAAGATCAAATTATGCAGTTTCACACGCGACTAATATGAACTCTCTCAGTGAGAAATGATAAGCAGACAACAACGAATTCAAAGCCCTCTGAGAAAGTAGGCTTTTTTGAAAAGGACTGCGAAGAGATCCACTCTTATCTACTATAACAATCACACCACATGAGCATTAAGCTATACTGAAAAGTTGTTCAGGAAAGACTTGTTACCTTGTCTTAACAAGATACAGTAATCAAGGAAAGTTTCAATGCAAGATGGTACAGTTTCAAACACATGAGGGGGTCAGTTTTCATAAACAGAGTTAAGTCTGTTGGGAGGATGCTTATTGTGCAGTATATAGGCTAGAGGCTGGAAGATCGAGGCACTGTTGTCCATTTCCATGCAAGGGTAAGAAAGTTTCATTTTATTCAAACTGTTGATATTAGTTCTGGGACACACTTGGGTTTCTATTTAATGGATCCCAGGGCCTCTATCCCAGGGCGTAAAGCGACCAGGGCATATACGTAATCACTCACACCCTCTAGTGCGAAGATTTAAAATACCTACAGCTGTACCACTTCTCTTACATGGCGCCTAATTGAACACAAGGAAATTTTACCTTCTTAACCTTACCTATAACACATGCCTGTAACCTGATAACATTTAAATATAAATGCAATCCTGACTCTCGACTAGAACTTAATACACTCAAATATTTCTTGCTACTCCAAAGCTACAAATCAGGTACTAGTAAAGGTAAAGGTAAAGGTAAAGGTAAAGGTAAAGGTAAAGCCGTCCCGTAATAGACCCGGAGGGACCCAGAGGGTTCCAGGAAGTTACGGTTCCAAGATTTCGTGACAATGGCACAGGATAGTGGTAGGTCGTCAGCCTTAAACACCGGCCGCCTTTACCCCAAGGAAATGCTCCTGGTACTCATTTCTGTTAGAGGTTGTGTCGAACCCAGGGCCATAGTGCGACAGCTACTAGTACAGAGGTAAATTCTCAAAATAATAAACGAATATAAATGTAGATTAAAGTGGCCTAATATTGAGTAATATTTGTTTGGTCATAGTGATGATACAGCTTACAATCATCATTATTTATTTAATGAATTTTGAAGCTTAACTACCTTGAATAAAAGCACACTGTTGGTTAGTTCATGAACACAAGTAACTATGGAGACAACACCAAATTCACGAAGCAACATAAATCTGTACGTACAACGGTGTGATTCCTGTTATAGGACACTGGAAGTTTCTCAGATTGAAGACAAGGAAATATACGAAAGCCAAAAACAAAAGGAGGTTAATTTTTTGAAATTACAAAATACAATTTTTGCGAAGGTATTTATATGCCGTATTAAACACTCTGTCATTCCGTATGCCTTCCACATAAAAAGGCCTTATCAAAGAGTTAGCAAAAATCGTGCGTGACCAACATTATATATTTTTGGCATCGTATCCATTCGGACTTCGAAAAATAGCTAACTCTCATTATTATTATGATAAAGTTTCCACTGCTCTGTTTCCTTTCTACATTTTTCCTTTTCTGCAGTTCCTTCTTTTATGGAGAAGCTACTATGATCTTCGACATGAATATACAGCATTATTTATGACTTGTTCTGAAACTGAAGTTACTGGACTCAGGCTTGCAGCACGGACTGCTCTTCTTGACGACGCTCTTAGGTTGGCTAAAGAAGAAGCTTTTGTTTCGTTAGAAAATATTACGGAAAATTAAAGTTTGCTACCCTATATTTATCAGAAGCATTGCTTTCTCCATGTTTAAAATCGCTAAAATCTATCTGCTTAACGGGAGTCTGCTGTTTCCCCACTCGCTACCAGAAATGACTCATAAACTCTCTCTTCAAATCTGCCTTCCCTTCCTAACAAACTTGAAAATCATTACCGTTAAATGCTTTGCGGTTGTGTGGGCAGCTTTCACTTTCCTCGTACCTGGTAAGCCTACAACGGATAAAAACACAATTTTTCCAGAACACGTGCCAGTGTAATACAAATGAATACATCTGTCTTTAAAAAACCGAAAGTAGCAGCTGCAATATACGAGTATACACACAATATAGTGTCCATGGAATCTGGAGGCACGAGGTCAATGCGTACTAGCAGCTCGCGATGTTGTATTTCAAGCACAACCTGTAGATATTACATGAAGTAAATTCGCATGTATGACGTTCCAATTACCTACATTGTTACGATTACGAGCGATTTCAGGGTCCCGTCGTGAGGTAGACGAGATGTGCACTCTTTTGGCATATTACGTGTTAATTCCTTACAGATGTTTCGGAACACCCTGTTGGTCCCAACTTCAACGGTTAACAATCCAAAAGGAACAAATTCTTGACCTTTAAAGTTTGAGAGAACGGTTGTCCCGAAACGTCGGTAAGGAAATATCACTATACGCTGCGTAATATCCCAGAAGAGCGCAGATATCATTGTTGTGACTAGTGTTTAAAACGTAAAACGTGATTAAACTAAAAACAATTAACCTTGAACAATGACGAAACCTACGAAGCAAGGCTCTTCAAGACTCGGCCGACAACAAAAAGAAAAATCAGATATCATAGCTAAATATAACTTGTTCAAAAATTCAGTCTTTTGTACCAACGATTTTACTGTGCTTCTGGTAAAAAACCAGATCTATTTAATTATTATTTTCCTATAATTTAAAGAGATGTTTTACGAAGGTTTCCCCACTGAATTATTGCAGATATTTTCTGTTAGCCCTACCTGACCTACATGTCTATTATGAAGCTCCGCATAATAACAACTCAGTAACAGATGGCTTCAATAAACAGGAAGATTCGACGTTTTGTATCATCCTAAATTTTCCATTTACTTCATACCACTATTCGTCCAAAGAGGTGGGGAAATGTACATCATAATTTTCTATATCACATAGAAATAACAACTTACCAGATAACTGAGCTATATTACACAAAGGGGAAATTAAATCTCTAAAGCAAGCATCACTTTCGTGTAGAACCTGACGTCAATGATCATGTGTGTTTAGCATTAATTCTTGCGTTTGGAAATGTTAGTCTGTTTTTTGTTCAGTTTCACTACTTGAGTCTCGAATGATCATTATAAAGACAGTCGAGCTGAAGTAAGCTAGTAGGGAAGAATAATATTGTGTTAAATTTGGTCTTCAGGTTAGAGAGGAAATGTTGTGAAATAGGACGCTGTCGGAGCAGATCCTACACGTACGACTTTCATTTCGAGACAGTGTAGACTATTGTCTCATTTTCTTGGGTCTGGAAATGGTAGTCTGATGCCATGGTCCACATCGAGAAAATTGCTTATCTTTTCGAGATACTACTCAGATGACACAGCAACATACGTTCTGCGACCACATAACGCCAGCTCAAGAAATGGCAAAGCAAAGTGGCACGTTCACTGTGTAAAGATCGTTCATCAAACTGCTCAGAGTAATTTTTTGTTGTTCACACCAGCTGCAAGCTCTAAATGAGATTCATCTAATATGATGCGTCTCTCAGGCCAAACGTGTACGTCTAACATCGTCATCAAGTACATTCTAACAAAATAATTTATATCAACAACAATTTAATCACGTTCATCATAATGTGCTAATCCCAGATGCGCCGGGACTGTACGGACCAATTTTCAGTATATTTTGTTTTTCACCACAAACATATTTCAGTCATAGTTCTCGTTTACCGCACACAGAAAAATACAAACATTTTAGCCAACAGGTATTCAAACGTTAAATTCTTTACATTGCGACCATGCTGTGTGCTTTTACCTGAAAAACACGACATTTCGTCCGCACAGCTTAATTATAGAAAACTTTTTCTTATAACGAGGAGGGATTTCTTTTCTAAATGTCATTAAGCCACCACTCTCTGCAGCGAGGTTGCTATGCAGTGTTTGGAAAGTAGCAAAGGATTCTTAAATTATTCAGTTCACAACAAGCAACCAAAAAAGGCAGAACGCTCATCCTTAGATATTCATATCTTTATATCACATTGACATTCATATTTCAGTCCACAAGGTGTCATCATGGAACAAATGTCAAATAATATTGCATACAACTAAATTATCTAGTTTTATACATCGTGTAGCAGAGTTAAACAGTAATATGTAAACATTTCTTTGTAGAGCAGTTGTATAAGTGAACTGCAATATTGATATGTGTTTCTCGCCGCCATCCAATTTAAATACCCTCTTAAGATGCCACCGAAATTAACACAAGCAATTCCAACAAACAATCCAAAAATGCGATAGATTATTGTTAAACGCAAAATAAAGTACATAATCAAGACCCCCTGTACTAAACGCACCAGGTACACTACATGTAAGAATATTTAGATTTGCCCAGTAATTAACAATAACAAAGTGTCTACCTACCAAGTAACAAAGCTTATTCCTTAAACATTAAAACGACTATCTTAGACTCAGCAATCAATATTTTGTTTCTTATTCAATAAAATTAGTTCAGTGTCTAACAAAAATAATGATTAATGATAAAAAATTTATTACATATGATATTGAAAAACATTTCATAAATATACTTATTCAGAAGACAATAAGTATTTCTGATAATTTTCGTCAATTAAGGGCTATTAATCCAATTTCCAAAAACCAAGTTTCGCAGATGATGAAAATTGTTCTATCTAAAAATTTTATCGTCTTTCTGATAACATGTACCATCCACCGAAACGTACAGCAATTGGCTCAGCTATGTCAAGCATAATCCCCCAAATAATTCTGTATTATGAAACTATGTTTATTAACCCTTGGATTAGGAGAATAAAGCTTCCAAATTTTGCCGTACCGGATATATTTTGTATACATATTTTTTAATTACTTACTCAAAATTTATTTCAGATTACGTTTCTTAGTCTCAAAAAGGAGTGTCAAGGGAACTTCAAAGACCAAATAGAAAAACTGGTAAGCCTGTTACTCGATACCTGTGGGAACTGCTGCAGATAAGACCGTCCCTGATTATATTTCGTATCCAGTCAGTAATCCAAGGTTTAAACACCTCCTCGAATCGAAAAATTTAATATTTTACACAGCATATGTGGATGAAATTTCATTTATGTATGATATAGCTGCGATTGATCCAGATCTCGTGATAACCAGCATGAACCATTTACACCAGATCTTCCTCTTAAATAGAACACTCAAAAATAACGAAAAAATAAACTTCCTTGATTTACTTCTCGTATGGAAAAAAGTTTCTCTAGTAAAGCTGCTATTTATCGAAAACCTACCATCACAGAAAACAACCTTCAATTTCTTTTCAAATCAACCTATAGAGCATAAAATATCAGGATATAGATATTCTCAATCCACGTACGTATTCACTCCTCCTTTTACCGACACGAAAGAAAAAGATGTTACACCGTAAAATATTTAGCCAATGCTAAAAACTTCCCCCACACACACACACATGCGCGCGCTCATGCAAAACCTAAATCTTCAAATGCCAAGGAAATCGAATAATCCTACCCCACACAACAACACAAAACATGAACATGGACATGGTTTACATCTTGTAGCCCACTTATAAGAACATTAGTAATATGTTTAGACAAACCAATCAATCCATGTATTGCAATCCGTCATACGAACAATGTATATGATATTTGAAATTAAAGACACCTAACACAATAAATGAGTACACAAAGAGTGGGATTTGCTTAATGACATGTTCTACGTGTAAACGTTCCTACATTGGACAGACCAGCC
>Ga0123355_10018043_pt1 | contig 11175 bp, 9 predicted proteins | sample TergutEmb28metaG_3_FD_89872 | JGI IMG/M metagenome (GOLD analysis project Ga0123355, IMG submission 89872) | Embiratermes neotenicus P1 segment gut microbial communities from Petit-Saut dam, French Guiana - Emb289 P1 | ecosystem: Host-associated > Arthropoda: Insects > Digestive system > Gut ...
TGGCATGTGGATACAAACGGCCAATATACGTTCCAGGGTAGAAACAGAAGACCCGCCCCCAATTTTAGCCGCCGCCGGGCAACTGTCGGAAGGCCGATATATAACGGGGGACTACAAAGATGTAATTATATGGAACACGGATATATTCCCAGTGGTATATGCGGAATTTGACGGCGCAAAGCTTATAATCACCATGGGCTTGCAGAATACCTTGCCCCAAATTTTCTATACCCCAGGTAACACAATGTTTGACGAAATCCGCATCGGCATCCATAATGGCGCCCCTGCGTATTTTCTTACCCTAAAGCATGGCGCACGGCTGGAGGGCTTTTTCGTAGAGTACCACGCGGGCGAGCTCAGGTTTGTTATGCGCCACCGCCGTGCACTAAACGAGGGAGATTATCCCCTGACCGGCTTCCACTTTGTGCTGGACGCGGGCCATGGCGACCACGACCCGGGCGCACTGGGGCCCATGGGCGGGGCCATGAGCGAAAGCAATATTGTGCTTATTAATGCCCAACTTTTGGCCGGCAGGCTACGTCAGCTTGGCGCATATGTAACAATTATCCGGGACACCGATGATTCTTTTTATGAGCTCATAGACCGGGTTAACATCAGCCGCAGTATAAAGCCGGATATGTTTATTTCGATACATGCAAACAGCACAGCCGAGACAACCAACGCCACCAATATCCACGGCTTTACCATGTGGTATAGGAACCAAAACAGCCTGCCCCTGGCAGAGTTTTTTATGAATAACCTGCACTATATAAACCCCTTAACCACCCGCCACCGCACGGTGCATCAGGCCAATTTCTTTGTGTGCCGCCCTGTGTGGGCACCATCGGTTATTGTAGAAATCAGCTTTATGAACAATATACAAGACTTTGCGTGGATGATTAACCCCGTGCACCAAAACGAATTGGCATGGGGAATGGTTAACGCGATTTTGGGGTATTATCGATAACAAATCTTAGGGGGATCACTCATGCCAAGCAAACAAGATATTGCAATCCTACGCAATTTAGCGAACCAGGTAGCCGAGATTGCGGCACTACCTATTCAGGCCCAAAAGCGTGACCTATGGTGCAAACTAAACGGCCTTAATCCAGAACGCCCAATGGTAGCCATTGACCAAGTCTGCTGGAACGAGATGAACGTAGACGACGAGCTGACACTCCAATGTCAGACCCCTTTGACACGCCAATATGAAGAAAATCTGCGCCAAACCTTGTACAAGTGGAAGCACATGCCTGGGGACTTAGTTGTAGATGATTTCATTAAAATATCAAAAGTCGTAAACGGCATGAATGGCAATTCCTTTGACCTGGGTGTTCATGTACAAGAAAGCACTCTAAGCACAGATTCCGCCAACGGGGTGGTGTCCCACGCGTACCTCAACCAGTTTAATACTGCCGAGGATTTAGAAAAAATTAAGATGCCGGTAATTTCTTATAATAAAGCCGAAACAGACCGCCGCGTGGCTGTGGCTCATGAGATTTTTGACGGCATACTGGATATACGGCTGGATGGTGTTGACCCGTATTTATCTGTGTGGGACGCGCTTTCTACATGGATGAGCGTTGAGGGCATGATGTATGCCATGGTTGACGACCCTGAGCTGATGCTGGATTTAGCCAACCGCCTGGTTGCGTGCTATATGTCCGGCCTGGACCAGTTGGAGCGCGAAGGGCTACTAGTTGGCCAGCAGGAATGGATACACTGCACCGGTGCCTGGACAGACGATTTGCCGGGCAAAAACTTTGATAAAACTAAGCCGCTAACAAAGGATATTTGGATGTTTGGCCTTGCCCAGCCGTTTTCATCTGTATCACCGCCTATGTTTGACGAGTTTGAGATAATGCCAAACATGCCGCTTTTCGAACGGTTTGGCCTGGTGTACTACGGCTGTTGCGACCCCCTTGACCGCAAAATGGAAGAGGTGCTTCGCATACCCAACCTGAAAAAGGTGTCTGTAAGCCCATGGGCCAAAAAAGAGCCCTGCGCGGAGGCACTTGGGCGTGGTTATGTGTTTTCTGGTAAGCCAAGCCCTGCGGTGCTTGTGCCCGATTCCTTTGACGAAGACGCCCTTAGGAAGGATTTACTGGAGAGTATTGCAGTATGTAAGCGGTACGGTTGCCCATTGGAGTTGATTTTGAAGGATATATCTACGGTAAAGCATCAGCCCAAGCGTTTATGGCGCTGGGCGGAGATCGCTATGGAATGTGTGATGCAATAAAAACACCCCGATTCGGCCGCTTTGCCGAATCGGGGTGTTTTTATATTACTTAATCTTGATAGAAGAATTGCTAGTCCCAAGCTTAACTGAAAGCCTGCGCCCAGCCGAGGATACCCGATGCTTTCGCCTTTGAGATACGACTTGCTATCCAGCACATTATAAAGGGGTATACCACACTGCACCCTGCCCATACTGGTGCTAGCCTCCAGGCAAAGCTCGGCACCATGGGGCACGCGAAACTTGATGCCGCCATTAGTGGTAAATGCCTCCAAGGTACGCTCCCCTTCCCAAAACAGCGACCCGTCGCAGACAAGCGCATCATCCAGCTTAAGGCCCGCGTTGGTTGTTTGCAATTTAATATGGGTAGCATTAATGGCGAAGGTCTTGATACCGGCGTTGGTGGTTGTAAGGCATACTTCACCTGCGTGGATATCGTCAACTGTTATCTTTGAATTGGTTGTGGCAAAAGTGATGCTGTCGGCAGAAATGGCCCTGGCCTTGATATTATCATTCTTGGTGCGTGCAGATAATGTTTTGCAGTTTATGGCCTCCAGGTGAATGGGGTCGTTTTTTGTGACAAGATTAATATTGCCGCCCGCAATGTTTACAACCGAAATGGAGTCGTTCTTGGTTTCGGCATAAAGCTCGTTTATATGAACACGGGGCACACGGCAAAGTATCTTAACCGAGCGCATGGTTTTATCGTCAAACATAAGGGACACGTTGCCGCCATTGTCAGAAAAATGCACAGTGTCTTCGGGACGTTTGGCTGTGTACTCGCATTGGATGTGTACAACATCGCCGTCATGGCTTTGGATCTCGATTTTGTCGTTTTTGCCGTGGAGCTCCAACAGGTTTAGCGATTGGGAAACAGGCTTTGATGCAAAGACTACATTACGGGTATGCCCGCCCCCAAAGCCCGTAAAGTCCAGGTCAATATCAATGTCTTTTAGGCCGTCGGTGATGTCTTCGACCAGCTCGCCCACCCAGCCAAATATGCCCTCGGCCCAGCTTGGCTGGTGATGAGGACCGTGGTCATTGCGGAAATCATGGTCCTCTTGGAATGTGTGGTCATTTCGGAAATCATGAGGCAGTGGTGGTGGGGTGTTAGAGTTTGGTTGCCATGTCTGTGGCTGTTTTGGCTCTGTGGGTTCCTGTGGCCGTGTTTGGCTCATAAGTGCCATGGCCTCGTTGGCGGTGATTTCGCCTGCCTCTAACTGGCGCAGGATTGTCATTTTGTCTGGCATGTGGTACCTCCTTATATAATGAGGGCTCTGCCCTCAAACTCCCGCCGCTGCGCGGGCTGGTCGCAAACGCAAAAAGCGCGTTTGCTGCTCGCCCATGCAACCTGGGCAAAGCCCCGCTAAGCTTCCTCACTTGCGCCTTTGGCGCTTTGTTGCGGGCGGGTGCTTCGCACCCGGTTGTGAGGGCTTTGCCCTCATATGCACTAACTTTGCCGTCATTGCGAGGAGCGAAGCGACGAAGCAATCCAGACAGAAGCTGTAGTATTGCGGCAATCTTGGATTGCTTCGTCACTTCGTTCCTCGCAATGACGGGGATTATGGCAATTTCGGGACAACTCTAACGACGGATGGTGTTTTATTGTTTCTATGCATGTACACATACGTATTGTAACCTAAAAAGCATGGGTGCAAGGGGTATGTTAAAAAATTTTTGCATATATGTATAATTCTCACATTTGCGATACATACTATGGCTGTAAGTACTTAACGCCGCCACAAGCGGTTGCCGAAAGGAGGTTGGAAGGTATGGATAACCACAAGAAGCAGAACACAGACATGAATGCCAATACCAAAAAGTCTGACCGTACAGCTTTCGCTGACGAAATCAACATGGAAGCCACAACCAACAACAAAAACAAGACCAACAAGTAGTACTAATCTCAGAAAATCACATCGCCAACCGAGCGGAAAATCGGCGGTTTTATGCCGTTTTACGCGAGAGTTGGCGATGATGATTTTCGAGATTAGTACAGTAGTACTAGAGCAGTGGCAAAAAAAGGGGTTTTCTCTGAAAAATTATTGCGACTTGCATGTTGCAATAATTTTATGGAGAAAGCCTCTTTTTTGTACATATTGCATAGGCGTGCCATAAATCAAGGGCAAAGCATGGAGATATTTATTTGTAACACGTTTGTAACATTACGAATCGAAAAAAACGAGAGAATTATGCTCCCATTTCGTTGTTTTTTTGTGTCATTATTCCGTCTTGACAGTTACCCATGACAATGTGCATAATTGTCGCTAAATAATTTTGTGCATTTTCATAAAGGGAGGAACAAAAATGTTGAAGAAATTCATGCTTTTTGCTTTGCTTTTGGTAGTGGCACTGGTAATTACCGCGTGCCGTTCGGTTGAGGACGATGTCGCAGCACCCGCGCCCACCGAAGAACCTGCCGCTGACGAAGCCCAAGCGGACGAACCGGTAGTAGAAGACCAAGTAGAAGAAGACAATGACGACGCCCCCGAAGGTGCCGAACTAGTAGACACCGGCGATTGGGTAATTGGTATCATCACCGGTACCGTAACCCAAGGCGAAGAGGAATACCTAGCCTCTTCTCGGATGCAACAGCTATTTGGCAATGACCGTATTGTCAGAACAACATACCCAGACGCTTTTGGCCCTGAAATGGAAACCACTATTGCAAACGTACAGTGGCTGGTAGACCAAGGCGCACAAGCCATTGTATTTGTTCAGGCAGTGCCGGGCACCATCCCTGCAATCCAGCTAGTACGGGAAACCCACCCAGAAGTACTACTCTTTGCCGGCGTAACACATGACCCACCACGTGATATAGCCGCCCACGCAGACGTGGCTGTTATCTCCGACGACCTTAACGTAGGCCCTGCAATCGTGCGTCAAGCATATGCCATGGGCGCAGACACAATTGCACACGTATCATTCCCACGCCACCTTGGTATGGAGAATATCGCCATCCGCCGCGAGCGTATGCAGGCAACCGCCGAAGAATTGGGCCTTGAGTGGCTTGAAGTAACAGCCCCCGACCCAATGACCGAAGGTATGCCAATAGCTCAGAACTTTGTTATCGAAGAAATCCCACGCATAATTGAAGAGCATGGCACACGTGTTGCCTTCTTCTCAACAAACTGCGGTTTGCAAGAGCCTCTTATCACCCAGATTATTGCCTATGGCGGGCTGTATCCGCTACAATGTTGCCCAAGCCCATTCCATGCGCTACCTGCGGCACTAAACATTGACATGGATGGTCACGAAGGTGATGTTCCATATGTACTTGAAGCAATTCAATCGGCGGTAACCGCCCAAGGCGCAACAGGCCGTATTTCTACATGGCCGGTGCCGGTAAACATGTTGCTGGTTGAAGTAGGCGTGCGTTACTCTATCGAATGGCTGGAAGGCAATCTGGATGGCAGACATGACTCAGCCGCGCTACAACGTATTATTGCAGAAGTAGCAGGCAGTGTTGGCGGCAGTGTTGACCTTTCTAACTGGATTGACGCCGATGGCACCATTAATAACTTCTACCTGATGATGTCTAGCTTTATAGACTTCTAGGAAAATCTTTGGCGAAAAGAAACCGCTGAACGCGCTTCGGCGGTTTCTTTATACCTACATACCGAAAAAGGGGGAACTAACTTGCACGAAGAATATGTACTAGAACTTTCAAATATCAGCAAAGATTATGGCGGAAACGTGGTGCTTAACGATGTTTCGCTGGCTGTAAAACCAGGCGAAATTTACGCCCTACTTGGCGAAAACGGTGCAGGCAAATCCACCCTGATGAACATCCTCTTTGGCATGACCGTCATTCACGAAACCGGCGGCCACGGTGGCACAATAAAAATAGCAGGCAAAGAGCACCGCTTTACCTCCCCAAATGATGCGCTGGCGGCAGGCATAGGCATGGTGCACCAGGAATTCATGCTAATCCCCGGCTTTTCTATAACCGAGAACATTAAAATCGGCAGGGAAGACACCCAGCCCACCCTAATGAGCAAGGTCTTTGGCAAAAGCCTGGAGAAACTTGACCATGAGAAAATGGGCGGGGACGCACGCCGTTCCCTGGACGCCATTGGCCTTGGTATAGAAGAGCATGTCCGCGTTGCGGGCCTGCCCGTTGGCTTTATGCAGTTCATAGAAATTGCCCGGGAAATAGACAAGGAAAACATCAAGCTACTGGTATTTGACGAGCCCACGGCAGTACTAACCGAAAGCGAGGCCGCCCAGCTCCTTGATATCATGCGCACAATAGCCGCTAAGGGTATCGCCATAATTTTCATCACCCACCGCCTTATGGAGGTAATGGATGTTGCGGATACCATGACCGTACTACGTGACGGCGAAATGGTAGGCACAAAGGCAATAAGCGAAACCACCATGGCAGAAATCGCCGAAATGATGGTAGGCCGGGAAGTAGAAAACCTAGGCGACGCCCGCACCGCAGACGAAACCGACGCCCCAGTAGTGGTACGCGTGCAGGATTTGCGTGTGGAAATGCCGGGCGAACGGGTACGCGGTGCCAGCTTTGAAGTACACCAAGGCGAGATATTTGGCATTGGCGGCCTGGCCGGGCAGGGCAAAGTGGGTATACCCAATGGCTTTGCGGGCCTGTACCCCACAAGCGGCGAAATTGAGGTCTTTGGCGAAAAAATAAACCTGCACAAGCTAGGCGACGCCCTTCAAAAAGGTGTTGCGTTTGTATCGGAAGACAGGCGTGGCGTTGGGCTACTACTGGACGAAAGCATAGAGTTAAACATAGTTTTTAGGGCCATGACCACCAACAAAGAGTATCTAAAAAATTATGGCCTAACTAAGCTATTGCATCGTAAAAACACACAAAATCATGCCGACGAAATGATAAAAACCCTGGATATCCGCTGTCATAGCCGCCGCCAAAAAGTGGGCACCCTAAGCGGCGGAAACCAGCAAAAAGTATGCCTAGCTTCGGCACTTACCATGAAACCGCGCCTGCTAATAGTATCCGAGCCTACCCGTGGCATAGATATAGGCGCAAAGGAGCTAATTCTCAACCTGCTCACAAAGCTAAGGGAAGAAGAAGGCCTAACCGTTATCATGATAAGCAGTGAGCTTGGCGAGTTAAGAAGCGTTTGCGACCGCGTAGCCATAGTTTCTGATGGGAAAATAGTGGACATACTGCGGCCGGACGCGTCAGATGTGGATTATGGCCTGGCCATGAGCGCGGTAGTAAAGGCGGAAGGGAGTGCCTCATGACAGCGGATAAACTGAGTGTAAAAAAAATAATTGCTGATGTTGGCTTGCCCCGTATTGTTATTATTCTATTCCTGATATTGCTGATTATCCTTTCCCATGCCCATGACATGAACGTAATGCGCCTCTTTGGCGATATACTACGCCGCTGGGGTATGTTTGGGATACTAATTTTGGCTATGGTGCCCGGTATACAAAGCGGCATTGGGCCAAACTTTGGCGTAACCGTGGGTATAACCGGCGGGCTTCTTGGGGCGGTTTTGAGCCTTGAGATGCGTTTCAGGGGTTGGTTTGACGCGTTTCTTGTTGAGCCGGCTAATGTAACGGTTACATCAGAAGTGCCAATGCTACCTTTTGACAGTAATATTTACGCGGCGGCGTCACGGCTCATTACCCCTGTAATTACCACTGTATATGGGGTAAACCCCCAGGGGTACGACTTTGTAACCCAGCACCCAACTGCGCCAATGTTTGACCTTGTTGGCCTTGCCACAATTTTTGCAGCCATACTTATGGGGATTGGTATTTCCATGATAATGGGCATGATTTACGGGTTTATCCTTAACCAGGTAAAGGGTAGCGAGATGGCTATCTCTGTTTATATCGGGTTTTCTGTTGTGGCGCTGTTTAATATTATATGGTTCACATTGCCGGTACGCTCCGGTATCATGATTTTGCCTGCAACGGGTAGTGGGCTTAGGCAGAATATTAACCTCAGTGACGACTTTAGAAATGTGTTTAACAGGATTGGGCAGTTCGAAATCGGCACAGAGCGCATTGGCCATATGAATGTCCCAACAGGGCTTTTAATAGTATTTTTCCTGATGTGCTTGCTTATGTACTGGTTTTCCAGGAGCCGCACGGGCCTAATGATGAGTGCCGCCGGTGCCAACCCAGAATATGCACGGGCCTCCGGTATAGATGTAGACAGGATGCGCATTTTGGGTACCACTATTTCTACTGTGCTAGGTGCAGTGGGGATTATTGTTTATGCCCAGAGTTTCGGGTTCCTTCAATTATACAGCGCTCCCCAGTGGATGGGCTTTGGAACGGTGGCCGCGGTGCTTATAGGCGGTGCCTCTGTTAAGCGGGCAAAGGTTTCGGATGTGTTAATTGGTGCGTTATTATTCCACGGGATACTAACCATTGCGCTTCCCCTTTCTAACAGAATGCTGGCGGATGTGCCGGCACTTCCGGAGATTTTGCGCGTGATAATTACCAACGGCATCATTTTGTATGCCCTTAGCCGGGCGAAAGGAGGCCGCGGATGAGAAATTTCCTTGGAAGGTGCAAGAATACGAAGATCTGGCATTTCCTTGCGGAACATAAAATGCCAGAGCGGTGCTCGGACTTTGTGTTTAACAACAAGGTAACGCTTGTTTTTCTTGTGATTACAGTGCTTGCCTTTTTCTCGGCAAATGCCTCCTTGGACTGGTTTTTTGCGGAGTTGTTTGCGCGGTTTGGGCGAAATACTTTTATGGTGCTATCCCTGTTAATACCCGTTGTTGCAGGGCTTGGGCTTAATTTTGGCATTGTAATTGGTGCTATGGCGGCCCAAGTTGCCGTTTTTGTACTGCTACTATGGGGTGGCGTTGGGTTTTGGGGGCTTATGGCGGCGGCGGCGCTGGCTACCCCAATTGCCATGGGCCTGGGTTATACCGTTGGGCGGCTGTTTAATGGTATGAAGGGCTCCGAAATGATTGGCGGCATGATTGCAGGGCTATTCTATGACGGGTTTTATCAGTTCTTTTTCTTGTGGGTTATTGGCGGGCTTATTCCTATAGCCAACCACCGTTTTACCGTTGGTGATGCAGGTGTTGGCGTGGTAAATACCATTGACTTAGGTGCCAGCCCCAACTATTTCCGCCAGGCCATAGATGATGTGCCCATGCTTACTATATTGGAAGTGGCGTTTTTTGCGGCTGTTGCGATAACGGTGCTCTTGATTATTATCAGGCTTGTAAAAAAGCAACCGCTCAAGCTTGGCGGGCCCCTTAAGATTTTGATTCCACTTGCCATTGCATTTGGGCTTAGCTTTATACAGCCTGTTAAGGTTTTTTTGTATCAGCCAAGGCTACTTGGGCTGTATGCCATGAGATTGGTTGCGGTCGGGTTTGTCCTGTTTGTGATATACCGCGTAGTTGTTGACAAGTTTTATGACAAGAAGCCCGGCTGGAAATTTGCGACCCGCTATATACCTCATTTGTTTGGCGCACTAGCGTTTTTTGCCATTACTTTGCCACCGGATTTTAATAGTGGTCTCAGGAGCGCTCAAATCTCTGTGCTTGCATATTTGTTGGTTGGGGCACTGTGCCTTGCCATCAAGTGGTTCCTTAACACGCGGCTCGGGCAAAACATGCGTACTGTAGGGCATAGCCGTCCGGTGGCCACTGCCGCCGGTATTAATGTTGACCGTACCCGTATTATTGCTATGATGATTTCCACGGTGCTTGCGGCTTATGCGCAAATTATTGCCATGCAAAACTTTGGGATTATGAATACCTATGGTGGACATACCCAGGTTGGGCTTTATGCAATTGCGGCTCTGCTTGTTGGTGGCGCTACTGTTTCACGTGCTTCTGTAAAGCATGCGCTAATTGGGGTTGTGCTGTTTCATGCCTTGTTTATACTTGCGCCTGCGGCCGGTAATCAGCTACTGGGCAGTGCCCAAATTGGCGAGTACTTCCGCGTGGTTGTAAGTAATGCGGTTATTGCGCTGGCCCTTATAATGCATGCTTGGAAACGGGTTAAGAAGAGGAAGGTAGAAAAGCAGGAAGCTGATGCAGATAGTACTGCAGTAAGTGTGGCTGAGCCGGTATAATTGAAGGGTGTACCGAGAAGTCTTTGTTTATGTGATAATAAAAAGGCTCTTTCGCGACAAGATTGATGCATGACCTGCATTGTATCAATCTTATCGCGAAAGAGGGGGTAATGACGTTAAGGTAAATACAATAACCCGTTTGTAACAGCAGGAGATAAATTTGCACCCCCTTGCACCCCCGGGGTGCATTTCCAAGAAATACGACAAAAAAGCCTGCGCCTAGCTGTTTTTCAACGGCATAAGCGCAGGCTTTGCATATTATCAGTCATATTTATTCATGCATACATAACTGTCTTAAAATTAGCAGTTGAATTTTACGAAATTACGCTATATACTAAAAGCGAACTGTTATGGAACTGGGAGGTGCTAATATGCCAAATATTAAACCAATATCAGATTTGCGAAATTATGGCGAAGTGTTACGTGACGTAGCAATTGGGTCGCCTGTTTTTTTGACTAAAAACGGGCGCGGACGTTATGCTGTCCTTGACATTGACGAATATGTAGAATATGAAAAAACGCAAGCGTGGCGAAAACTAAAATCAGAATTAGATATAGGAAGGCTTTCGGGTGAAGAAAAAGGATGGATTCCCGCCGGTGAAGCTTGGGCGCAACTTGAGGAGCGATACAATGGCTAATATCTTCATGTCTGAGGAAGCAGTCAAAGACTTAGAGCAAATTGGCGACTATATTGCCCACCAATTCAAAAGCCCCAAAACAGCACTTAGCACCATTCGTAAAATCAAAGAAAGAATCGGCAAGCTCGAAGACTTCCCGTTAACGGGTACACCGCTATCGGCAATCGTTGCCATCAAAGCGGATTACCGCTTTATTGGTTGTGGAAGCTATCTGGCATTTTACCGCACTAAAAATGGTGATGTATTAA
>Ga0123355_10018044_pt1 | contig 11175 bp, 5 predicted proteins | sample TergutEmb28metaG_3_FD_89872 | JGI IMG/M metagenome (GOLD analysis project Ga0123355, IMG submission 89872) | Embiratermes neotenicus P1 segment gut microbial communities from Petit-Saut dam, French Guiana - Emb289 P1 | ecosystem: Host-associated > Arthropoda: Insects > Digestive system > Gut ...
ATTTTATGCGGTTTAACGAACGCCTGCATGAGTATAACCGCATTCAAGTTGAAGGCTTGCTAGCACAGGGGGTGGATGCTGTGCAGTTTGCCGATGATTTTGGCACCCAGGAAAAGTTAATTATTTCGCCAGAGGCCTTTAGGGAAATATACAAGCCCATGTTTAAAGAGCTGGTGGCAATTGTTAAAAAAGCCGGGAAGCGCGCCTTTTTCCACAACTGCGGCTATGCGTTGCCCCTTTTGGAGGATTACGCCGATATCGGTTTTGATGAGATATGGCCTCAACTCAATTGTTATAATTTGAAAGAACTGGCAAGGCGTTGCCGGGACTTACGGATATCGGTAGCAATCCACCCAGAGCGAAGCGGGCTTATGACTTTTGGTAAACCTGATGATGTGAAAAAGAAGATAAACGAATACCATGAAGTGTTCCGGCCTCAAGACGGCGGGGCTTATTATTATTTGGAAATTGATAATGGGTTCCCTTATGAGAATATTGTGGCAATGGTAGAGACAGTAGATGCCTTACGAAAAGGAGATGTCGCTTCATGAGTATAAAAATTCAAAAAGAAATATTCGGCAATGCCCGGTGGATTAGCGATGTAAGCGATTATTTTGTGAACCATATGTCAACCCCCGTGACCCCTTCGCCGTATTTACGCCGTGATTTTTTATTAACAAAGGATGTTAAAAGTGCAGTAGTAAAGATTTGCGGGTTAGGGCTTTACGAACTGTATATAAACAATAAAAAGGCGAATGACGTGGTTTTGGCACCGCTCTTTACCGCGTATAACAAGCGGATGATATACGACGCCATACCCATAACGGAAAACTTAGTTAAGGGCACAAACTGCATCGGGGTCGTCCTAGGCAATGGCTGGTATATGCAACCCTCGGCCCCGGAATGGGAGTATCAAACTGCCCCGTGGAAATCAACCCCGAAAGTGATTCTAAATCTTGTCATTGAGTACACAGACGGCACATTCGAAGAAATCATATCCGATTCAAGCTTCAAAACCATAAACAGCGGCATTATATACAACAGCCTACGCAACGGCGAATATTATGACGCAAGGGCAGATATAGAAGGCTGGGCAGACCCGGAAACATCCACCCAATTATGGAACGATGTACTGATTGTAAGGCCGCCAGGCGGCATTATGCAGGAGACAAAATCTCCTCCCATCCGCGAGCATCAAACAATCCCCCTCATAAAAATAGGCGAATACGACGGGAAGGCCCTATATGACGCACAGCAAAATATTACAGGGTATGTTCAGTTTTCTGGGCGCGCAAGCAGCGGGGACACGATAATCTTTAAATATAGCGAAATATTAGGCGATAATGGAAAAATTGATACAGAAGCCATAGGCTACACAGTCACAGTAGGGGAATTTCAAACAGACAAATACACTTTTGGCAATCACCCGGCAAAGGATTGGTCACCGCGCTTTGTATACCATGGGTTCCGCTATGTGGAAGTGGAGCATGGCGGCATTGAAATTGATGGCTTAAGCGCAGTCGTCGTACATTCGGATCTAAAACATACCGGGCATTTTTCCTGTTCAAGCCCATTATTTAACCGTATCCAAACCACCGTCTTGCGAACAAATCTAGGCAATTTCTTCGGCTTCCCCACCGACTGCCCCACCCGCGAAAAAAATGGATGGACCGGGGATGCCCAGGTTGCCTGCGAGCAAATGCTTTTTAACTTTGATATGAAAGACGCATACGCAAAATGGCTTGAGGATTTTAAGGACGCCCAGCAACTTTCGGGGCAATTGTCGTGCGTTATCCCTGGGGTGGGGTATGATTGGGGCAACGGGCCAGCGTGGGACAGCGCGATTATTATCATCCCATGGTATGTATACGTATATACCGGTGACGACTCAGTTATTCGCAGCTTGTACGACAATATTAAATTGTATATGGAATACATGGATACCATGGCCATTGACGGTATCGTAGAGTACGGCCTTGGAGACTGGTGTGTCGTAGAGTTGGACGACATGGCCCCTGTTGCGCTAACGGACACCGGGTATTATTACAGCAATGCCATTATAGTTACTAAAATGGCCAGGCTTATTGGGGATGAGGAAACCGCTCAGCACTACGAAAAAACTGCTGAACTAATTAAAGAGGCGTTTAATAAAAAATTTGTTAACCCGGATACGGGAGAGATTGAAAACCATACCCAAACCGCGTATGCCGCAGCGTTATACCATAATTTACTGGATGCAAATACAAAGGTTATGGCACTGAAGCATCTTAAAAAAAGGATTTTGGCCAAAGACGGGCATACAGAATGCGGAATTCTTGGAGTAAAGTATTTACTTTCTGTTTTGCCGGAAGACGGTATGATGGATTTGATGTATGAAATGGCCTCCAAAACCACGTATCCCAGCTGGGGCTATATGTTAGAGCAAGGCGCAACCACGATATGGGAAACCTGGAAGGGCGAGCACTCACATAACCACCCTATGTTTGGCACCATTTCTGAATGGTTTTATAAATATGTAGCGGGCATACAGCCGATGGAGGAATATCCTGGCTTTAAAAAAATTATGTTCGCACCTAAATTTGTGGATGGATTAGATTTTGCCGAGGCAAGTTTGCAAACGAAATTTGGCAGAGTGTCTATACGCTGGGAAAGAAATAACTCAACAGTTCAAGTTGAACTGGAAATACCGCCCGGTGCTACAGGGATTTACACCAAGGGCAGTGAACTAATAGCATATGACAGTGGAACTTGGAAATTTGAGTACATGCTAGGAGGCATGAAGGCGTGAACCATCGAGAAAGATTCAAAAAATGTGTACTACGCGAAAAGACCGACAGGGTGGTACATGATTTATGCGGCTGCGGGCAGACCTTGATTGACTATCAAGAAACACGAGATGCCTTGGCGGCATATTTGAGCTTTGAAGGCGAAAAACAGGGAGACTTCCCTCTGGACGAGAGAATTCTACGCTATTTTGATATCGACACCCGAATGGTGGGCGGTATGCCTACGCCAAAAACAGTGCATAACCACGAGGAAAACGGCGTTATGTATGACAGTTACGGTATCGGACACCGCATGATAAACGGCCATTATGAAATTTGCCATAACCCCCTAAAAGATTGCACCATCGATGAAATGATGGCATATCCCATGCCGGATGCGGATGATATTGAGCCGGCCCTTATATATGAATGGGCCGCCAAGGCAAAATACCTGCACGAAAAAACGGATTATGCCGTAATCGCCGCGCATCCTGTCTTAGGTGTATTTGAAATAGGGTGCTGGATGTTTGGCTTTGATGACTATCTATACCGTTTAGCCGGCGAACCAGAAGTCGCACATGCTTTTTTTAATCGTGTTTTGGAGTATCAAAAAAAGGTGATTGATGTGTACTACAGTGCCTTGGGGCGGTACATCTGCTGTACAACCTCCGGCGATGATTTTGGTATGCAGACCGGCCCGTTTATGTCTGCCGCGATGTTTGACGCATTTATTAAGCCTTATATGAAGGATCGGATTGAGCATACGAAAAAGTATACCGACGCATTTTATCAGCATCATACATGCGGTTCTGTATATGATCTTATCCCAGCCATGATAGATTGTGGCGTGGACATATTAAACCCTATCCAACCAGGGACATATATGATGGAGCCTAAGCGGTTAAAAAAGGCCTATGGCGACAGAATTTCATTTTGGGGCGGGATTGATACCCAGGAGCTTCTTCCGAAAGGAAGCACCGAAGATGTGGCCCGCGCTGTGGCGGATATATTGTCTGCAATGGGCGAAAGCGGGTATATACTTTCGCCTGCCCACTGTATCCAGTGGGATGTTCCCCCGGAGAATATTGCAGCTATCTATATGCAGAGATGACGGCTAAGGAAGGAGGACAGGCCATGCAAAAAAATCTATAGAGGGCTATTTTTTACTCAGCAAAATCACTATTATTAGAAAGAGGGATGCACAATGTCAATTGCACTACCAAAAATTCCAGTATCCGAATATCCTAAAAGATGGGATGCCGTCAAGGGTTTTATGGAGCGCGAAAACTTAGATATCATGATCTTCTACGCCGATGATCATGCAACGCACGGTCCGGTGTGGTCACGCTGGCTTGCTAACTTTATCGTCCACTTTGAACCCATTTGTATTCTGTTTACTAAAACATCGGATCCAGTGCTTATGGTCGGACCTGAAAGCCTAGGTTACGCGAACATGCACAGCCAAATCAAGAGCGTCCGCGTATTGCAGGAGTTCATGAATCCCGATGAAGACCACATCCATATCAAAACAGAAAGCCTGAGTGAAATCGTCAGCGGTGCCGTCAAACCATCTTCATGCAAACGCATGGGGATCGCCGGGGCCGATATGATCCCGTACAGTCTGCTGGACTCCTTTAAAAAGGTTCTGCCAGGCGAATGGGTATCAGTTGACCGGCAAGCCAACGCCTTACGGGCGGTTAAAACGCCGTCAGAACTAGACGTTATCCGGTATGCGTACAAAATCGCAGAAGCCGGCTTGATGACAGCCATCAAAGCCATCCAGCCGGGTGTCCCCGAGCGGCATGTTGCGGCCGAGGCCGAGTACGTTATGAGAAAAATGGGGGCCGAAGGCTACGGGATCGACACGATGGTCTCCTCTGGCGAGAATTCCCTCCCGGTTCTGGGGCGGACGACCCTACGCGAAATCGGCAAGGATGATCTGGTTTTGTTGACATTCGCGCCTCGTTATGAGGGTTATCACGCCGCTTTCGGAATCCCGGTTTTGGTCGGCAACCCGCCGGACGTGGCAAAACGCGCCATTGAGGCAGCCATATGCGCCCAAAAGAAATGCGCGTCGCTTTTGCGCGACGGCCAAGATAGCACTCCCGAAGGCGAAGCGCGAAAAATCATGGATGCGGCGGGCTTTGGCGAAGGGTTCCATTACTCCGGGATTCACAGCATAGGCGTCAGCGAATTCGAAGCACCTATTTTCGGGCCGACCAGCACGTACACTATGAAGGAAAATATGGTTTTGTCCATAGACGTCCCGGTGTTCGACTACGATTGGGGTGGCATTCGCATCGAAGACGGGTACATCATAGGGAAGACTGGAGCAGAACGGCTGGGCGGGTTTGAATATTACCAGCATAAGTAAAAACAAACACCCAATGCCATTAAGTAATGTCTAAATCAAAAAGAGCGGAGTATCAAAAAGATGCCCTGCTCTTTTTTTTCTTAAAAAAAGCTCTTGTTTTTTAATCATCCAAAGCTTGCTTCTTCATAAAATTCCAAATTTCTCAGAAAGCTTGCACCATGTATTGACAAGCTGTTTTTAATCAGCTAAAATGTCAGCAAATGGGATTAACCCCAAAATCGAAAGGAGACTTTTTATGAAACGACTAAGACCATGGACAGCTCGCCTCATGGCAATCGTTTTCCTCCTCAGTGTGCTTAACACGACGGGACAGCTTGTACTCTCCGCTTCGGCAAGTACTCCTCCCGGTGTCCCAGCCGGCTTTGCTAGGTTATTTACACAAAGCCAATTTAACTGGGGAAGTACCACTGTCAATATCACCAGTACCGACAGTGTGTATTTTGGAGCAGGATCGCCAGGTGGCGGTGCCTTTGACTGGGGAGGTCACGGCACCTCTGCGTTCGAATTTTTTACACCGGACGCAATCGTAGTTTTTGTAGGAACAGGCGGTGCGATTACCGCAAGAGCAGATGCTTGGGGTGCTGTTATGCCAGCTCGGCCTGGCTCCAACGGATACGCATTTGACGCGACGGCTTTTGGCACGAATACTACTTTCAGCCTACGCGCAAATACGGCAACCCCTTTTGTTCTCACCGCTATTGAGGTCTGGGGTCCTTCTGACGTTCCGCTAACCAACTTAGACATCACCCCTAGCTCAATGTCGGTTCAAGTGGGTGCTACGCGGCAACTTTCGCCGGTATTTACCCCCGCGCATACCTCGCAAACTGACATCACATGGAGCGTGACGGCGTCAAATCCTCCGGGAGCCGCGTCAGTCAGCCAAAACGGTCTTGTCACCGGCGTTATGGAAGGGACGGCAACCGTTCAAGTAGTGGGGGCAGGCGGCCGTACCGCAACAGCTTCCATAACAATTACATCCTCGGATAGCGGGAACCCCACGACCTATGTCACCCTCCCGCTCGGCTTTAACAACGATTTCACTTTGGCCGGGATCCCGGGTGGAATTCCCAACGCGACAATTGTTCATACAACTCTTAACGCAGGCGCGACAAGGGCGCAAGTTCAAACCGCAATCGATGCTGCCAGTGCCGCGGCACTAGGCGCGGTTGGCGGCGATACTGCCACCCGTGCCATGAGATTGCAACCCCAACATGTGAGGGTTGTACAGCTTGGCGCAGGCCTCTTTAATTTCGATGCCACCACGGTTAATATGCGACCCGGCGTTGTGCTCAGAGGTGCAGTTGACGCAAACGGGGATCCCGCAACAGTTATCCGTGCCCACACCGGCAGCCATGTCTTTATGATTGGGACAATGGGCAACCGGCCTGGCGGTGCCAACGGCATCTCGTCACCGGCAGGGACTTTCAGGAATTTGGCCGCAGCCGCATCTGCAGGCGATACCTACATTCGGGTTGCAGCCGGTCATGGATTCAGTGCCGGCCAGATCCTTATGATCGACCGCAATCTCAATACTACCCTCCAAGGCAACGGAGAATGGTCTAACGGCCATAACCAGTTTACACGTTCTGGCCGTCAGGCAATGCAGTTTGTGGAAGTAGCCAGCGTGGACACATCCGTTACCCCTCACAGAATACACCTGACAAACAGAGTAAACCTCCATTTCCCCTTGGCGCAGAACCCACAGGTTTACAATACAGACGCCCATAACTTCAAATTCATGGGGCTTGAAAATCTACGTCTTGAAATTACCGATACTAACCCTAGCAACACAGGGCGTCCGGCATCCATTGAAATAGGAGCCAGAAGTTCCTACAGCTGGGTAAGGAATATCTGGAGTGATGGTACGGCACATCACACCGCTAATAACGTCTTTACTGGGCCGCACATCCAAATGGACGGTTTCCGTAATCATGTAACCGGTAGTTTCATTCATAATTCCTCCGCTAACACATGGGGTGGTTCCGGCTATGGTATCCGCTATCGCGGTACTGATGGCGTGATTGACAACAATGTAGTGGACTTCTTAAATAAATCCATCATTGGTCAGCCAACGGGTGGTGGCAATGTCATAGCCCATAACTTTGTCCCTAACGCGGTTATCTCCGATGATTGGTCACCCACTTTTGGAGGGGCATTGGCGCACCCTGGTGCAGGCAACCCTCCCAGAAGAAACCAAGCTATCTCACAACGTATCGAATCGGCCATCAACATGAGCCACGGTGGATACTCCCACTCTGATCTATTTGAGGGTAACATTACTTCAAACCTTTGCACCGACGGCACCAGTGCCAACGGCTGGTTCACTATCTTCCGTAACCACTCCTGGGGCAGAAACTGGGGCGGCTTTGGCACAGCCAACACGGCCAATGGCCTCTGGGAATTTGGCCCCGGTCATTGGGGATATCATAACGAAATCGGCTCTATAAGAATTGCCGGAGCACAAGGCCCCCATGTCTCTATCGGAAACGTATTCGGAAGCCGCGGGTCAAACCTTGGCGGTTTGGGCCCGGTTGTTAACCCTTACTTCCACGGCACCAACGCCCTGGGCAGCGGGCTTAGTGCCGCGGCAGCCCGGCAATTTGGCCAAGACAGGCGTTTTAACGCACACGATTTCAGCTATGGAACGGCTGGTTTACTGACAAGGGCTGCAACAGGCGGCACAGCCTTTAACGGCTGGATACCCAACTGGGTACCGCCTTCTACAAACCTGCCTAATTCCCTCTTCTTTACTCAAGCACCAGACTATTTTGCCGGTTACGTCTGGCCCCCGATTGATGCTTTTGGCGCCCATGAAACAGAACGTGTCGGCGCACTTCCGGCCGAAGACCGTTGGAGACGCTTCAATTCGGGCATAACCCTTAATACCGGAGCACAAACCGGAGCAGTCAACGCCGGTACAGCTGGAACGGTTTCTTATTCACTTAACACCGTGATCAACAACAGCCGCGCAGCCACCGGCATCACAGCTACCGGCAGCCGCACGGTACTGGTTCATGGACTCCCCGCAGGTGTTTCCATCCAAGGTGCCACCGCAGCCGAACCGGGTATGCATAACATCCAATTCAATAACAATGCCGCCACCCTCATCCTGAATGTAGGGGCTAACGTTCCAGCTGGGACATATACCCTCAGGGTAAGTGTCGTCGGTAGAAACTCAACGACAAACTCCAACGGTGGCACCTTTGCAAGAATTACCCCAACCGTGCCTGTGACGCTTGTTGTAGGCCAGGGCAATGTCCATGTATCGACCTACGCCGTTAATATTACTGGCGGCACAGCTAACCCGTCTGGCCCCAATGCGGCGAGCACCTCTGTCACCATCACAGCAGGCAGCCCCCCGGTAGCGGGACAAGTCTTTGACGGCTGGAACGTCACCGCCCCCGCAGGCGGACTCACCTTTACCGCAGGCGGCCTAGACACTTCCTCAGCCACCTTCACCATGCCTAGCGGAATCGTAACAGTTGCCGCAACCTGGCGTGACGCCCCTCTTTATGACCCGCTCCAAGACTTTACTTTCGTGTCTGCATGGAGTGGAAACTTCACGAGTAATACCATAGATACCCCTTCCGGAAACTCTTGGTTATTCGGTATCAATGTGGGTGCAGGCGCAGGCAGTACGCAAGCAACCCTTAATGCCGCAGGGCAAACAGCCATAGCCGAAGCGGATTATCTTGTTGTTGAATGGTCAGGTATCCCCCATGTTGAATCTAGCGGTATGCTAAATTCAATTGAAATTTTGGATGGCGGATGGGGTATGCACGGAACCGTACTCCCGATACCTGCTTTATCCACCCACGTAGCTCCAAACGGAGCCGGCAGAACTGTATATAGCGCACAGGAATTATGGAACGCCCTGCAAACCACCCCGGGTCACTGGCTCATGTTGACGATTCATACCCAAGCCGACCTAGGAAGAGGACATAACGTCACCATCACCAACCTCTCGTTTGCTACGGCTCCGGCTGCCACAAGCACCGTCATCTTTGGGCCTTGGAACAATTTTTCCACCGATATCAACAGGGCTTCTGGTCATTCCGGGCCAATAATACCTGGGGGGACTACGCCAACCGGGGACTGGGGGATATCTTGGCTCTCTTCCACAACTATGGGTGGCAGAGACAACGTCCTGACAGTCAACAGACCCACTACAGGGCAGCAAAACCAATTTTGGCAAGGCGGGGCGATGCTCAGCTTAGACAACCATCTGCCCACTTTGGTCGATGGCGAATATACCCTAACCTTTGATTTACATGTTCCTGCCGGTTCACTGGACGGGGACCAGCTGCAACGCCTCATGGTCACCGATGACAACAGCTGGGTAACAATTACCGGCGGAACGCTTTCTAATGATGGCGGCACAACAGTTGCTCCCCTCATGCGTGATCGTAATATAGGAGGCCCTCATGCCAATGCGTGGGCATTGTTTATACCCCTTGCGCCAGGTAGCTGGCAGACCGTCACAGTTCACTTTACCGTAGATTTTGCAGGCTCCGTCGATAACGAAGGTATTTCCATAGGTCTATTGCCCGACCCGGTCAATCCAGGACATCCGAATCATACGGGCATCGGCAATGAGGCACAAGGCCGCGCATGGGTCAACTGGGGCATAACAAATATCACCCTCCGGGGTCCGGCGTTGTCAACATGATCGCTGCCACCGTTAGCATGGAAAATCCTATATAGCTACTACTGTTATATACGTCACCCTCGTCGATAGCGACAGGGGTGATGTATATGTTTATCAGACCTGATATTTCGGTAAAGCCCCGAATTCCCTGTTTACTTTAACTAGGAGTTCGGGGCTTTTGCTTGCAAGTGACATGTAACAGTCCTGTCATAAGCGTGTAATTTACATTTAACTTTACACGTAACGGATAATAGTTATAAAATGCAACGACAAGTCTAATACTAAAACTTCGGTAAAGTCTAATAGCATGATTTTAAGACTTCACCAGATTGAAGGATCTTTTGGAGTTGAACAACAATGGATGAAGTCCTTAGACAAGAAAAAAAACACCTCATAAGTATTGACAAGTATTATTACCTATCTCGTCAGTTTTCTCGCACTATTGCGGAAGACGCGCACAGCAGCGGGGATGGATACCTAGTTCGTTCTTTATACTTCGATGATATAGATGATACCGATTATGAGGAAAAGATTAATGGTGTAGAAGTTCGTAAAAAAATACGATTGCGCAACTATGGCCCAAACTCTACATCGGCAAAATTAGAGCTAAAGCAAAAACAAGGACAGTGGCAAAAAAAGCGTTCGCTAACACTGGGCAAAGACAAATCGCTGCGCCTTATTGCCGGGGACTATACGGCACTATTAGAGTGCAAGTCTGACTTTGCAGATGAGTGCTTTGGCATTATGAGTATGCGATGCTATCGCCCTAAAGCGGTTATAACGTATACGCGTAAAGTCTTTGTTGCAAAAGAAAATGATATACGAATAACATTTGATCATCATATTAAAGGGACAGAGGCTTGTTTTGACATCTTCTCAAATAGCTTGGTTGAAAACCCCATATTTGATCCATTTATGGTGGTACTTGAGATTAAATATAATGGCTTCTTGCTTAGCTATATCAAAGACATAGTTCAAAGCTGCAACGAAAGTGAACGAGCAATAAGTAAGTACTGCTTAGGGCGTTCTACTTTAGAAAACTATTTTTGAACAGGCCCTAATAAGAACAGCATGGTATGCGCATACTAATTCGGCAACCAGGAGGACAATATGACCGGAGCATTAAGAGATTTAATAAGCCAAAGTGGAGGCTTAACAATACAGGATATCGCTATTAGGATTACCGTAGCGGCAGTTTTAAGCATGGTAATTTACATTTCTTACTGGTATACCCATACGGGTACATCTTACAGCGGTAAGTTTAATGTATCGCTGGTTACGATAACCATTTTAACTTGTACAGTTATGACGGTTATCGGTAACAATATTGCACTTTCTTTGGGTATGGCAGGGGCATTGTCAATTGTCCGTTTCCGTACGGCTATAAA
>Ga0123355_10018045_pt1 | contig 11175 bp, 8 predicted proteins | sample TergutEmb28metaG_3_FD_89872 | JGI IMG/M metagenome (GOLD analysis project Ga0123355, IMG submission 89872) | Embiratermes neotenicus P1 segment gut microbial communities from Petit-Saut dam, French Guiana - Emb289 P1 | ecosystem: Host-associated > Arthropoda: Insects > Digestive system > Gut ...
ATTCAATACTCATTGAATGCTCAACATGTTTCGGCCGTTAATACGACCATCCTCAGGAGCCTGCGACTAACTAGTTGTTACTTCATAGGTGGTATCTGGTTTGGTGTGTGTAGGCGTTCCGTTCAGTGTGGCTATGGCGGTGTGGTGTCTTAATGCAGTCTGAAGCACTACTCGAGTGCTTCAGACTGCATTAAGACAACACACCGCCATAGCCACACTAAAACGGAACGCCTACACACCAAACCAGATACCACCTATGAAGTAACAACTAGTTAGTCGCAGGCTTCTGAGGATGGTCGTATTAACGGCCGAAACATGTTGAGCATTCAATGAGTATTGAATATATAATAAAATAAGTGGCATCAAGTTGGTTTCTCTTTACTCAACGAGAAAACAACAAAGTATCTACAAGCATCAGCCTGTAGTTTCTAAGCTTCTGAATAAAATTTCCTTGTTCAATACAATGCTTTATTTCTTCCTATTCTGGACCAGATAAATCCAATTCACTCCCTTTATAAGTTATTACTTCCTAAATCCCATCACTATTTCTGTACCCACTTACGTGCTACATGGCCCTCCCATTTTATTCCCCTTCATTTCACCAACCAGTTCAATTCAGTAAGCAGTACAAATCATGAAGCCACCCTTTATATAACACTTTCCATCCTTCTGTTAATTCCTCTTCCTTTTGTTTAACTTTTCCCCAACCCCCACACAACAATAAGCATTTTGTTCGGAATACTGAAGTTAAAACTTTTAGTCCGGAATTGCCATCATTTTGTTTTGTCTTTTGCACGAAGACTTATGAGTATCGGATATAATAATGGGGATGTTTTTATTAACTGGTCATTAACATATCTTATTTCAAGGCATATTAATATTGAAAAATACACTACACATTATACAATGGTTTACAGAAACCCAAATTTACAAACTTTTACCAAATTGACCAACTGTGGTGGTAACTGTATAACAGGGAATGTGCTGAGAATCTGACAGATGTGAAGAGGGAAGGCGCAGGTATTGAAAAGGTTTAGTGTGCAGGAGCATGATACAGACACACATACACGGCGATCCACATCACTGCTTTATTGTGGAAACTTTCATTTACAAAATATATTTGAGTGTACCTGTACACAGTATAACTTAGTGCTGTTTGCAGTGTTCTTCAGTCTTGTGTTCTGAGTGTCACATTTAATAAATCAAAACAACTCTCCAATATATTGCATATTCAGAAAATATTTACTGCTCTGCAGACCATTTGAACTCACTCCAGCACAACGTGCACAGTAAACCACCTCTCAATGCCTCATTGCTGCCCTCTATTGCCCAACTATCCCTCGCACTGTTCCTGTACCACTATTACGTTCGTTTGTGTCCATCTGTATGACTGAACATGGGAGTGATGTGGATTGGTTGTTATGCAATGTGGTGGTTATACAGATCAGTAAATATGCTGCAGTGATATAAACTGTTGTGGATTGGTTGCTATGCAATGTGGTGGTTATACAGATCAGTAAATGTACTGCAGTGATATAAACTGTTGGGGATTGGTTGTTATGAATTGTGGTGGTTATACAGATCAGTAAATGTGCTGCAGTGATATAAACTGTTGTGGATTGGTTGTTATGAAAAGTGGTGGTTATAAATATCAGTAAATGTGCTGCAGTGATATAAACTGTTGTGGATTGGTTGTTATGAAATGTGGTGGTTATACAGATCAGTAAACGTACTGCAGTGATATAAACTGTTGTGGATTGGTTGTTATGAAATTTGGTGGCTATACAGATCAGTAAATGTACTGCAGTGATATAAACAGTTGTGGATTGGTTGTTATGAAATGTGGTGGTTATACAAATCAGTAAATGTACTGCAGTGATATAAATTTTGTGGATTGGTTGTTATGAAATGTGGTGGTTATACATATCAGTAAATGTACTGCAGTGATATAAACTGTTGTGGATTGGTTTTTATGAATTGTGGTGGCTCTACTGATCAGTAAATGTGCTGCACTGATATAAACTGTTGTGGATTGGTTTTTATGAATTGTGGTGGCTCTACTGATCAGTAAATGTACTGCAGTGATATAAACTGTTGTGGATTGGTTTTTATGAGTTTTGGTGGCTCTACTGATCAGTAAATGTACTGCAGCCGATATAAACTAACCGTATTCAATAACATGACCATTATTTAACGCATAAAGCTCACTGCACCCTCCTTAAGTTACAGTGACATTCCTTGAAAGTGACAGACGTTCAAACAAATTTGCACTTGACGCTGACAGTACTTCAGTTTGCCTTAATTTTTCACAGTCTGTCAATCAGTTATCTTTGTTACATTCTGTGCTACAAACACCATTACGACTGCAGTCACTGTGCGCAGCCAAAGCGCAACCAATGAAACAATAACTACTAGTGGCCCCTCATCACACCACCCACTCACCGGGGCAATTTGAATGACACCCTGGAAACAGTGGCTTGTGGAGTCACAAATGGCGTATTCTTGCGTTAATATACCTGGAATGGCTCAGTGACGGTGCTGTCTGCAAATAGCTGGCAGATTAAGGCGCTCGCTGCTGGCAACGTGTATCATAGGGACGGAATTAATCAGTGTGTAATCTCTTACTTACCTACTCCATGGTGCAGAGTCCTTCTTGAGGAGCTAATTGGTTTACAGCTAGTCAAGAAATTCCCCGCACATCACGGAACCCGAAGGATCATTACTGCACTCACAAGCGTCCGCCACCTGTATCTACACTGGGCCAACCCAGTCCAGTCCATATACCCACATCCCACCTCCTGGAGATCAATCTTAATATTGTTCACCATCAACGCCTAGGTCTCCCCAGTGGTCTCTTTCCCTCCGGTTTCCCCACAAAAACCCTATACAACCCCCTCCTCACCCATACGCTCCACATGCACAGCCCATCTCATTCTTCTCGATTTTATCACCCGCAAAATATTGGGTGAGGAGTACAAGTTATTTAGCTCCTCATTATGCAATCTCCTCCATTCCCCCGTTACCTCGTCCCCCCTAGGTCCAAATAATTTCCTCGACACCCTGTTCTCAAACACCCTCAGCTTCCTTTCCTCCCGCAGTGTCAAAGACCAAGTTTTACATTCATACAAAACAACAGGCAAAAGTATATTTCTATATATATATATATTGATCTTCAAATTTTTGGATAGCAACCTGGAAGACAAAAGATTCTGCACCGAATGATAGCAAGTATTTCCTGACTTCAATCTGCTCTTAATTTCTTTCGCAATAGAATCTTGATTTGTTAAAGTTGTCCCAAATATTTAAACTCTTCCACCGTCTCGAAGGTATTATTATCAGTCCTCACACTGTGAATTCGTCCTGCATTCTGATCTCAAGACATGACCATGTGCTCAGTTCTATCAGCATTTACTTCCAGTCCAATCTCCCTAGTAGTAGCTACTAAAGCTTCTGCATTTTACTTTAAAGTATGTATGCTTCCTCCCAGTATATTAACATCATCGGCATAAACCAGAAGCTGATGTGTACAATTTAGTTTCAAGCCATCCTGGTTTACCTGAACCCTCCTTATGGCGTACTCTAAAGCAAAATTAAAAAGCATTGTTGTTAGAACGTTTTCTTGTTTCAAACCATTCCTAAAAGGGAACCTATCAGACATATTCTTACCCACCTGGACTCTGTATATATTTCAGTCAGACTCATCTTTATTAACCTTACAAGTTTCCTAGGGATACCAAACTCAATGAGAATCTTATACAAGACATCCCTCCTAACTGGATAATAAGGTTTCTTTAAGTCTATAAAGAGCTGATGAGCTTCTTCATTGTGTTTCCCATGTTTTCTGCAGTATTTGTCGAATGCACAGTATATGATCAATAGTTGACCTCTTGCATCGAAAGCACAACTCATGATCCCCGATAATTTCCTTCGCATATGGAATTAACCTTGACAGCAGAATGTTGGATAAAGTTTTGTAAGTGGTTGGCTAAAGTGATATGCCTCTATAATTATTGCAGTCTGTTTTATCCCCCTTCTTATGAATAGGTAGTATGATCGAGTCTTTCCACCCTTCAGGCAGTTTCTCCTTCTTCCAAATAGAATTAATAAGTTTATGAATCTCCAATCAAGTTGTTCTACCTCCTGCTTTAATCAGTTCCGCCGGAATTTGATCAATACCTGGCGATTTGTGATTTTTAGCATAACGATACCAGCTCAATCTCAGCTGCATTTGGCTCAGGTACTAGTGGTCCTGTTGTGTGTATTTCTGCCTGCCCAACTTCCTCCCCATGCACGTCCAATAGCTGGGTGAAATATTTCCTCCACCTAGCCACAATACCATGGGAGTCCGCCACCAAGTCAACCTTTTCATACTTTACTATATTACATCTAGGCTGGTACCCTTTCTTAAAGTCATTTATGCCCCTATACTCGTCCCTAATGTTTTTTTATTTTACTGTTAGTTTAAAGTTCCTCAAATTTAGCTCTCAGATATGCCTTATTTTTCCCTGAAATGTCTGCTAACTTCACGTCTTACATTGTTAAGAATATCTACATTTCTTTGACTTGGATCCTGTATCCACTGCATTTTAGCCCACTTCCTTTGGTCCAAAAGACCTAAAAATTCTTCATCAAACCAGGGTTTATTCTGCTTCAATTCGTGCAGACACAGACTCTCTTCCGCTGAGGTTTGGAATTTCCCTTTAATGTTCTCCCAAGTCCTATTTACGTCCTCGTAATCGCTAAAGATCTCTAAACCCGCAAAGTTGTTTGTAAATTTAGTCTGATTCTTTAACCTGACCTGCCTCTTTAAGCTTCCTCTAGTTAAATCTTTGCCTATCAGAGTTTTGTGCGGCCTGTTTACCCACTGCTAATCTTACACTAATCTTTGCAATCACCAGTTAGTGAACTGTGTGTAACATCTAGCCCCACCAATTATGGCGGACCACAAAATTTTCCTGAATTACGATATCGCATCCGGCCGGATGTGTTGGCTATTTAGCCGCCCAGCAGGAAAATAGGATCGTGTTGCGAAGCGAATTGAAATTGTGGCAGCGCGTTTAGAGTCAACTGAATTTTTTGAAGAATTAATTTCTGGATATGTATGTTTCTATATGTAGACGTAATATCAAACAATCGTCTGAACTGTATTTCAGAAGACATCAGTTGGACAGTTTGTGTGCTGTTGTGCAGCTGAACATGTAGCAGCAGCTTCTGTTTAATTACTGTAAGTACAATTCAGTTGCAGATTGTACAGTTTGTACAGTATTTGTACAGTAAATGTGTTGTGCTGTTGTGCAGCTGAACATGTAGAGACAGCTTCTGTGTAATTACTGTAAGTACAGTCCAATTGCAAACAGAAGAATATGTAAAGTTCAGTTGCATAGTGTAGAGTTTGTACAGTATTTGTAAAGTAAATATGCTGTTCTATTGTGCAGCTGAAAATGTAGCAGCAGCTTCTGTGTAATTACTGTAAGTACAGTTCAGTTTCACACTGTACAGTTTGTACATTAATTGCAAAGTAAATATTCTGTACTGTTGTGCAGCGGAACATGTAGTAGCAGCTTCTGTGTAATAACTTTATGTACATTTCAGTTACAGACTGCAGAGTTTATACACAAATTTTACAGTAAATATGCTGTGATATAGTAGGCTCAAAATTATAATCACAATGTCTTTCTGTAATTACTGTCAGTAATGTTCAGTTGCGCACTGTACACTATCTTTACACACAATATTGTGTACAGTAACACACTCAACATCATGGTCAATTTGTCTCTCTAGTATTACTGTCGTTTCAGTTCAACTGCAAACTTTACATTATTTGTACAATAATTTGTGTTAAGTAACACTCAAAATAAGAGTAATTCTGTCTCTCTGTAATTACTGTCAGTACGATTCAGCTGCACACTTTACACAAACTACACATTCGTTATTTTGTACACTAACACATTCAAAATAAGGGTCACTATATCTCTATATAATTAATGCCAAAAAAATTTCAGCGGCACACTATAGACTATCTGTAAACACAATATGCTGTAAACTAACACACTCAATATAACAGTCATTCTGTCTCTCTATAATTACTTTTAGTACAGTGCAGCTGAAAACTGTACACTATTTGTAAACTCAATATGCTGTACACTAAAACACTCAACAAAACAGTCAAACTGTCTCTTTATAATTACTCTCAAAAGGGTTCAGCTGCACACTGTACACTATCTGTACAGTCAATATGCTTTACTGTAACACACTAAATATTACAGTCACCCTATCTCTCTATAATTACTCTCGGTACCTTTCAGCCGCACACTGATCATTATCTGTACATTCAATATGCTGTACACTAACACACTCAACATTAGAGTCAGTCTGTCTCTCTATAAAAACTGTCGACACAAATAAGCTGTACACTGTACTATAACTGTAAACTCAATATGCTGTACAGTAACACATTCAACACTACAGTGTAACACAGTCACACGTACCGTCAGTAAACACACAGCTACAGTCCTCTCATTTTACCATTTACATATTAACTTAACACAGTCACCCGTACCGTCAGTAAACACACAGCTACAAAGCTCTTATTTTACCATTTAAATATTAACTTAACACAGTCACACGTACCGTCAGTAAACACACAGCTACAGTCCTCTTATTTTACCATTTAAATATTAACTTAACAGTCACACGTACCGTCAGTAAACACAATGCTACGTTCCTGTCATGTTATCATATAAATATTAAGTCAACACAGTCACAAGTACCGTCAGTAAACACACAGCTACAGTCCTGTCTTGTTATGATTGAAATATTACCTTAACACAGTCACTCGTACCGTCAGTAAACACACAGCTACAGTCCTGTCATGTTATGATTGAAATATTACCTTAACACAGTCACTCGTACCGTCAGTATACACACAGCTATAGTCCTGTCATGTTATGATTGAAATATTACCTTAACACTGTCACTCGTACCGTCAGTATACACACAGCTACAATCCTGTCATTTTACCATATAAATTTTACGTAAACACAGTCGCGTGTAACGCCACGTTGTGCCACCACACAGTCACTTTTCTCACACTGTGCAGTAACACTACTCATTAAAATGGCATGTGAACTTTTTGTGAAGCTGTTATTATGCAAGAAATAAATTTGCAACTTTCTTTTCATCCTACGTACCCCAAGATAGACAGCCTGCCGGGCTACAACGCCCAACTGGAAATTTTAAATCTAATACTTTTTGACAGGGGAGTCTGTTTTTTCACGTGAGATCTTATTTAACAAAAATGATTTAAAAATTAGAATTTTGGAAAACGAAATAGATATCTGAGGCGTCTGAAATGAAATTATAAAAATGGAATTTAAATTATCTATATGGTCGACTTAAAATTTATTTTTATATAAGTTTTGTTACAAAAAGTGTTATGTTACTCTTGTATTTACCACATGATTTTTGCAACGTGACTCCTTAAAAATGGTAACTTAATTTTATACAGCCTCACAGTAGACACGCGACGTCCGATATAAAATTTCTGGTTCTCTCCCAATTTTCGTTATAAATTTTTGTCTACGTAAATTTAAACGCTATAATCCAAATGATAATGAAGAGAAACTTTTTCCATTCCAGGTAAACATATGTACAAATATAAACCACGCATTGAATATTATTACGTGCTCGTTTCGTCTTGCATAATTTCTTTTATTGTTCAGACTACCATGCATTTTGTAACCGAGAGAAAAGCGCCTCGTTTTGTGACGACCTGCGAAGTTTGTGACGTCAATCTTGCCAGAACCTTCCCGTGCGAGAAAATGATTGTATGTTGTAGGGCTACCCAGCGTTGTCTGGAACAGTTTAGAATTTCGTAAAATGCGATAAACGCCATATAATACCGGCGGTGGGCAAGAATTGGACAGACTTCTTTTCACCAGCGTGGTATGTTGTTGCGTATAGCTTATAGCGTATAGCGGAGGTCGTAACTTCGAAATTGCATGGTGCGTTGTATAGTGGTGAAGTTAATCAATGAAATACTGTATTCGAGACTATCGTCAGGGCTATGGAACCGGAGTACTCAATGTATAGGTACAGAATTTTCTGTTGAGTATGAAAACAAGCCTGGACAGTCCCTGAGGGTTCCAGTAATTTGAACCTCCCAAATTTCAAGACAGTCGGCACATAAAGTTAGTAAGGATGTCAGTCCTAAGTTCTGGCCGACTTTATCCCCAGGGAATATTTCTGGTACTCATTTCTCTAAGAGGCTGAGTCAATCCCAGGACCATATTGCGGCAGGAAGGATTATGTCCATGAAAAATTCAATTGATTCCATTGGGAATCGACCAGAAGAACTTCCAGATCGCAGGGCAGTGCCTCAGCTAACTAAACTTATTTTTTTTTATCTCTACTATTAATAAACACTCTTATTTGTTAAGTATACTATCTAATCTATTTATAAATACCTCAAAATTACCAGTGGGTGCTCTATAGACAGTCATTATCCTAAGCTTTGAGTAGGTTAATTCTAGGTTTAGGGCACAGACCTCTATGTCTTGGTCTCTGCAGTACGTACTTAGATCAATATTTGTATAGTTTAAATTGTTACGAACAAAGATACAAACTCCACCTCCTTTTACAATTTGCCTGCAGTATTTAGCCCCAAGGTTATATCCATCAACATTGATTTGATTGAGCTCAGAATTTTTGAGGTGGTGTTCAGAGAAACACAATATATGTGGAAAGTTTGGATACATAGAACTTTTTAGTTCATCTGTTTTTTTCCTCAAACCACAGATATTCTGATGGAATTAATACCTGTTGTTTTATTGCCTTTTACCATAAAAAATCATTGTTCTTTATTGTTGGAGGTTTTTATGTCTGCTGGATGTTCGAAGTCCTTTGGATGTTAGCTTTTGTTCAGTGTCTTGTACTGTTGAAGAATCTGACGCATCTGTTGCACTATTACACTCACTACACTCATTTTTAGTTTCTTCTGGGTTATTGCTTGTTGCATCTTGTGAGGCCTGGTGTTTCAGGCTGTCTGTTTCTGCATCCTTATACATGACATGCATATAGAAATGTTGGAGATCTCAAATTATGATGGGAATTTACGTAACGTAATACAAAATTATTTTAAAACCTAATACAGTATTCATTACATGTGTAGCTGTGCATGATGTAGGGCCAAAATGTTAAAAGGCAGTGTAATTGAAGTATTGATTTAGGAGGAATGGTAAAATCAAAAGTACTAGTAGAAGCAATCATGGCTATCTGCTATGACATATTAGGAGGTGTAAGAAATGTATGAATTGTATTGCGTTAATTCTAGTTGGAATAAGCTGAGATCTCAGTCTTGAACATTTCTTTGTGTATGTCATATTTTACTACTTTTTTTTTGTACATGATGATAGGCCTGTTTATAAAGCAGGAATGTGTTGTGTTTGGTTATCACAACTTGTTTTGTGTTTGATGGTTATATTGAGTAGTTATTACATACCAACACAAGGGCATGATTACCATGCAGGTAAAGGTTAAAGATACTGAAAATTACACAATGTACTCGTTTATGTCATTTCACACGTATGTGCTTTCTTGCTTCTTGTATGCAGAGCATTATGGTTTGAATTTTGTTCAGGCAGTAGTCATGCTCTGTTTCCCTGACTGTGATGAAGGCATTAGCCCTGGTGATTGTAACATGGATTCTGGGGATAGATATTTTCAATTGCGGTTGTGTGAAATTTATTTTTGTGTTGAACCAGTAATATTGAAGGTAGTGTTGGAACTTTCACTAGTAGTTAACGCACTATCAAGTTTGTCCAGCGTAGGACACCTAACACATACTGAAAGTATGTTTATGACACATTTCAGTAACTAAATTAATGTGTTGTTTATGGTGATGTGACGTGGGAGTGAGTGTATGGAGTACTATGTAGGATTTATGTAGGTTTTTGCAGTGAATAGCAGTTCAACTGCTTTTCATCTCACTCAGTTGTAGTTGGCTAATTGTATAATACAAACTAAATTTTATGTGGGCATTTTTGCTGTAGACTTCTGCATTTGTAAAGTTTATTGAAAGTGATTTTTCTTTATTTGTGTTATAAATGGATGTGTCCAGGAATGCAAAAATGTGACTTGACTTGTTCTTGTGAAAATGTTTGCATGTTTATATACACTGGTATCTTGATTGACTTGTTTTATGTAACAAAGTGGCAGCCATATATTTTTCATGTTTACCAACATTGATAATCACTCTGACCTATGGAGTTACGACCTTAGAATAATGAAATGATTTTTATTTTTTCTCTTGCTTATATCAAACTCTGGAAGCCAAGCAGCAAGTATCTGTCATAAATGATACCTCAGAGCAGGAATGCACAAATCTGGGGTGGTGGGTTGTGAGAATGACTGAGATAATACAATGGGATGTGGTGTATCAAGAAAACCTATCTACCTACCTACCCACCTACCCACTCCATGGAGCAGAATCCTTGAGAAGCCACTTTTTTTTTTAGCTAATCAAGATATTCCCCACATTTTATGGAACTTGAATGTACAGTGCCTTGTTTTCAAGAGTCAGCCATCTGTTGCTATCCTGAGCCAGATCAATCCAGTACATACACCCTCCCCCATCCCACTTCCTGAAGGTCCATTTTAGTATTATCCTCCCATCTACATCTGGGTCTCCCAGTGGTCTTCCCTCAGGTTTCCCCATCAGAACCCTGTATGCACCTCTCCTCTCTCCCATACATGCTACATTCCTGGCCCATCTCATTCTCAATTTGATCATTGGAATAGCATTTGGTGAGGAGTGCAGATTATTAAGCTCATTATTATGTAGTCTTCTCATCTCCCCTCTCCCTCTTAGGCCCAAATATTGACTTCAGCACCCTATTCTAAACACCCTCATCCTACATTCATCCCTGAGTGTGAGCGACCAAGTTCACATCTGTACAAAACAACAGGCAAAATTATAGTGCTGTGTTTCTTAGTCTCCATATTTTTAGATAGCAAACTGGAAGACAAAAAGAGTTTGCACCAAACAATAGCACATATTCACTGACTTCAATCTGCTCTTAATTTCTTCCTGAATAGAATTTTGATGTGTTAGGGTTGTTCCCAAATATCGAACTCTTCCATCCTTTCAGAGGAACTATTATCCATATTTATTTTGAC